>WNGE01001355.1_pt1 | contig 41776 bp, 45 predicted proteins | sample 5400651 | NCBI WGS metagenome assembly WNGE01 (sample SAMN13153370, study PRJNA577476) | soil metagenome | isolation source: 60 cm soil or saprolite under grassland replicate 2 | place: USA:California | collected 2016-06-15 | reverse complement strand
CCGGAGCGCGGCTCGTTTACCAGTCCCGAGGGTTCGACCTCTCCACGACCAGGGCCGCCCCGCTCACCCCGCCGGTGAAGGCCGACACGGGCCTCTCCTGGGGGACCCTGGGCGTGGCCATCGCCGGTGCCCTGTTCGCGGGGAGCTTCCTCGGCGGGCTGCTGGGGTCCCGGCGCCGTCCTCCCGCCCGACCCTCGATCTACCGGACCGTGCAACGAAGGTTGGAGGAAGAGCGGGCCGCGAGGTGAGCTCGGTCGAGGTCCGGCCCGGACTCTGGGGCACGCTCGATTCGAAGCTCGGCGCGCCCGCCGAGGAAGTCGAGGACATCTGGGCTCACCTGTCCAGCATGGTGGATCCAGGGGACTTCCGGCCGAAGCTCGCCGGCGACGTGGAGATCAAGGAGTTCAAGCTCCGGTGGGGCAACGACTACGCGATGATCGCGAACCCGCGCGATCTCCTCCACTACCGTCTGACGCCCAGCGAGGCCGAGCTCGTGAAGCTCATGGACGGGACCCGCACCGTGAAGGAGCTGGTCTTCCATCGGTTCGAGGAGTCCGGCGACCTGGAGCTGGCGGAGGTGGCCGATCTGGTCCGCGAGCTTCGGGTCGGGAGCTTCCTCGACCACCCGTTCCTGAACGTGGACGAGGCGGTCGGCAGGGCCATGAACCCGATGCCCCTGTTCCGACAGAAGGCCCGCCAGTTCGGCCGAGAGCTGTCGATCGACTGGAAGAACGCCGATCGGCTGGTGCGGTGGGGCTACGAGCACGGCCTCAAGTGGTTCTTCAACCGATGGATCTCGCTCCTGGGGCTGATCTTCGCCGTCGTGGGATTCGGGGCGTTCCTGTCGATCGCGCATTCGCACCGGTTCAGCTTGTCGGGGAAGTCACTGGCCCTCGGGTTCCTGATCCTCATGGGCCTCAACTACCTGCTCACCTTCATGCACGAGCTGGGGCACGCGCTGGTGCTCATTCGGGCCGGACGAAGGATCAAGGGCGCCGGCTTCATGATCTACTTCGGCTCGCCGGCCTTCTTCGTCGATTCCTCCGACGGCCTGATGATGGACCGAGGCCAGCGCATCACCCAGTCGTTCGCCGGCCCGTACGCCGAGATGATCCTGGCCGGCGCCGCCGCCATCGCCGTGTGGGTGTTCCCCGGCGCGGGGATCTCCGAGGTTCTCTACAAGTTCGTGGTCCTGAACTATCTGGTGCTGTTCCTGAACCTCATCCCTCTCCTGGAGCTGGACGGCTACTGGATCCTCTCCGATCTGATCCAGGTCCCGGACCTGCGCCCGATGTCGCTGGCGTTCATCCGCCACGACCTGTGGCGCAAGCTCCGACACCGAACCAGGCTGAACAAGCAGGAGGTGGGGCTGGCCGGGTACGGGCTCCTCGGCGTGGCCTTCACGATCTTCTCCTTCTACACGGCGTACTTCTTCTGGAAGCAGATATTCGGAGGACTGGTGTCCCGGCTGTGGAACGGGGGGCTGGTCACCAGGATCCTGCTGGTGGCGCTGGGGCTGTTCGTCCTGGGTCCGGTGATCCGCGGCGCCATCGCGGCGGCACGGTCCGTGGGGCGGCGCCTGCGCGCGCTGGGGCACCGGATCCAGTTCAGGCTCGAGACGAAGTGGCGGGTCGAAGCGGCCCATCTCATCGACGCCCTGCCCCTGTTCGCCGACGTGCCGGCCGAGGTCCTGTCCGACCTGGCCGGCCGGGTGAGGTTGAGGACGCTGGGCCGGGGGCAGCCCGTGGTGCGGCAGGGCGAGCGTCCGGAGGCGTTCTACGTGGTGCGGCGGGGGGTCGTCCAGGTCGTGGAGGAGGACCCGGACAACGGCGGGGAGCGGCCCCTGCGGGTGCTGGGCCGGGGCGAGTCGTTCGGCGAGCTCGCCCTCCTCGAGGGGCGCCCCAGGACGGCCACCGTTCGCGCGGTGGAGGAGTCCGAGGTCTTCGAGGTGGACAAGGGCTCGTTCGACCGGCTGCTGGCCGACATGGTGGTGGCCAGGCCGGAGTTCGGTCCGACCCTCCAGGCCGCCGCCGAGCTCCGCGGATTGTCCTGCTTCTCCCACCTCGAGCCCGACGAGCTGGCCGATCTCCTGGAGCGCGGGTCCTGGGAGACCATCGCCCCCGGTGAGGCCATCGTGGAGCAGGGTGAGATCGGCGACGCCTTCTATGCCATCGGATCCGGGCAGGTGGAGGTGATCCAGGACGGCTCGCCGGTCCGCACCATGGGGCCCGGGGGCTACTTCGGGGAGATCGCGCTTCTGCTCGACGTGCCCCGAACGGCCACGGTCGTGGCCCGCACCAGCGTGCGTGCGTTCCGTCTGGACCGCGAGGGATTCGATCGCGTGGTGGCAGACGCCTTCCGCAAGGGCACCCTCAATCCGGCCGTGCCGCAGGAACGGACGTGGCAGCATTGAGCGGACGAACCAGGGGGGGTACCTGAGGATGGACTGCTGGCACTGCAGGCGCACGGCCGTCGGGACCTGCCGCTTCTGCGGCCGGGGCGTCTGCGAGGACCACGTGCAGACCCACCCTTACATCCTGGAGCTGTTCAAGACCACCGATGTGACCAGGGCCCTGGTGGTCGAGGACGCGCTCTACTGCGGGGTGTGCACGCCGCGGCCCGATCCGCTGGATCTCCCCGAGCTCGACTGAGCCCGCGGCAGCCGCCGGGAGGAATGTGACGCGCATCACCAACTGCGTAGTGATGGATGTCACCCATGATCCGGTGACGTGCGGCACAACATGGCGTTCGCCTTCGGAACAGGATGACCCCCGAAGCCATGAGAGCCCGCAGCAACCGAGTTCGAGGGGAGGAGGTGAACCAGATGGCCGAGAAGAAGGTCGCCCCGAAGGCGCCGGCCGCCAAGTCCTCCAGCACCTCGGGTAAGGCTGCCGCCACGCGGGTCACGAAGAAGAAGGTCCTCAAGCGGATGAAGAAGATCGGTTAGGAACTCCCGCACGGGTTCCTCGGACGGGCTCGGACCATCGAGCCCGTCCTGTTTTTTTCACCGAAGCCGCATTCCCGCTTCTCCCGGAGACCGCCCAGGAAGTACAGTCCGACGATGCCACCGGGGACCACCGCCGCGATCGATCGAGAGCTCGACCGAGCGATGGCCTCGAGCGCGCTGCTCGCCGGCTTGCCGGCGAAGCCGGTGGCCGATCTGGCCGATCGCGGCCATCTCCGCCAGTACCGGCGCGGGACGTACCTGTTCCACCAGGGCGATCAGTCCGAGGAGGTCTACTTCCTTTGGAAGGGGCGGATCGAGGTGAGCTCGCTGTCGTTCACCGGGCACCGCCAGCTGCACACGACCCTCGACCGTCCGCAGTTCTTTGGCGAGCTCGGCGTCCTGGGGGGGCTGGTCCGAACGGCGACCGCCGCCGCGGTCGAGGACTCAACTGTATGGGTCACCCGCGGTGAGGTCTTCGTCGAGTTCCTGTCGCTGCACTTCGAGGCCACCCGGGCCCTGCTGTCGGCGCTGGCCGGCCAGATCCAGGCGCACGAGTCGTTCGTCGAAGACCTGCTGTTCCTCGACCTGAAGGGACGGGTGGCGAAGCGGCTGCTCCAGCTGGTGAGCCCCAGCCTGGACGACCCGCCCGCCGACGGCACGGTGATCCCCTCGGTGGTGACCCATGCCGACCTGGCGAGCCTCTGCGGCGGCAGCCGGGAGAACGTCACCCGGATCCTGTCCGAGATGCAGCGGCGCAAGCTGGTCGCGAGGGACGGGCGCCGCTACGTGCTCACGAACGTGGCCGGGCTCCGGCGGCTGGCCGGCCTGTAGGCCCCGGCGACGACGCCGTCAGTCTTCGATCAGCTCCTCCGCGAGCAGGCCCATCACGATCGAGTCGATGGGGTGGCCGCCGGAGAAGTGGGCCCTGCGGAGGCGGCCCTCCTCTTTGAACCCCACCTTCTCGTAGGCCCGCTTGCCCCGTGGGTTGGACTCGTGGACGTGCAGCTCGACCCGCCGCAGATTCATCTCCCGGAAGGCGAACCGGCACACCGTCCTGACCGCGTCGGTGCCGTACCCGTGGTCCCAGTACGGCTTGCCGATCCACAGGCCGAGGGTTGCGGCTCGGCTGCGGCCGTTCACGCCCCTCAGCCCGATCGCCCCAACGAGCTCTCCGGACACCGTCTCGATGGTCAGGTTGAGGGATGAAGGGTCCTTGCGGCTGCTCGTCCACCACTCCACCGTGCCGGCCATCGGCTCGGGGAAGGTGACGACCTCGAGGAAGTGCAGCACCTCCGGATCGTTGAACATCTCATGGATGCGGCGGAGGTCGGACTCCTCCACCGCGCGCAACCGGACCAGCGCGCCTTCCAGGGGCGGCCGCACGCGCTGGAAATCCCTGGGGAGCTGCTCGCCCATCGGCGGCGAGCATACCGCTGGGAGCCGGCAACCTACCCGGACGTATAGTTCCGGGAGGATGCTGCACCCGCTCTTCACCGAGGAGCACGAGGCGTTTCGCGCCTCGGCGCGCCGGTTCGTCGAGTCCGAGCTCGCTCCTCACGCGCTCGAATGGGAGCGAGAGGGTCACTTCGCCGACTGGGTGTTCAAGCGGATGGGGGACCTCGGGCTCCTCGGGCTCCGGTTCCCGCACGAATATGGCGGCCAGGGCGGGGACTGGGGCCACGCCATCGCGTTGGCGGAGGAGATGGCGCGGTGCGGCTCGGGCGGGGTCGGCATGGCCGTGGCGGTGCAGTCGGAGATGGCCACCCCGCCGATCCTGAAGTTCGGGACCGATGAGCAGAAGCAGCGCTACCTGGTGCCCGCGATCAAGGGTGAGCGGATCGTCTGCCTCGGGATCAGCGAGCCGAACGCCGGATCCGACGTGGCGAGCATCGAGACGACGGCCCGTCCCGACGGAGACGGCGGCTACGTGATCAACGGCCGGAAGACGTTCATCACCAACGGGGCCCGGGCCGACTTCTGCCTCCTGGTGACCCGGACCGATCGGGGCGCCGGGCACGAGGGCTTCTCGCTGTTCCTGGTGGACACGGACCTTCCCGGCTTCGCGGTGTCGCGCGAGCTGGACAAGCTGGGCATGAGATCGTCCGACACCGCGGAGCTGGTGCTGGACGACGTGCGGGTCCCGGCCACAGCGCGCTTGGGTGAGGAGGGACGCGGGTTCGTCGAGATCATGTGGGAGCTGCAGGGCGAACGGCTGGTCGGGGCGGCCGGCTCGGTGGCCGGCGCCTGGCTCGTGTGGGAGCGGACCCTCGAGTACGCGAAGGAGCGCCGGGCCTTCGGCCGGCCCATCGGCAGGTTCCAGGTCAACCGGCACAAGTTCGCCACCATGGCCACCGAGCTCGAGGCGGCCCGCCAGCTCGTGTACGACGCCGCGCTGGCGTGGGAGCGCGGCGAGTACCCGGTGAGGGAGATCTCGATGGTCAAGCTGTACTCGGGCCTGGTGGTGAATCGGGTGATGAACGAGTGCCTCCAGATCTTTGGGGGCTACGGATACGCCACGGAGACCGGGATCGAACGCGCATGGCGGGACGCCCGTCTGCTGCGCATCGGAGGGGGCACCGACGAGATCATGCGTGAGGTGATCTCCAGGACCATGGGGTTCTAGGGCATGCTCGAGGCAACGGCCAATCCGAGGTACGCGGCGATCCCCCGGGCCGGGCTGTTCACCCCGGACCACGAGGAGCTCCGCGGATACGTGCGGCAGTTCATCGAGCGAGCGCTGGCCCCGCACGCCGAGGAGTGGGAGCGCGCCGGCGACTTCCCGGTCCGGGAAGTCTTCGCGCAGGCGGGCGAGGTCGGGCTGTTCGGGGCGAAGTACGAGCCCGAGTACGGAGGCACCGGCCCCGACCTGGTGGCCGACGCGGTGATCACCGAGGAGCTGGTTCGCTGCGGGTCGGGCGGGGTGGCCGCGGCCCTGGGTGCGCACAAGGACCTGGGCTCGTATTACCTCTACCGGTTCGGCACGGAGGGGCAACGCCGGCGCTGGCTGGTCCCAGCGGTGGAGGGGAGGCTGATCGCTGCGCTGGCGGTGACCGAGCCCGGGGCGGGGAGCGACGTCGGCGCGATCCGGACCACGGCCACCCCCGCCGGCGGCGGCTGGGTCCTGTCCGGTTCGAAGACGTTCATCACGAACGGTCCCGTCGCGGACGTGGTGGTGGTGGCGGCGAAGACCGACCCGGAGGCGGGGCACCGGGGGATCTCGCTGTTCATGGTGGAGGCGGGGTCGCCGGGGTTCTCGGCCCGGAGGGTGGACACCGTGGGCTGGCGGACCTCCCACACCGGCGAGCTGGCGTTCGAGGACTGCCCGCTTCCGGCCGACGCGCTGCTCGGCGGGATGAACGAGGGTTTCTACCAGATCATGCGGAACTTCCAGTGGGAGCGGTGCGTGATGGCGCTGGCGGCGGTGGCCGCGGCGGAGCGAACGCTCGAGATGGCCATGGGCTACGCGCGCGAGCGGATGGCGTTCGGCCGTCCCCTGGGCAGGTTCCAGGTGTGGCGGCACCGGTTCGCCGACATGGCCACCGAGATCGCCGCGGCGCGCTCCCTCACCTACCACGCGCTCCGCAAGATCGTGGCCGGCGAGGACGCCGATCGAGAGGTCTCCATGGCGAAGTGGTACGCCACGGAGCTCGACTGGAGGGTCGCCGACGAGGCGCTCCAGGTGCACGGCGGGTACGGCTACATGATGGAGTACCCGGTGCAGCGGGCCTGGCGGGACTCCAGGCTCGGTCCCATCGGGGGCGGCACCACCGAGGTGATGAAGGAGATCATCGGGCGGTCGCTGGGGTTGTGAGGTCGCGCACTCGATCCCGGTCAGCTCAGCAACGTGCCGGCGACCTTCATCGTGGCGCTCGAGCTGACGCATCCGAGCTGGGCCGAGGCGAAGTGCGTCACCGTTCCCTCGATCCTGGTGGCCAGCCATTGGCCGTCGATCCCCTTCGCCTTGGTGACCTTGAAGTCGATCGTCAGGTCGGAGGTGGCCTGGTGGCTGCCGCACGTGGCGAAGAACAGACCGCTGTCGCTCCCCGTGTACGTGGCGCCCTTGCGCTTCAGCGCCGCCTTCAGCGAGTCCTCGGACAGGTCCGACCACGTCACCGCGCACGCCCCGGTCTTGCACTTCGGCTTGAAGTGCCACCCGGCGGTGAAATGCGGGTCCACGGTCTGGAAGCCGGTGGAGGACGTGATGGTGAAATTGACGTTGAAGTCGCCGGCCAGCCTGGCGTCCTCGACCGGGGGCTTGGGCGTGGTCACGGAAACCGAGACGAACTCGGTCTCCAGCGTTCCTCCCTTCGCCTTGAGCTCGTAGGTGTACTTCTTCCCCGGGGTCACGCCCTTGTCGCTGTAGGTGGTGGTCCCCACGGCGACCTCGTCGACCGGGCTGTCGTTCCGGTAGATCAGATACGTATCGATGGCCGCCCCGCCGGGGGGCTGCGACCAGCTCAAGGTGACGGAGAACGGCTCGGCCGAGGCGGTCAGGCCGGCCGGGGGAAGCAGGCTCGGGGATGGAGCGGCGGTCGGCGCGGCCGCCGGAGGGGCCTTCGACGATCCGCGGCTCAACGCGATCACGGCCCCGACGCCACCGGCGAGCGCGAGCGCGACGGCCACGGCGACGATCGCGACGGCCCGGCGCCTGCCCGGAGGGGGCGGCGGAGGAACCTCCTCGATCGGAGCGGTCGAAGCCGGCCATGCGCTCGGGGTGGCCACGTCGCCGGCCAGGCCGGCGTTGGGGGGAGTGCCCTCCGCGCCTCCGGGCGGCCCGGACGGCCAGAACGCCGACCATCCGGTGGTGTCGGCATCGTCGTCCGGAGGTGCCAGATCCTCGCCGGCGTCGTCCTCGGATGGCGGCCCGAGCCCGTCGTCGGCGTCGTCCCCCATGGTGATCTCCCCTCTCGCGCCCGGCTGTGAGGCCGAACGGCCCGGTTGTACCACACCTCGGATGGCCCTACCAGGGTCCGGCGGCCGGCGCGCGATCCTGAACACGCGTTCGAGGAGCCGATTGACGGTCCGAAGGCCACCCAGGTAGGTTCCTCCCGCTTTGCCCGGCCACCGGACGAGGGGGCGGTCGGTTCGGCGCGGAGGAGGAACGCCGTTGACAGCACGGAGGGGACGCGTCCCGCTGATCGTGGTGGCATCGCTGCTGATGGCGCTCCTCGCCTCGTTCCCCTCCCGGGCCGACACCGCAGGTGACGTCAAGGCCACTCGGGCGAAGCTCGCGTCGCTCCAGTCCGAGCTGGACCGGCTGGCCGGGAGCTACGCCGACGCGCAGACCCACCTGGCCCTGACCGAAGCGAAGGCCGACGCGGCCCGAGCCGACATCCAGCGGCTCCGATCCCGGATGCTCGGCATCCAGGGCCGGCTCTCCACGCGGGCCAGGGATGCCTACGAGTCCGGGGGTGCCGACACGGTGGAGCTCCTGCTGACGTCGGATTCGTTCAGCCAGTTCTCCGACCGCGTGGAGTTCCTCGGCCGGGTGACCCAGGGCGACACCGACCTGCTGCTCCAGGCCCGGGTGACCGGCGAGCGGCTCCGCCGGGCCCAGCGAGATCTCGAGAAGCTCTCCCGGGAGGAGGCGGCCACGGTGGCCTCGCTGGGAAACGAGAAGTCGGCCATCGCGTCCGCCATGACTCGAGCCCAGGCCGAGCTGGCCTCGCTCCAGAAGAAGCTTGCCGCCGAGCACGCGGCGGCCTCGGCCGGACCGCCGGTCAGGCCCGGCGGGGTCCTCCAGGCCTGCCCGGTCGGCCAGCCTCGGAGCTTCGTCGACTCGTTCGGGGCGCCACGGCCCGGGGGCCGGACACACCAGGGCATCGACATGATGGCGCCCCTCGGCACGCCGATCTACGCTGCCCAGCCAGGCCGCTTCGTGGAGGATTCCAACTCGCTCGGAGGGATCAGCGCGCTCGTGTACGCGGCGAACGGCGACTACACCTACTACGCCCACCTGTCGAGCTACGCGGGCGTGGGCAGTGGCACGACGGTGGGGGCCGGGACGATGATCGGGCACGTCGGGAACACGGGCGATGCCGCGGGCGGTCCGTACCACCTCCATTTCGAGTACCACCCGGGAGGGGGCGGGGCGGTCGACCCCTACAACCTCCTTCGGGCGGCCTGCGGCTGATCCGAAGGGACCGGCCCGCATGGGTTGACCGCCCGGGTAGTCTGGAACGGACGAGGATCGGACCCTGGAGGAACCGATGGCCGAAGCGAACACGGGGAAGGGGTCGCGGACCGAGCGCGTGGTGGCCCCCGAATTCGTGCAGGAGCTGGGGAGCCTCACGGTGGAAGAGGTGCACCTCCGTCGGGACGAGGCGCTCGCCGAACGGGAGTTCCAATCGTACCTGCGCCGGCTGGTGCAGGTCCGCCAGGACATCCTGCGGGCGGAACGGGACCGGCGGGCATCGGGTGAAAGCCAGGCCCCGCTGGTCGAGCGGCTCACCTCCGTGCTCTCTGAGGGGCCTCCTCGCGGTCCCGGCAGGGGCGAGGCGTTGTCCCTGGGGCCGTCCGCGGAGGACATGGAGGAGGCCGAGGGGATCGCGGACGCCGCAACCGGAGGGCCGCTCGTGTCGGAGCTGGACACGCTCGACGACGCCGCCCTGGAGCGAGCCCTCGAAGCCCTGGCGGAACAGGAACGATCGATCTCGGTGGACCGGGTGGCCGTGCTCCGGGTCCACGACCAGCTCCAGGAGGAGCTGAAGCGCCGGTACCGAGAGGATCCGTCGGCCATTCCCACCGAGGTCTGATCGGACCGCAGAGGCCGACACCGGAGTCGTCCCGGCTGATCCGGCCGGCAGGAGCCATTCGACCCCGCGGTCCCCAGGCCGTATGTTCCCGGTTCGATGCCGTCCGTGCCCATCGCCCGAGTCGTCCGCTCCGGCCTCGAGGAGTCCGTGCATGCCGGGGACGTCGTGGCCGTGGCCGCGAACGGCCGGATGATGGCGTGGGCCGGCGATCCCGAGCGGCTCCTGTTCGCCCGGTCCTCCATGAAGCCTCTCCAGGCCGCGGTGTCGCTTTCGCTCGCCCCCTTCGAGTTCTCCGACCGGGAGGTGGCCGTCATGTGCGGCTCCCACAACGCGGAGCCCGTCCACGTGGAGGCGGTCCGCTCCCTCCTGCGTCGGGCCGGCGTGCCGGAGTCCTCGCTGCGGTGCCCCGCGAGGCGACCATTGGACGAAGCCACCATGGTCGCCTCGCCCGACCCCCTTGCCGTCAACAGCGACTGCTCGGGCAAACACGCGGGCATGCTGGCGGCCTGCGTGGCGCAGGGGTTGCCGCTCGAGTCCTACCTGGATCCCGACCATCCCTACCAGGCGAAGGTCCTGCAAGCGGTGCTGCGGGCCACCGGCCTGCGCGGTGTCCACGTTGGCGTCGACGGATGCGGCGCTCCGGTCCACGGCCTGTCTCTGGTGGCGATGGCCACGCTCTATGCCGGGCTCGCCAGGCCGGAACGGCTGGGGGACCTGGAGCCCCATGCGGCTCGAGCCATCGCCGCCATGAGGGCCGAGCCGTACATGGTCGCCGGGCGAAACCGCGCCGACACGGCCGTGATGGCGGAGACCTCCGACGTGGTGGTGAAGTCGGGGGCGGAAGGGTTGGTGTGCGCCGCCGTGCTCGGGGCCGGGGTCGGACTCGCGGTGAAGGCGGGCGACGGCGGCTCGCGGGCGGCCGGGCCGGCGCTGATCCGGGCCCTGCGGCTCCTCGACGCGCTGGACGACGACCAGGTGGAGCGGCTGGCCGCATTCGCCCGGCCTGATGTGCTGGGAGGCGGGCGCCCGGTCGGCAGCGTGGTGGCGGACTTCACCCTGTCCAGGTAGGCGCCGGGTCGCGCCGGGTCGCGCCGCATGCGTTAGCTCCCGTTGCTCGTATCGTTTGCAAGTGTTATACGAAAGTGGTAAGGTCGGAGTCGTGAACGTCCTGAAGGTCGGCACATTCATCAGGGACCAGCGGCTGGGCGCGAAGCTCTCCCTCCGCAAGGCGGCGGGGCTGGCGGGGGTCTCCATCCCGTACCTGTCGCAGATCGAGCGAGGACTTCGCAAGCCGAGCGCGGAGATCCTCCAGGCGATCGCGAAGGGGCTTCGGATCTCCGCAGAGACCCTGTACGTCCAGGCCGGGATCCTCGACGAGCGTCCAGCCTCCGACGTGGCGGCCTCGTTGATGGCGGACATCTCGATCACGGAGAGCCAGAGGCAGGCCCTGCTTCAGATCTACCGGGCGTTCCAGGAGGAGACGGGGCGGGCCACGAAGGTTTCCGGGCCGGGCGGGGCCCGCAGGAAGAACGTGGCGACGGCATCGGCGAAGGCGGGGACGGCGGGCGCGACCCGCCGGACCGCCGGGACCGGCCGGAGCCGGCGAGCTGGCGGGGGAACGGTGTCGAAGGCTGGTTCCAGCCCTCACCCGGCTCCCACCCGTTCCCCCGCCACCAACCCGAACGGGGCACAGGAGAGGAGGTAGGGAAGATGGCGAACACCAAGACCTACGACCCGCGGAAGGCGTTCCTGGACTACTACGTGTACGTCCCGCTGGGCGCGACCAAGGTGGCCTTCGAGAAGTCGAAGGAGATCTCGGAGAAGGCGTTGAAGACGGCCCACGCCCGGCGCAAGTCCGCCGCCAAGGCCTACCAGGACCTGGCGGAGCGGGGCGAGAAGCTGGTGAAGAGCATCCGCCGCTCGGTGTACACGAAGCGGGCCGCCGAGCAGACCAAGGTGGCCCGCCAGCAGGTCGAGGCTGTCGGCAAGCAGTTCCAGAAGGCCGCGACCAGCGTTCGCAAGGCGGCCGGGTCCACGGCCGAGGCCGGAAAGGCCGCGGTCCGCAAGGTCGGATAACTCTCGCATCGGCCGGATTCGGGAAGACCCGCCCCTCGGGGCGGGTTCTTCCATTTCGGGGCCGCTGGTCCCAGGGTCCCGCTCATTGCAATTGCAAGGACCCGACTACCATTGCTCGGAGCGACATGGCCGATCGACGCAGGAGACAGAAGAAGGCCCGCCAACCAAAGGTGGCCATGATCAGCCTCCACACGTCGCCGCAGGACCCTCCCGGTTCCGGCGATGCGGGCGGCATGAACGTGTACATCCTGTCGGTGGCCCGCAGGCTCGCCGAGCAGGGAGTCCAGGTCGACATCTTCACCCGGTGCCACGGGCAGAACCTGCCGACGGTCCAGCATCTGGACCCCGGATCGCGCCTGATCCAGGTGCAGGCGGGACCCTGCGCCCCGGTGCGGAAGGAGGATCTTCCCGCCCTCCTGCCGTCCTTCCTTGACGGCGTCTTGGCGCACGCCGCCGTGGAGGGAGACGGCGGGGCGCACCGGCATTCTCCCTACGATGTGGTCCACAGCCACTACTGGCTCTCAGGATGGGTTGGGAGCAGGACGAAGCGGATCTGGGGCGCCCCGCTGGTTTCCTCGTTCCACACGCTCGGCATGGTGAAGAACACGGCCACGCCTCCGGGGGAGCGATCCGAGCCGCAGATCAGGGTGCGCGGAGAGCTTCGGGTGGTTCGCCACTCCGATCGGATCCTGGCTCCGACGCCCGCCGAGGCTGGGGAGCTGGTCCGGCTGTACGACGCCGATCCCGAGCGGATCCGCGTGGTGGCACCCGGGGTGGACGGTGCCCTGTTCTCACCGAAGCCCCGGCGGGAGGCCAGGGCCGCCCTCCACATGCCGAACGCCCGCCTGTTGCTGTTCGTGGGTCGCCTCCAGCCCCTGAAGGGGCCGGACGTGGCCATCCGGGCGGTGGCGGAGGCGGCGGCCCGGGCCCCCGGGCTCACGCGCCATCTCGTGCTCGCGGTGGTGGGCGGTCCGACCGGGGCCGTGCCAGGTGGACAGGCCCTGGGCCGGCTCATGTCGCTCGCCTCGGAGCTCGGAGTGGCCGACCGCGTGGTGTTCTTCCCGCCCCAACCCCACGAGCGGCTGCGTGACTTCTACGCGGCCGCCGAGGCGGTGATCCTTCCTTCCCGGTCGGAGTCGTTCGGGCTGGTCGCTCTGGAGGCGCAGGCATGCGGCACGCCGGTGATCGGCGCCGCCGTCGGCGGGCTGCGGTACACGGTGGCCGACGGCTCGAGCGGGATGCTGGTCGAAGGGCATGATCCGGGGGCCTACGCGGATCGGATCCTGGCGCTGCTCAGAGACCCCGCGCTGGCGCGTTCGATGTCGCAGGCGGCGATCGGGCACGCGGCACGGTTCTCCTGGGACGCCACCGCCGCCGGGCTGGGCGAGGTGTACCGCGAGCTGGCCGGGGAGCGTGCGGGATGAGCGCGGGCTCCCCCTGGATCAGGGGCCGGAAGGTGGTCCTCAGGCCCGTCGAGGAGTCCGACGCGCCGTTGATCCACCGATGGGTGAACCACCCTGAGATCTGGCATTACATGGACTACGAAACTCCAACCTCGCTCGCGGACGTGGTCGAGGACATCGAGCGGAGCCGGAGCGAGGGGTTCCCCTTCACCATCGTGTTCGACGACCGGCCGATCGGGCGCATCGGGCTCAATCAGTTCCGTCGCAGGGATCGCATCTGCTCCCTGTACATGTTCATCGGAGAGCCGGCCTTCTGGGGGAAGGGGTACGCCCAGGACGCCGTGATGGCCCTGCTGGACTATGCCTTCGAACGATGGGACCTGCATCAGGTCGAACTGTGGACGCTCGGCGACAACGACAGGGCGCTGGGGACGTACAAGCGGTGCGGGTTCGCCCAGGAGGCCCGGCTGCGCGACCGTTCGTGGAAGGACGGCGGGTGGGTCGACCACGTCGTCATGAGCGTGAACCGCGAGGAGTTCTCCCGGGTCCGCCAGGGGTGGCTCGGCCTTCCTGAAGGCGGTTCGCCCACGGCCTGACCAGCTGTGACCTGCGGCTCTGGACCGCGGGCCGGGTTGGGGCCGGTTTTGTCACATCGGTTCGAACGGCCTCTGACCTGCGGAGACTCGCCACCACCAGGCGTTTTGTCACCTTGACGGATGCGGCGCCGTCCGTAGAATCCGCCTTGCTCCGAGCAGCCGGAGCGGTTGAATCAGGGAACCGAAGGGGACCCCCTGGGAAAGCCGTAAGGCTAACTGGGCGCACCTGCTCGTACGGTCGGGAAGGCCAACTGGCCGTCCGGGTGGGGAGGCTCGGGAAGCCCCAAAGCCCAACGAAAGGGGAAGCCGGAGGAAACCGAGACAGCCGCGAGAGGTTGCTCGGAGCACTTGGCCCGAGGGGCCGACGGTGGTTAGCGGTTTCGGCCGCTGACGAGCCGAAGGTCTCTCGGGCCACTCTCTTTTCGCGCCCACGGGTCCGCCCCGTCCCTATACTGCGGCCGTGGACTGCGCACCGCGCCGACCAAGCTCGGGCTCCGAGGGCGACCGGTGACCACCCTGCTTCGGAGCGCCACGCTGTGGACCACCGGCCTCTCGCCGGTTCGCCGGGCAATCACCGGCACACGTCTGGGGCGCAGGCTCGGGGGTCGGTTCGTGGCCGGCGACGGGCTGGAGGACGGGATGGACGCCGCCCGCGCCCTGAACGCGCAAGGGATCGCGGCCATGCTCGACCACCTGGGCGAGAACGTGGAGTCGCCGGCTCAAGCCGCGGCGGCGGCGGACGCGTACATCCGGGCCCTCAAGCGCATCCGGGAGTCGCCCGAGCTCGACTGCAACATCTCGGTCAAGCTGACCCAGCTCGGTCTGGACGCCTCGACCGATCTCTGCGTGGAGAACATGGAGCGCGTCCTGCAGGTGGCTTCGGAGGCGGATCCGGCCACCCTCGTGATGATCGACATGGAGGCCAGCGAGTACGTCGAGCGGACCCTGACCGTGTACGTCTCCCTCCGCGACCGCTTCCCCGCCGTGGGGGTCTGCCTGCAGTCCTACCTGTATCGGACGGCCGGCGACGTGGCGAGGATCGCTGGCCCCGCGGCGATCGTCCGCATGGCCAAGGGCGCGTACCTCGAGCCGGCCTCCATCGCCCACCAGCGCCAGGCCCAGGTCCGGCGGAGCTTCGCCCATCTCGTCGCCACCCTCCTGTCGTCGGGCTCGGTGGTGCACTTCGCCACCCACGACCCCCGGCTGGTGGAGGGGGCGAAGCGGTTCGTCCGCGGGCGCGGCCTGCCGAAGGAGCGCTACGAATTCCAGATGCTGTACGGGATCAGGCGGGACCTCCAGTCGGCCCTGGTCTCGGAGGGGGAGCCGGTGAGGGTGTACATCCCGTACGGCACCCAGTGGTATCCGTACCTCACCCGACGCCTGGCCGAGCGGCCGGCGAACATCTGGTTCTTCCTTTCGAACCTGGTCCGGCGGTAGGCGGCGATCCCCGGCCCGCCTCCCACTCCTATACTCGCCCGACGGCCGGCCGGACCGGCGGCCGACGAAGAGGAGGGCGCGAGCGAGATGAACGAGCGGCGGGTGGCGTTCCTGGGCGGAGGGCGCATGGGGGAGGCCCTCCTGTCCGGGCTGATGCGATCGGGCGGACGGACGAAGGACGAGCTGATGGTCACGGCCCGGCGGGAGGAGCGGGCCCGGGACCTGGCGGATCGCCTCGGCGTGGCCAGCACCCTTTCGAACCAGGATGCGGTGAAGTGGGCCGGCACGCTGGTGCTCACCGTCAAGCCCCAGGACATGGAGGCCCTCCTCCAGCAGATCAGCGGGGACGTCTCGTCCGACCATCTGGTCATCACCTTCGCCGCGGGCATCCGGACGTCGTTCATCGAGCGGCACATGCCCCCGCAGACGCCGGTGGTCCGGGTGATGTCGAACGTGCCCGTCCTGGTGGACGAGGCCATGTCCGTCATCAGCCCCGGCCGCTACGCGGAGGACAAGCACCTCGCCGTGGCCGAGGAGCTGCTGGGCTCGGTGGGCAAGGTCATCCGGCTGCCCGAGAAGCACCAGGACGCGGTTACGGCGACCAGTGGATCCGGCCCTGCCTACTTCTTCCTGCTGGCCGAGGCGATGATCGAGGCCTGCATCCTGCTCGGCCTGCCCCGGAACGTGGCCACCGAGCTCATCATCCAGACCATGGTCGGCTCGGCGAAGATGCTTCGAGACACCGGCGTGCACCCGGTCGAGCTGCGGGAGATGGTGACCTCCCCCGGCGGAACCACCATCATGGCCATCCGGCACCTGGAGCAGGCCGGCGTGCGGGCGGCGTTCCTGAACGCCATCGACGCGGCCTGCAAGCGAAGCGCTGAGCTGGCGATCGGACACGAACCCGACGAGGAGCCATAGGGAGGAGAGATCCATGGGCAGAGGCGACCGGCACAAGGTGCGGTGGGCGCACGATCGGGAGCGGAAGAAGAAGGATCGAGAGAAGCGACAGGGGAAGGACCGGGCCACGGCCAGGAAGGCCTGAGGGGGTCCACGGGGGAGCGTCGGGGAGGAGGGACATGTTTCCACTGTCGAAAGGGCGGGTGACGAAGCAGGCCCACGTGGGGCTGCCCGACGGAACCTTCGAGGAGGAGCACGGACGCGAGGCGTTCGACGGCCGGGCCTCACACCTGTACCGGACCCACCCGCCCACGGCGTGGGTGCGGATCGAGGGACCGCTCCGACCCCGCGCGTACGACCTGAACGGACTGAAGACCTCCGACATGACGGCGCCGACCGGCGAGTGGCAGCGCATCCTGCACAACGAGGACGTCTCGATCTACGTCTCCCGGCGGGCCGAGCCCATGCCCCACTACCTTCGGGACGCGGACGGGGACCTGTGCTACTTCGTCCACCAGGGTTCGGGCCTGCTGGAGACCGACTACGGCCCGCTTCGCTACCGGGACGGCGACTTCCTGATCCTGCCGAAGGGGACGACCCATCGCGTGGTTCCCGACGAGGGGGAGACGTTCCTGTACGGGATCGAGGGCCGTGGTGAGTACCGCCTGCCCGACAAGGGCATCCTGGGACGCCACGCAATCTTCGATCCCGGCGTGATGGAGACCCCCGAGCCGGAGCCGCACGACGAATCGGGCGAGTTCGAGGTTCGGGTCAAGCGCGGTGACGAGTACACGGTGCTGACCTATCCGTTCCATCCCCTCGACGTCGTGGGCTGGCAGGGTGACCTGTGTCCCATCCGCATCAACCGGGAGGACTTCCGGCCCGTGGTCTCGCCCCGGTATCACCTTCCCCCGTCGGTGCACGCGGTGTGGAAGTCCGACGGGTTCGAGATCGGCCTGTTCGCCCCCCGGCCCACCGAGACTGGAGACCCGACGGCGCTTCGGGTCCCATTCTTCCATTCGAACATCGACAAGGACGAGGTGCTCTTCTACCACCGCGGCCAGTTCTTCTCCCGGGCCGGCATCGGAGAGGCCTACATCACCCACCACCCCCAGGGGTTGCAGCACGGCCCCCAGGCCGCGGCCATCGAGGCCTCGAAGACGAAGGACTTCGCCGACGAGTACGCCGTGATGGTCGAGTCGGACAAGCCGTTCGAGCGGGACGACGCCATCGCCGGCGTGGAGGTGGACGGCTACGCGACCTCGTGGGCGAGGGGCCTGGGACTGATCGACTGAGCGACGTTCAGCGCGTTCGGCCCGCCCCAACCGGTTCGGGTCGGGGGACGGCCTTGACGAACCGCAGGCGGTTGCGAAGGACGCCGAACACGCCGGCCTCCAGCTCCATGGTGGCCCCCCGAGTGAGTTCCCTGGCTCCGCCACCGGGGACGGGCCGGTCGAACGGCGACGAGCTGAAGATCTCCCCGGCCGACACCTCGCGCTCCCTGGAGGCAAGGGCGATGGTATGGGCGAACCGGGAGGCCGCGTCGCCCATCCGCTCCCGTATCCAGACCCCGCCGTTCACCCGAGCGGTCGCGGTCACCTGGCAGGGATCGAAGTCCTCGGCGGTGACCACGCACGGCCCGAGGGTGGTGGCCAGCCGAGCTACCGACGGGTCGCCCCCATCGTCGCCCCCAGGCGACCACGTGCTCACCATCAGGTAGCCGAACACGAGTTCCCACGCCGCCTCGGGTGACAGGTCCCGGCCCGAGCGGCCCAGGACGCATGCGAGCTCGGGCTGCCACCGGCACGCCGTTCCCTCGGGCCAGCGCACGTCCTCACCGGGCCCGAGCACGCGGCCTCGCTCGGCACCCGCCAGCGCGAGCGGAGCCAGGAACCGAGGCGACCGGACCCGCGCTTCCTCCACGTACGATGGATTCGCCAGGGCCGCCCTCGCCGCCTCCAGGGCCGTGCCGCGGTGCCTGGTGATCAGGGCTTCCAACGTGGCCGGAAAGGCCGGGTGACCGACCGCGTCGGGCAGGTCGACGACCGCGTCGTGGACCCAGGCACCCAACCGCCGGTCGCCATCACGGTCGTAGGTCACGAGGCGCATCACGGGGACCCGGATGATACCCCGGGTCGGGGGCCGATCCCGGGAAGCTGTGGGAATGTAGGACCCCATGCGACTCGACCGGGACGGAAGGACGCCCGTTCCCCCTCCACCCCCGACGTGGAGCCCGGTCGAGGCCGTCCCGGTGTTCGTCATCTCCGTGATCGCGGCGCTAGTGCTCAGCCTGCCGTCCACGCTCCTGTCCTGCGCCGGCATGTACACGGTCGTGGCCCTGGTCGGTGAGCTGGCCCTGGCCGGCGCGGTCCTGGGGTGGGTCCGGTACGTCAACCGCGGGCCGCTGGCGGCCCTGGGGATCCCGCGCGAGCCCCTCGGTGACCTCGGCTCGGGGGCTCTGGCCGGCGGGGCGCTCGTGGTGGTGGCCGGCTTCGCGGTGAGCCTCGCCCAGATCGTGGCGAACCACGTGGCCGGCCACACCGTGGCCCAGCCGAAACAGGTCGATGTCTGCGTTCGGGGCGGGTGGCTGCTCGCCCTGGGGCCGATCTTCATCCTGGCCGCGCCGTTCGCCGAAGAGCTGTTCTTCCGCGGCTTCCTGTACCGGAGCCTCCGCCGCCGGTTCTCCACGTGGCCCGCCGCGTTGATCTCCGGAACGATCTTCGGCCTGGCCCACTACCAGAGCCCGACGTACCTCCTGCTGATCCCCGGGCTCGCCGTGGTCGGGATCAGCCTCGCCCTGCTCCTGGAGTGGCGGCAGAGCCTGCTGGCCACCATGGCCGCGCACGCCACGTTCAACCTGGTGGGATACCTCTTCATCGCCCTCCCCCGGCGGTAGTCCGGTTGGATCGGTGCGGGTGGCCGTGATTTACTCCCCGACCAGGAGGAACGACGCTCGCCGGGGGGAAGCGATCGGGACCGAGAGGAGGTAGGCCAGGTGCCTGTGTTCCCGAGCAAGGAGTGGCTCGATCAGTACGTCGAACGGATCAACCAGAGCGCCGAGTACAGGGAGGCCGCGGCCACGTGGGAGGGGGACATCTCCTACGTCTTCGAGCCGGAGCCCGACAAGGGGGTTCCGGAGGAGGTGTGGTCCTGGCTCGACCTGTGGCACGGCGAATGCCGGGAGAGCAGGTTCGGGGTGTCGCCGGAAGAGGGGTCGAAGGCGAAGTTCATCATCAGCGCGCCCTACTCGCGGTGGAAGGAAGTGATCAAGAAGGAGCTGGACCCGGTCAAGGGCATGATGCAGGGAAAGCTCAAGCTGAAGGGCGACCTTCCGACCATCGTCAGGCACGTGAAGGCGGCGAACGAGCTGGTGAACCTGGCCGCCAGCGTGCCCACCGAGTTCGTCGACGAGTCGGCCGGGTAGGCCCCGTCCCCGGCCGCGACGCCATGACCCGGACGAAGCCGTGAAAGCCGTCGTCTACGAGGACGTCCGCACCGTCACCGTGGGCGACGTGCCCGATCCTAGGATCGAACACCCCGCCGACGCCGTGGTCCGGGTGACGGCGTCCGCCATCTGCGGCTCGGACCTCCACTTCTTCAACGGCAAGGCTCCGCTCTCTCCCGGAGACACCCTGGGGCACGAGGGCGTCGGGGTGATCGAGGAGACCGGCCCGGAGGTCCACCGGTTCAAGCGCGGCGACCGAGTGGTGCTGGCGTTCGACGTGGTGTGCGGTGCGTGCTGGTTCTGCAAACGGGGCCAGACCTCGTTGTGCGAGGACTTCCGGAACCTGGGGGCAGGCCCGTTCGGCGGCGGTCTGGGCGGGACCCAGGCGGAGATGGTTCGCATCCCGAACGCGGACATCAACCTCCTGGCCATCCCGGAGGGCATGGAGGACGAACGGGCCCTATTCGTCGGCGACATCCTCACCACCGGCTATTACGGCGCCGCCATCGCGGGGATCGGTCCGGAGGACACCGTGGCGGTGGTGGGCGCGGGGCCGGTCGGATTCTTCTGCGTGCAGTCGGCCCGGCTGTTCGGGGCGCGCCAGGTGCTCGCGATCGACCTGGAGCCCGAACGCCTGGCCATCGCGGAGAAGGTGGGCGCGGTCCCGATCAACGCCAGGGAGCGCAATCCCCAGATGGCCGTGTCCGGGCTGACCGAGGACCGGGGCGCGGACGTCGCGATCGAGGCGGTGGGCAGCGTGCCGGCGTTCGAGACCGCGGTGGAGGTGGTGCGCCGGGGCGGCACGGTGTCCGTGGTGGGGATGTTCGTGACCGAGTCGTTGACCATCCCGGTCGGGGTGTACTGGAGCCGCATGCTCCGGCTGCAGTTCTCCGGGATCTGCCCGATCCACGCGTGGTGGGACCGGGCCATGGCGGCGGTGGCGCGCGGCGACATCGACCCGCTTCCGATCATCTCCCACCGGCTCCCGCTGGCCGAGGCGGTGGCGGGCTACGAGCTGTTCGACTCGCGGCGGGCCACGAAGGTGGTGCTCCAGCCGTGACAATCCAGGTTCAATACCCGGACCCGGAGCCGAGCGGCCTGGCCCAGATGCTGGGCGGCCTGATCGAGGGGAACCTCACCGCCCACCCGGAGCGAGAGGGCCTTCTCGCCAGGCCGTCGACGTACGCGATCCGGGCTACCGACGTCGGCGTCGACGTCTCGATCCGGCTGGCTCCGGGCCAGGCCATCGTCCGAAACGGCATGGTGGGCAGGCCGCAGGTGGTGGTGGAGACCGATTCCGAGACCCTCATGGGGCTCTCTTCGATGCCGCTCAAGTTCGGTCTGCCCGATGTCATGACGAAGGAGGGCCGGGAGGTCAACCGCAAGCTCATGAAGGGCCAGCTGAAGGTCAGGGGGCTGCTCCGGCACCCGGCGAAGCTGGCCCGGTTGAACAAGTTGATGTCGGTGTTGTAGAGGAGGGGTGATGGCGCGCGGGATCCCGCACCATGTGATCCGTTACTTCGAAGCGGTCCCAATGTTCGGCTCGGTGTCCAAGGGCGGCATCCGGGCGCTGATCCAGGCGGCCACCGAGGTCGACCTGCCTCCAGGGAAGGACGTGGTACGGGAGGGGGATACCGACCAGGACCTGTTCGTGATCATCGCCGGGGCGCTGCGGGTCAGCAGGCGAGGACGGCGGATCGGAGACCTGGGGACCGGTGACTTCTTCGGCGAGCTGGCGTTCCTCTCCCGGGGCCAGCGCACCGCCACGGTGACCACGACCAGCGAGACGCGGCTCATGGTTCTGGGGGCGCGGGACTTCCGGTCGGTGGTGGAGCGGGAGCCAAAGCTGGCCCTCCAGGTGCTGGAGGCGGCGGCCACCCGCCTGCGCGAGCTCGATCGCCGATCCCTCTGACTCCCCGCGTTTGCCGGGTCCGAACAAGGGAAACCGACGAGGCTGATGTCGGGCGCCCGAGGCAGCGGAAGGAGTTGGGGGATGGCATCCGGTACGCGCAAGAGGGCGGAGGGGATGAAGGACAAGGCCGTGGGGAGGGTTCGGGAGGCCACGGGCCGAGCTCGGGGCAGCAGCCATGACGTATCGGAGGGCAGGCGGCAGCAGAACCGGGGGGAGGCGAAGGAAGTCATGGGGACGGTCCAGACCGCTGGACGGAAGATCAAGAGGGCCGTGAAGGACTGAGCCCACCCGCCGGCCACGGCCGCAGATCTCAGTGAGAGACCGGCCGGCTCGGCGCCGCCCGCGAGGCGCCGGCCGGCCGGTCGTCTTGTGTCAGGCCGCGAGGGAGGTCGTAGCGGACGGCGGAGTCCCTACGCCACGCTCATCCCGCCGCCCGGTCCTCCCGTCGCGACTCGAGCAGGTCCTCGAACAGGCGCCGGTAGTGCACCATGGCCTGCCGCAGATCCTCCGTGCTGGCGCGGCCGTGCTCGTTCGCCATCGAGATGGCGTGCCCGGCCCGGTAGTCGTCGACGACGTGGGGGTGGTCCACCGAGATGTCGGCGGACCGTTGCTCGAAGTCCTCCATCGGGTAGCCACGGTCGCTCATGACTTGGATGACCAGGCGATCGGCCTGGGTCACCGCTCCTGCCGGCTCGTCCACGAACCGCGCCTGGGTGGCCTGCCATTCGGCCGTGTATCGCTGTCTCGCCGCGGGGTCCAGGGAGCGGATCTCGAGCTTCTCGCGCCGGCGTTGCCTGCCCGCCAGCTCGGACTCGGCCTTCCATCGTCCCCCCTGCTCGTCGACGGCCCGCTCGTACTCGGGCCCGAACCGCTCCTGGAGCTGCCCGCTCCTTCGCTTCCGGAAGGCCATCCACACCGCCGCCGCGACCACCAGCACCACCGCAACGCCCATCACGATCCACGCCCACAGAGGCATGCTCATCACTCCTTCCTCGACCGACCGGGACGCCGTGTTCCGCCGGCCTCTCCGGGTGTTACCCGGCCGGATGGTTCCTACCCCCCAGTAGGGAGGCGGCCGCGCCGGCCGGATGGGCGGCATCCGTGACGAACCGACCGCTCCACGGGCGCTCGGCACCGGCCGGCACGCCCGCGGACGAGATATGGTCCCGTGCGGTGAAGGCTCGGGAGCTCGCGGAGAAGGTGCTGGCGGGAGATCGCCGCGCGGTGGCCCGGGCCATCTCCATGGTCGAGGACGGCGCATCCGGGCTGGCCGAGCTCTCCGGCGTCCTCTATCCCAGGACTGGAGGGGCCTACACGGTCGGCCTGACCGGCTCGCCCGGCGTGGGCAAGTCGAGCCTTGCCGAACACCTGGTTCGAGCGGCCCGCTCCCGCCAGCAGACGGTGGCTGTCCTGGCCATCGATCCGACGTCTCCGTTCACCGGCGGAGCGCTGCTGGGGGACCGGCTCCGGATGCAGGCCCACGCCACGGACCCAGGCGTGTTCATCAGGTCGATGGCCACCCGTGGACACCTCGGCGGGATGGCGCTGGCCGCGCCCGAGGCCATCCGGGTCCTCGACGCCTCCGGCAGGGACCTCGTGCTGGTGGAGACGGTGGGCGTGGGCCAGGCCGAGGTCGAGGTGGCCACCGCGGCCGACACGACCCTCGTGGTCCTCCAGCCCGGGTGGGGCGACGCCGTCCAGGCGGCCAAGGCGGGCATCCTCGAAGTGGCCGACGTGTTCGTGGTGAACAAGGCCGACCGCGAGGGAGCGGGCGACGTGGTTCGCGACCTCAAGGGGATGCTCCGGATGGGGCCGAAGCTGGAGTGGGAGCCTCCCATCGTGCGGACCTCCACCATGAACGGCGACGGGATCGACGAGCTGTGGGAGGCGATCTCCGAGCACCGCGCCCACCTCGAGGAATCCGGCCAGCTCGAGGGCAGGCGCCGGCGCCGGATCCTCGAGGAGGTCGAGAGCATGGTGGCGCTGCGTCTTCGGGCCCGGACCGCGGGCCTTCTGGACCAGGGAGCCGAGGCCGAGCTCGCCGATGACCTCGCGGCCAGGAGGATCGATCCATATCGGGTCGCTGACATACTCTTGGAGAAGGTTGGGCCGTCCACCGGAGAGGGCGATGGCTGAGGACGAGCAGGAGCGCTGGCGGGACCATTACCGGAAGACGCCGGAGCGGGACGCCGATTTCCAGACCCTTTCGGGCGAGCCGCTCGAACCCCTGTACACGCCGGCCGACGTCGAGGGCTTCGACTACGAGCGCGACCTCGGGTACCCGGGCCACTATCCGTTCACCCGAGGCGTGTACCACTCCATGTACCGCGGCCGGCTGTGGACCATGCGGCAGTTCGCCGGGTTCGGCTCGGCGGAGGAGACGAATGCCCGGTACAAGTTCCTCCTCCGCCAGGGGCAGGGAGGGCTGTCGGTGGCTTTCGACATGCCCACGCTGATGGGCCGGGACTCCGACGATCCGCGCAGCGAGGGCGAGGTCGGCCGGTGCGGGGTGGCCACGGATTCCCTCGAGGACTTCGAGACGCTGTTCGGCGGGATCCCCCTGGCGGACATCACCACGTCCATGACCATCAGCGGCCCCGCCACCATCCTGTTCGCGTTCTTCCTGGCCACGGCGGAGAAGCAGGGCGTGGACTGGAAGACGCTGGACGGAACGCTGCAGACCGACATCCTCAAGGAGTACATCGCGCAGAAGGAGTGGATCTTCCCGCCCCGCCCGCACCTCCGGCTCATCGGCGACCTCATCGGGTTCTGCGAGCGGGAGGTGCCGAAGTTCCACCCCATCTCCGTGAGCGGCTACCACATCCGGGAGGCGGGCTCGACCGCCGCCCAGGAGCTGGCGTTCACCCTGGCCGACGGGTTCAGCTACGTCGAGCTGGGACAGCAGCGAGGGCTGGACGTCGACCGGTTCGCCCAGGGCCTCTCCTTCTTCTTCAACGCGCACATCGACTTCTTCGAGGAGATCGCGAAGTATCGGGCGGCCCGGAGGATCTGGGCCAGGTGGCTGAGGGAACGGTACGGCGCGAAGAGCGAGCAGTCCCTTCGGCTCCGGTTCCACACCCAGACCGCCGGCTGCTCGCTCACCGCGCAGCAGCCCGAGAACAACATCGTCCGCACCGCGGTGGAGGCGCTGGCGGCGGTTCTGGGAGGAACCCAGTCGCTGCACACGAACGCGCTCGACGAGGTGCTGGCGCTCCCGACCGAGAAGGCCGCGCAGATCGCCCTTCGAACCCAGCAGATCATCGCCCACGAGACCGGGGTGGCGAACGTGATCGACCCCCTCGGCGGCTCGTACTTCGTGGAGGCCCTGACCAACCGGATGGAGCAGCTGGCCGAGGAGTACTTCGCGAAGATCGACGGGATGGGGAGGGGCTCGATGCTGGAGGGGATGCTGGTGGGGATCGAGCGCGGCTACTTCCAGGGCGAGATCGCCGACTCCGCGTTCCGCGAGCAGGAGCTGTACGAGAAGGGCCGGCTGGTCAGGGTGGGCGTGAACGAGTTCGTCGACCCGAACGACCAGCCCATCGAGGTGCTGGTGATCTCGCCCGAGACCGAAGGCCAACAGGTCGAACGGGTTCGAACGATGCGCGCGGGCCGTGACGCCGGGTCGGCCGAGCGAGCCCTGGAGCGGCTGACGTCGGCCGCCCAAACCGACGAGAACCTGATCCCCCTGCTGGTCGACTGCGCCCGGGCCTACTGCACCGAGGGCGAGATCGTGGACGCTCTCCGCGGGCCCTTCGGCGAGTACACCGAGACGCCGCAGTTCTGACCCGGCTCGGAGCCGCCGCCAAGTCGGTCTTGACATCACCGAGTACTTTGCAGTACAAAGTATCGGAGGCCGAAGTCGCGGACCGGACCCGGGCACGCAGGCACATCGGCCTCGCGAGGAGGTTCGAACATGCAGACGGACGAGGCGCTGGATGCCCTGCTCAGGGTGGAGTACGTGCGCAGGCGGACGAGGGATCGGCTTCGAGGCGGCTGGTTTCCGCCAGGGCTGTTCGGGGCCCTGTTTCTCGTGAGCCTCGGCCCGGCGATCACATCGTCGCGCCTCCTGACGGCGATCTACTGGGCCATCGCAGGTCCCTGCGCCATCGCAACGATCGCTCTCTACTACGGCCGGCGCCAGGACCAGACAGGCTCCCGCGGTCTCGTCGGCCCGGAGGTGGTCTGCGCCGTGGGCCTGTGGGCGGCCGCGCTCCTGCTTGCCGGGGTGGGCGGATACGCCACCTCCCTGACGCTCTGGTGGCTTTACTACCCGCAGGTGGGGTGGGGTCTGCCGGTCCTGGGCGTCGTGACCCTCGCCCCGGTGGGAGCCCCCTTGGCGGTGGTGGGAGCGTATCTGGTCGCGGCGGCCAAGCGGCGGACCAAGCGGACCCTGGCTGTGGGGATCGTGCTCGCGGCGCTGTTGTTCCTGGTCGGCGCCATGGCGCTGACCCTCGCGAACGACGCCGCGCTGGCGTCGATCTCGGCCGGCCCCGGTGCTTCGGGAGTCTCGACGCTCTCCCATCTCGGGACGGTGGTTGTGTACCAGGTGGTGCCAACCGTGGCCTACGCCATCGTGCTCATCGGCGTGGCCTTGGTGCTTCGCCTCATGGACCGGACCTCGGTTTGAGTCACCCCGCCGTCGACCTCGACGATCTCGTCCACCAACGGGTCCGGCTGGCGATCCTCGCGGTGCTGGTCGAGGCGAGTCGCGTCGACTTCCGCTACTTGAAGGACACCCTCGGGCTCACCGACGGCAACCTTTCCCGCCACCTCCAGGTGTTGGAGGAAGCCAGGCTCGTGACCCTCTCGAAGGGGTTCGAGGGAAAGCGCCCCAGGACCTGGATCACGGTGACGAGGGCCGGGCGAGGCGCCTTCACCGCGGAGATCGACGCGCTGAAGGCGATCGTGGGCCGATTCGATCGAACGCGAAGGCAGTCGTAGGTGCGGCCTCGGCACGTCCTGGGGTCCCCGCTTGGGGGAGGGCCGATCGAGGGATTGACCACCCGGCCGAACTAGTCCACCCTCGGAGCGCGCGGGTCGGAGGGCTTCGGCAGGAGAGCTCGGATGAAGCAGTGGCGGCTTCGGGGGATCACTTCGAACGGGCCGGTCGGCGATGGCGGCTCGCCCTCGCCGGAGCTCGACGCCGTGGGAGCCCTGCACACGGTGGTCGACCAGTTCCCCGGGATGTTCTGGACCACGGATTGCGACCTCCGGATCACGTCCTCCGTGGGCCGGGCGCTGCGCATGCTCGGGCTGGGCCCCAATCAGCTCGTGGGGATGACGCTCGCCGAGCTGTTCGAGGACGACATCGCGCATTCGGCTGCCGTCGACGCCCACGCCCGGGCGCTGCTCGGAGAGACGGTCTCGATCCCGCTGGTGCTCGGGGGACGGTCACTGCTGGCCACGGTGGCCCCGCTGGCGGACGCGGAGGGCGCGGCGGTGGGCGTGATCGGGACCGCGGTGGACCTTGATCCGGCCGGCGAACGGCCGGGGCGTCTCGCGGCCACGACGGCCTGAGTCCTCGAGGCCACGGCCCGGCCCGACCTCTGCCGGGCTCAGCGTTCGGCGAGCAGCGCGAAATGGGGAACGTTCTCGATCCAGCCGAGCAGTCGATCGGGCGCCGCCTGCCGCCTGGCCCACTCGACGTCCCGGAGCCGCTCGATCCGGACCCTTCGCCACCCTCCCTCCTCGACGGCCTGAATGGCCGCCGCCGGGCCCATCCGGCCGGCCAACGGGAGCGAGGCGCGGAGGTCCGGCTCGTAGTCCGAATGGTGCTCGTGCGGGACGCCTCGGAGCCGGCGGAGGGCCAGCCTCGCCCGGGCGCGGAGCTCGTGGACCGGCCCGGTCCCGCCGAAGATGCCCTCGTAGGAAACGAGACGCCCGGCCACCTCCAGCCACGCCCGGAGGGCGGCGACGGGGTCGGGCGCCGTCCACAGCATGTGCCGTTCGACCACGGCGTCGAAGGGGACGTCCGGAGGCTGGTCGGCCGGTCCGATCACCGTCCGGATGGATAGCCCTCGCCGTCCGGCCTTCTCCTCCGCCCGGGCCAGCATGGCCGGCGACAGGTCGAGGGCCGTGACCTCGAAGCCCAGCTCGGCGAGCAGCAGGCTGATGGCGCCCGTCCCGGCCCCCACGTCAAGGACCGACGCGGGGGCAGGCGGGAGATGTCGGAGCAGGGCCGCGCGCCACACCGCCGCCTCGACCGGGTCGGTGCCGGCGTGCGTCGGCGATCGGTCGTACACCTCGGCGTCCCGGTCCCAGAACTGCCGCAGCCGGTCGTGAAGTTCGTCGCTCATGCCGAAGGGATGGCCGGCGCTCGTCGGGCCTGGTCCACCGTACCGGATCGTGCCACCCCCGGCGTCCGGCGGAGCACCCACGCCCAGGCCAGCAGGTTGAGCGGATACACGACGTATCCGGCTCGGGCCGCGGGAGCCAGGACCAGGGCCACGAGGAACAGCAGCCCGGCGTTGCGGGCGGCGTCGGCCCCGGTTCTGTTGGGAGCCCGAACCAGGAGCCACAGCCCGGCTCCGGCCGCGATGGCCACCAGGATCAACACGACGGCGGCCCGGGGGCCGGGAAGGGCCCGGACGAGCGCGGAGCCCAGCGTGGGGGTTTCGGCCGCGCTCGGCTCCCTCCCCAGCCCCAGGGGGAAGCGGACGGCGTCCTCGACGAACGCCGCGGGGTTCCACGCGATGAAGGGGATGACGGCCGCGCCCGCCACGGCCGCCGCGAGGGATGCGCCCCGCCGTCTGGCCGGCCCCCAGGCCAGGATCAGGAACGGCAGCACGACCCACGCGGTCAGCTTGAGCCCGGCCGCCAGACCCGCGGCGATCCCCGAGCCGGTGGTTCGACCCTCCTCCGCCAGGACCAGCGAGACGAGCACGAGGCCCAGAACCGGGAGGTCGTCGCCCCCGGTGGCCATGAGGAGGGCGCCGGTCGGTAGGACGAGCAGGATCTGGGCGGCTCGCAGGCGCCCGGGCGACCGCCCCGGCCACCGCATGGCGGCCAGCCCGAACGCGCCGAGCGTGGCGGCGGCGAACGGGAGCCGGGCGTCGCTCATCGGGCTCCTGCCGTCGAGGGCCCGGGGCACGCCGAACGCCAGCATCCCCGGTAGATAGGGGAAGTGGGTCTTCGTGCCCAGCGGGCGGGCCGCCAGCGATCCGTGGAGAAACGTCGCGGCGTACGGGTCCCGGCCGGCGAGCAGCGCCTTGGCCGCCTCCTCGGTGACCAGGACCTCCGACTGGGCGTGCAGGCCGGGGGCCGTGTTCGCCCGCCACACCACCTCCGCCGCCATCGGGGCGAGGGCGGCGCCTGCGAACACCGCCGCCGCCAGCCACGTCCGGGTTCGGACGCCGGCGCCGCGACGGGACAGGAGGACGGCCACGAGGCATCCGGCCGCGTAGGGACCCGCCGCGATCCGGCCCCATTCGCGATACTGGGGGATCGAGGCCAGCCATGCCGCTCCCGCCGCGAGCAGCGCCGAGGCCGCGTACAGGAGCGCATCGAGCCCCGCGCCCCGCCGGCCGTCCACGTCTGGTCAGCCGCCGAACAGGGCGGGAAGCAGCGTGGTCTTCAGCAGGAAGATCGTCCCGATGGCCAGGCTGAACGCAGCGGTCAGGATGGCCACCGTCACGTAGATCCGGAAGTTCCTCGACGCCCGGAGGAAGCCGAACGCCGAGCCCAGGGTGATCAGAGAGTTCGAGGCGAGAAGCCCCACCACGAACGTCCCCAGCACGATCATCCCGACCCCGGTTCCGCCCGCTCCCGCCGCGGCCAGGAACACCAGCACCTGGGTGGGGGTCTCCGCGCCGATCCCGTGGATCATCCCCACGAAGAACGCGGTGGCCTTCCCGTAGTTCATGAAGGTGTCGTCGGCCTCCGGCGCCGCATGGTGGTGGTGCCCGGGGCGGCCGTGATGCCCGTGGTGCCACAGCGGGACCCCAGAGCCCTCCGGATCCATCGTCGCGGTGGCCAGGCCGGGATGCGCCCCCGACGGGAGGGTCCCGTTCGGCATCGGCGTCATCCGGTCGGAGGCCGGACGCATCCGTCGCCGGGCCCACCGATACCCCTTGCGGACCCCGGCGAAGATCAGCATCCACCGGCTCCGGAGGCGGAAGTCGCGCCCGTGCCGCACCAGCGACACCACCACGTACACGCCCAGCAGGATGAGCGTGGCCCCGACCACGCGAGTCATCGTCTGATCCAACCCGGCGGGAAGCTTCTTGCCGGCGAAGATCGCCAGCACCCCCAGCGACAGGATCACCAGGGCGTGGCCCAGGGCGTACAGGGTCCCGAACAGGATCGCCTCCCGGCGCTCCTCCTGCGAGCTCGTGATGTCGGTGATCGCCGCGATGTGGTCCCAGTCGATGCCGTGCCGGAAGCCGAACCAGAACGCCGCCACCAGCAGGCCAAGCCCGAAGCCCTTCGAGGAGAACGCACCGATCATCCCAACCGAAGCGGTCATCGCCGCGCCCCGGCCTCCGCGGCGCAATCGGCGCACAGCCCCGAGATGGCGAAGTGGGTCAGGTCGGGGCGGAAGCCGCCGTGGCGCGTGATCAGCCGCTGGAGGCTCCTGGCCTCGGCCACCCCGAGCGAATCCTGGGCCCCGCACCGTGAGCAGGTCAGGTGGACGTGGCCGCTCTCGGTCTGGTGGTGGTATTCGGGGCCGGCCTCGAGGTGGGCGTGGGAGAGGACCCCCAGGTCCTCGAGCAGGTCGAGGGTCCGATACACCGTGGAGGGATTCACGCCCGGCACGCGACGGCGAACGCGACGGGAAACCTCCGTGGGCGTGATGTGCCCCTGGACAGCCATGATCTCGGCGACGATGGCCCGCCGCTGAGGCGTCATCCTCAGCCCACGGCTCCGAAGCAGGTCGAGGACCGAGTCGGTGGTCGGCATGGCAAGGGGACGATCATAGACGCCAGCCCATGCAGATGCATCCTATTGCAGGTGGCCTCCCGGCGCTCGGCGGCGCTACGAGCCCCCCGGGTCCTTCATCATCCGGAGCATCTCCCGGCCCCCGGTGCGGAGGAAGCGCACGAGCAGAACAGCGGCCAGCAGCAGGAATACGACGTCCAGGACGGTCGTGTAGTTGAGCGACACGTGCGCCTCGATCACCTTCGCGTGGCGGGGGCCGCCGGGCACCAGTCCCAGGGCGCCGAAGACGACCTCCACGAGGAGGCCGGCCCCGACCATGGTCGCGTAGAACGTCGCCAGTCCCGATCGAGCACACGAACGAGAAGATGGCCACCAGGGGGCCCACCAGCGGCCCCCACAGCTTCGCCAGGAGCGGGTGGTGCACGAGGAAGAACCCCTGCCAGAAGCTGTTCGGCACCCATGCGGCCAGCGCCCCGGCGATCAGCAGGCCGCCCGCGATGTCCTTCCAGATGGCGTCCCAGTCCATCACGAAGTAGTGGCTGGTGGCGGTGAATCCCTCCGGCGAGGTGAGCCGTGCTCGCAACGGCCCCTCCGTCACCGACATGTCCATCTGGGCGTGTCCCTCCATGGAGCCCTGGAGGCCCTTCTCGGCCTGGCGCCGCGCCATCTCGACCAGCCGCGGTGTGAGGAAGGCCCGGAACAGCAGGGCCAGCAGGACCACCATGAGCGGGCCGCCCACGAACTCGGCCAGGGTGAACTGCCACCCCATCAGGAGGGCCAGGATGATCCCGAGCTCGATCACCAGGTTGGTCGAGGCGAACTCGAACGCCATCGACGCGGTGAAGTTGGCCCCCTTGCGGAAGATCGATCGGGCCAGGGCCACCGCGGCGTAGGAGCACGAGGAGGAGGCCGCTCCCAACCCACACGCGATCGCGAGCGAGCGGGGCGAATCGTCGGGGAGCAGCCGGGTCATCTCCGCCTTCGACACCACGGCCTGGACCGCCCCGGACAGGGCGAACCCGAGGATCAGCGCCCACAGGATCTCCCAGAACATCCCGAAGGCCAGGCTGAGAGCGTGGGCCAGCCCACCCCCGATGCTGGCCACGGCCCCTGCGGTGATCGCGACCGGGGTCACCAGCGGCCTCCGTTCGTCATGGCCGACCTCCCCTCCGGGATCCCCCTTGTCCCTTCACGAGCCCCAACGCTACAGTTCGGAGCGGTCGGACGTGAAAGAGATCACTCCGCAGCTTCGGTCCTGGGCCTCGGACGTCGAGCAGAACACGCTCGATCAGGCGCTCATGGCGTCACGCCTGCCCATCCTGGCCGGGCCGGTCGCGCTCATGCCGGACGCTCACCTCGGGATCGGGGCCACGGTTGGCTCGGTCATCGCCACCGACTCGGCCATCATCCCCTCCGCGGTGGGGGTGGACATCGGCTGCGGCATGATCGCGGTGGAGACCGATCTCCGCGAGGACCAGCTTCCCGACTCGCTCGAGCCGGTGCTGGAGCGGTTCGCCGAGGGCATCCCGGCTGGGTTGGGACGGTGGCACGAGGAGCCGAAGCCGGCCGCCTACCGATGGTGGGTCGAGCATGAGGCGCCCTGGTTGGAGGACAAGCAGGTTCGCAAGGCGCTGGTGCAATTCGGAACCCTGGGCTCAGGGAACCACTTCGTCGAGGTAGCCGTTGACGAGCGCGACACGGTCTGGCTGGTCATGCACTCCGGCTCCCGCGGCGTCGGGAACGAGCTGGCCCAGCGACACATCGAGCTGGCAGGACGTCAGGAACAGGGGCTCGAGGATCCCGACCTGAACTACTTCGTCCAGGGCACCCGCGAGTTCGACGAGTACGTGCGCGACATGCTCTGGTCCCAGGAGTACGCGATGGGCAACCGCACGGCGCTCATGGACTCGGCGCTGGCGCACCTCGGGACCCTGACCGGAGCGAGCCCGGTGAGGTGGATCAACTGCCACCACAACTACGCCGCGAGGGAGACCCACGCCGGACGTGAGGTGTGGGTGACGCGCAAGGGAGCGATCCGGGCCGAGTCCGGGGACCTGGGGGTTATCCCGGGTTCCATGGGGACGAAGTCCTACATCGTACGGGGGCTCGGCAACGACCTGTCCTACCGCTCCTGCGCTCACGGGGCGGGCCGGCGGATGAGCCGGACGCAGGCCCGGAAAGAGGTCCCGATCGAGGAGTTCGAACGGGCCATGGCCGGCCGGGTGTGGCAGCGCAGCGATGCCCAGGTCCTGGTCGACGAGAGCCCCCAGGCCTACAAGGACATCGACCAGGTGATGCGGGATCAGGCCGACCTGGTCGAGGTGGTCCACGAGCTTCGGGGAGTGCTCAGCTACAAGGGCGTCGAGCCGCAGCGTGGGAAGCGCCGCGGGCGGGGGGGTCGCCACACGAGAGAGGAGCCGCCCCGAGAGGCGGCTCCTCGCTAAGCGGACGGTCGTCGGGAGGGGGGTTCGGAGGTCCGGCGAGTCCGCCCGTCACGACGCACACATTCCCGCGGCTCATCGGAGCTAAACCACACGGATTCGAGATATTTTCACGGCCATGCCCGTGGTGGTGACGGGGGCGTCCGGGCTGGTCGGACGGCATGCCGTCCCGGCCTTCGCCCGCGTTTCCCCCGAGGTCAGGGCGCTGGTGCGCAGGAAGGAGACCGCCGACGCGCTTCGGGGCCCGAGGGTGAAGGTCGCCGTGGCCTGGCTCGGCGACGTCGACAACCTCGCCACCGTCATGGCCGGGGCTCACACCGTCTGCCACCTGGTCGGAGGGCTCGATTCGCCCGACCTCGAGGAGGCCATCCTGGGCACGCTTCGGCCGGTCCTGGCCGCCGCGCGGAGGGCGGAGGTGAAGCGGTTCCTCTACCTCTCGTACCCGGGCGCCTCGCCGGCCGCCGCGAACCCGTACCTTCGCCTCAAGGGCCTGGCCGAACGGTCCGTCGAGGAGTCCGGGATGGAGTTCGCCATCGTCCGGAGCACCCACGTCTACGGGCCGGGAAGCCGGTGGCTCGAAGCGCTGGCGAAGCAGGCCAGGGGGCGGCGGTCGATGGTCATCGGGACCGGACGCCAGGTCCTGGCGCCGGTGTTCGTCGAGGACGTCGCGCAGGTGCTGGCCGCGGCCGACGATCGGGAGCCCCTGGATCCGGGCGTCTGGGGCCTGGAGGGACCCGACCGGGTGACGGCGGACGGCCTCGCCGATCTCCTGGCCGGCCGGCGGATCCCGAAATTTCACGGCCCGCCGCGGTTCGTGGCCCGCCTGGCCAGGCTGACCGGGCAGCGGGTCACCCGGGCGATGGCGGAGATCCTCGCCGCCGACAGCCTGGCCGACGCGCCGGATGCGGCCGGCGAGTTCGGCGTCGAGCGCACGTCGCTCCGGGAGGGGCTGGCCCGCTCGCTGCCCGGCGGGCAGGCCGTCTCGGCTCCCGAATAGACTGGCGCCGTCCGCGTCTCGACCGAGGAGGAATCGGCATGGGAGACCTGGTCCTGCTGGAGGTCGATGAGGGCGTCGGGATCGTCCGCCTGAACCGGCCGCCCATGAACGCGATCAACGAGGAGCTGACCCGGGAGCTGTTCGACGTCACGGTCGAGGTGTCGAACCGGGCCGACGTGCGAGCCGTGGTGGTGTGGGGCGGAGAGAAGGTGTTCGCCGCCGGGGCGGACGTGAACATGATGGTCGAGATGTCCCCGCTCGACGTGAGGCCCATGATCACCGGCCTCCAGGACACGTTCAACCTCGTGGAGGAGATCCCGAAGGTGACCATCGCCGCGGTCACCCGGTTCGCCCTCGGCGGGGGGCTGGAGCTCGCCATGTGCGCCGACTTCAGGTTCGCCGCCGAGGACGCTCGCCTGGGCCAGCCCGAGATCAACCTGGGGATCATCCCCGGTGCCGGCGGCACCCAGCGGTTGCCCCGGCTGGTGGGCCCGGCCAGGGCCAAGGACATCATCTACTCCGGCCGGTTCGTCCCGGCGGACGAGGCCCTTCGGATCGGCCTGGTCGACGCGGTGTTCCCGGCCGAGGAGGTGTTCGCCAAGGCCGTGGAGGCCGCCCGCAAGTACGCGAACGGGCCGCTGGCCGCGCTCCGGGCGGCGAAGGCCGCGGTGAACTGGGGCGCCAGGGGGGACTTCCGGGCCGGAGTGGTCCTGGAGCGGGAGCTGTTCGCCGACCTGTTCTCGACCGAGGACCAGAAGACCGGGATGCGGACGTTCCTCGAGCAGGGGCCGGGGAAGGCCGCATTCTCGGGGCGCTAGCCGGAGCCGTGGCGAACCGGCCGGACTCCAAGCGGGCGAATCTCCTCTACCACGACGCGGCGGCCGCCTCGTACGACGACAAGTGGGCCATCTCGTTCGATCAGCGCTCCATCCGCTATGTGCGGGAGCGGGCCGAACGGATGCTCCCGGGCCGGCGGTACGGGCGGGTCCTGGAGGTCGGATGCGGGACCGGGTTCTTCATCCTGAACCTGTGGCAGGCGGGGTTCGCCGACCGGCCCCACGGCTGCGACCTCTCGCCCGGCATGCTCGCGGCGTGCGCCGAGAACGCCCGCCGGATCGGCTGCGACATCGGGCTCGAGACCGGAGACGCGGAGGCCCTGCCGTTCCCCGACGGGTCGTTCGACCTGGTGGTGGGGCACGCCTTCCTCCACCATCTGCCGGAGCCCGCCGCGGCGCTTCGAGAGGCCCACAGGGTCTTGGTCCCGGGCGGTGCGGTTCTGTTCGCAGGGGAGCCCACGCGAATCGGGGATCGCCTGGCCAAGGCTACCGGCAGGGTGACCCACCGGGCGATCGGCACGGTGTCCAGGGCGGTGCCGGCGCTCCGCCCGCCCCCTCCGCCGGAGCCGGCTACGGAGCGGGAGCGGATCCTGCGGGACCTCGAGTGGGACGTCGACCTGCACACGTTCGTGCCGGAGGAGGTCGCGGCCATGGCCCGGGAGGTGGGGTTCGATCCGGTTCGGGTGGAGACCGAGGAGCTGCTCGCCTCGTTCCTCGGCTGGGCCGTGCGGACCTTGGAGCACGAGGCCCCGCCCGGGCTGCTGGGGTGGGGCTGGGCCAAGTTCGCCTATCGCGCGTGGCTCGCCCTCTACGCCGTGGACGCCCGGATCCTGTATCCCGTGCTGCCGAAGGGCCTGTTCTACAACCTCCTGTTGTACGGGCAGAAGCGTGGCTGAGCTCAGGAGCAAGCCCGCGGGCCTGCGGATCCGCAGGGCCACGGCCGGGGACATCCCGGCCGCCATGGAGCTGTTCGCGGAGCTGGACCGCCTCCAGGCTCCCTGGCGAGTGTTCGAGCGGCGACCGACGCTGCTCGAGCAGACGGAGGCGAGCTACCTGTCGGCGCTGGAGGGATCCGGCGCGATCCACCTGCTGGCAACGCGCCGCCGAGCTGTCGAACCTGACGGTGGATCCCGACGTCCGGGGAGGGGGGATCGGGCGGGCCCTGGTGACCGAGGTGGCGGCGTGGGCCAGGGAGCGGGGGGTCCGGTTGGTCGTGTTGAAGACGTACTCCCAGAACGAGGAGGCCCTCCGGTTCTGGTCGGCCCTGGGGTTCCGCCCCAGGTACGTGCAGATGACGGCTCCCGTGGACGAGCTGGCCCCTCCGGCGACGCCGTAGGCATTTCTCCCGGCGTTCACCTTCTCAACACATGTTCGCCATCCGCGGGAATCATCTTTGGCTTCGCGCAGTTCGTATTGAGAGTCGAGAACTGTTCCCTGGAGTGAGTGGACGAGGGTGCTCCGACCATCGGGCCGGAGCCGAAGGGGATACCGAGATGAGAGATGAACCGCTGACCCTGAAGGGCTCGAACGTCCGGGCGCTTCCCCGGCCGAACCGGACGTGGAGCGCCGGTCGCACGTGCGCCGAGGAGGGTTGCCCCACCGAGCTTTCGATCTACAACCGTTCGCACTACTGCTGGGCACACGCGCCCGTTCGGTACTACATCCCGCGCGGCCGGAAGCGCCGGCGCGAGGCTGCCTGAGGCTCCGCTCGCGGGCTTCGCCTGGCTCGCCGGATGAGCAGGGCAGCCAGGCCCAGGACCATCGCGAGGGCGAGGGCCGAACCGAGCAGGCCGCGGCCGATCCACGGATCGTCGTAGGCGAGCAGGATGGTGTGCCGTCCCGCGGCCACGGGCACCCCCTGGAGGAAGTAGTCGGTCCGCAGGATCGGGGTGGGCCGGCCGTCCACCGTGGCGTGCCACCCCGGGTCCTCGTTGTTGCGGACCACCACGATCCCTTCGCTCGCCGCGGTGACGTCGATCCTGGCGGCCTGGTCACCCATCCACCGAAAGACGGCCTGTCCGGGGCTCGCGGCCGGAGCCGCGGCGGACGGCTGGAGCGGGGGGCTCCGCTCCAGGATGGCCCGGGCTTCCGGGTCGAACCCCGGCTCCGAGACCGCCTCCAGGGCGCCCGACCCCGTGTCCACCACGGTCCACAGCGTGGCCACGGATGCCCTGGGCGGCGGGTCGGGCCGGCGATACAGCGTCCACATGCCCTCTCGCGCCACGGAAGTGGCCCCCGGTTCCACCGCCGCGCCCTCCCGCGCGATGAGCCACCGCACGTCGAGCAGGTCCATGACCGCAGGCGAAGGGTTGAGGAAGACGGTCACGTTGTGGGCCTGGTACCGGGGGCTCACCGTTCGATCGAAGCTCCAGAACCGGATGGGTTGGACCGGGTTGTAGCCCTGGGCCTCCTCGATGCCGAACAGCAGGGACCTCTGGTTGGTGAGGAAGGGCCAGCCTGCGGGGTCCTCCTCGCCCAGGTAGCCGCGGGGTGGGTTCAGGCTGAGGAAACGCCCGACGCCGTCCGAGCGGATGGCCTCGGCCAGTGGGTCCGGGCGGACATAGATGGCGGGATCGATGGTGGGGGCCAGCAGGGGGGTCAGGGGGCGCAGCCCGAACGTCTGGTCCAGCCCCGTCCGGACGAACTCCGTGGACGAGGCCTGCCCGATCAGCCCGTTGGCGACGAGCTCCGCGGCCACGATCACCGGAAGCGCGACCAGGAGGGCCGGTCTGCGGACCGCCGCCACCAGGGCCAGCCCGCCCACCGCCGCCCCCACGGCGAGCAGGAGCAACCTGGGCGGCCACACCCCGACCACCAGCGGCAGCACGCCCCATACGGCGATCCCAGGGACCAGCATCACGGCCCGGCGCCGGAAGGTCCTCGCTTCGATCCACGCCTCCAGCCCCAGGCCGGCCAGGATGGCCATGATCGGGACCACCAGGTAGCGGAACCGGTAGGGGCTGTAGAGGTAGAAGTCGCCGTACGGCAGCCTTCGGAACAGGGGAGCGAACGTCACCGCCACCCACCGCAGCGACAGGAAGTAGCAGGCCGCTCCCAGGATGCCGAAGGCAACCACCAGGTGCCGCCGGGTCCGATCCCAGGCGCTGGCCAGCGCCAGCGCCAGGGGCGCAGCGCCCAGGTAGGCGCCGGGCGAGATGGCGAACACCATGGGCCAGGTCGGGGTGGCCGTGGGCCCGATCTGGAACGGAAGGATCCGCCGGCCCGCCAGGCGGCTGGCCAGGTCCTGGAGGCCGGCGTAGCCGACGCCGAGCGTCGTTCGGGGCAGGTAGGTCAGCCTGGGGAGGAAGTACGCCAGGTTCACCAAGGGAAGGATCGGAACGAGGATGCCGGCGTGCGCCAGGGCCTCCCATCCGCTCCGCCGGCCTCCCCGCACATCGGAGGCCAGGCGGGCCGCCAGATAGGCGAGGAACGCCGCGTTCCCCAGGATGAACCCGTGGCTGAGGTGCGCCGCCGCGAGCTGTCCCCACGCGATGGCGGTCACGGTGGCCCAGCCGAGACGTCCTGGCCAGCTGGTGCTGCGCAGGTAGTGGGCCCCCGCGGCCAGCAGGAGGGGGATCCAGGCCAGCGAGGCCGAGAACGGGAGGTTGTCGGCCAGACGCGAGCCGGCGATCGCCAGGGCGAGGACGAGGCCACCCATCGTGGCGGCGGTTCGCCGCACGTCCTCGGCTCGCAGGAACCAGTAGATCCCGAGCCCTCCCAGGATCGGGAGCAGCACGATGTACAGGCGGATGGCGAGGTCGCACCGGAATAGGGAGAACAGGACCATCACGGGCAGGTACATCCACCCGGACTGGGGGTCGGCGGCGAACGGGGTGCCGCCCAGCGAGAACGGGTTCCAGGCCGCGATGTGGCCGGCGGCCAGGCTCCGGCCGAGGTGGCAGTAGGTGGGGAGCCAGTAGGCCGCCACGTCTGCCTGGGCGAAGGTGATCCGGCCTCCGAACGCGAAATCGTGGAGCACAAGCAGGACGGCCCCCACGATCAGGAGGGGCCCGGCCGCCGCCGCCCCCACCCGCCTGGCACGGGGGGCGGCGGGCCCCACTACGGAACGCTCCACGTGGCCGCCGGCGCGCGGACGACCCATGCCGCCCCGCTGGCGGCCAGGGCCAGCCCCACGACGAGCGGCCCGGCCCAGCCGCCGAGCGGGAGACCGGCCCGCGCCGCGACCAGGCCGAGGACGGCGATCGCGGCCGCCCCGAAGGACGGGGACAGCCCCGCCTGCGCCGCCACCGACCGGCCGGGAGCGGCCAGCCTCGCCCAGCCCGCCCCGGCCAAGACCAGGACGGCGAGCATGGCCAGGGCCCGAAGCAGGAGCACCCATCCGGCCGGGACCGGCGCGATGCGGTCGGGTGAGTCCCGGGTCAGGTTCGGCGGTGGTGGTGGGCCCCGAAGGATCACGTCGTCGCCGATCCGGGGGTCGCCGCGCCCCAGTCCGGACAGGAACCCGGCGGGGTCGAGGTCCCGGGTGGCCACGACCGGCGCCCCCGAGATGAGCGCCGGCCGGGCGTCGTCGAACAGCGCGCGCGCCGTCGCCCTCTGCGTGGGGTCGCCCCGGGGGGCCAACCTGTTCGCCAGGGCGTCCTGGGCCGTTCCCGAGAAGATCAGCACGCGGTGGCGGAGGTTCGCGGGGAGCACCGCGCCGAACACACCTTGGTAGAACAGGGCCTTCAGCACGTCGGGGTTGTCGTACACCACGACCACAGGGCCGCGACCCGGAAGCGCGGCGGCGTACCGTCCGGCGGCCGCCACCTGCGCGAGCTGTTGCGGGCTGGTCCTGGGGCCGAAATCCCGGTACCAGAGCAGGACCCCGGGCACGGCCACCATCGATGCCAGGGCCAGAGCCAGCACGGCTCCGGCGGCCCGCGCCGGTGGCGTCCTGGCCTCCCGGCCCAGGCTCGCGGGCAGGAAGGGCGCCGCGGCCAGTCCGAGGGCCACCGGGAGGGCGAACGTCAGGGCCCGATAGGTCGGCAGGGGGACCCCGGCCAGGCCGGCCACGACCGCTCCCCCGGTCAGCAGGGCCCAGGTTGCGAGGAGCCACCGGACCGCCATGGTGGAGGCCGGCCCCCGCCTCCTGGCCGCCCACCAACCGATCGCCACCACCACGGTGGTCAGCGGGGGGAAGTAGGCGGGCAGCGTCGCCCGAAGGAACGACTCGTACCGGGAGACGGGCGAGAGCTTCTCCACGGCGTCGGCCGGCACGGTCCCGTTCCAGCCGAACACGACCAGGGCCACGGCTGCCGCCGCCAGCACGCACACCACCGCGAGCTCGGGGAGCGTCAGGGCCTCACGGTCCGTGTTGGTCACCTCCGCCCGAAGGACCGGTCGCATTCGGGGCCACCACCCCGGTCGCGCCGTCGCCCACGCCACCGCGAGGGCCGCCCCGACGATGGCCAGGAACGCCAGCAGGAACGGCCACTCGGCCAGCCCGGCGGCGGCGATCAGGACCCCCACCGCCAGCGCTCCGCGCCGGCCCCGGCTCCAGACGGATCCGGCCAGCGCTGCCGCGAGGAACCACACCGCGAGGAGGTTCTCGCTCCTGCCGGCCACCAGGCGCCCCAGGACCACCGAGACGGTCACCAGCGCCACGAACGAGGCGGCGCTCCACCGCCGCAGGCCCCACCGGGCCGCCAGGGATCCGCCGGCGAGCCCCACGCCGGTCGCCATGGCGAACGGGAGGGCCACCGCGGTCGACCACGGCGACGATCCGGAGATCGAACCGAGGGCCGCGGCCATGACCGGGTAGGCCGGCCTGGCCGCCAGATGGGACGTGGCCAGCCCCAGGCGCCCCGCGTCGCCGATGGCGTTCACGTAGAAGAACGTGTCGTCCCCGATGGGAACGGCGAAGTGCCGGATCCAGAAGGCCCCGGCGTAGAAGCCGGCCCCGGCCACGCACCCGGCCAGGAGCGGCAGCAGTTCGCGCCCGACCCGCGGGCGCCGCGCCTCGGGCACCCGAGCCCGTCCGGGAGCCCGTTCGGGGTGATGCGCGATCATGGCGACACCCTACAGAGCGGACGGTCCATAGAATGGCGTGCTCGATGGCCGTCCACGACCGGGGGCTCGTGTTCGAACGGATCGTCGTGCCCACGCCGTACGCGGTGGGACCGGCCAACGTCTACGTGATCCCGGCCGAGCCGGTGACCCTGGTCGACTGCGGCCCGAACACGCCGGCCACGGAGAACGCCCTGATGCTGGGCCTGGCCCGGCTCGGGCTGGTCCCCCAGCAGGTCGCCCGGGTGGTGGTGACGCACGGCCACCCGGACCACTTCGGGCTGGCCCCCCGGCTCCAGGAGCTGGCGGGAGCGCAGGTCTTCGCCGGCGAGCTCGACCTACCGAAGCTGGCCATGGACCGCTCGATGCTCTACGCCACCGGGAAGCTCCTCCTCCAGGAGGGGATGCCGATGGACGCCCTGGTCGAGATGGGCGAGCGGGAGAAGAAGATGGGGAACATCCGGCCCCATGTCGAGGGGGCCATCCCGCTCCGGGACGGCGACCTTGTCGAGTTCGCCGGGTTCGACCTCGAGGTCCTGCACCTCCCGGGGCACACGGCGGGCCACATCTGCCTGCTGCACAGGGAGAGCGGCGTCCTGTTCTCGGGCGACACCCTGATCCTGCACATCACCCCCAACCCGCTGATCGAGCCGGACCCGCTCGACCCGTCCGAGCGCAGGCGGAGCCTGATCGAATACATGGCAACGCTCGACCGTCTGGCCGGCATGGATCTCGAGAGGGTCTACCCGGGCCACGGCGAGCCGATCGCTGACCCTCGGGCCCTGATCGACGCGATGCGCCGACACCACCGGGAGCGGACCGACGACCTGGCGAGCCGGCTGGCCGATGGGCCGAAGACCGGGTGGCAGCTGGCCAACGAGGTGTTCAGTAACCTCGAGGGCTTCGACAACTTCCTCGCCGTGTCCGAGGTGGTGGCGCACATGGACGTGCTGGTGGAGGAGGGGCGGGCCCGCGCCGTCACCGACGGAGGCGTGATGGGGTACGTGAGGGCCTGAGGCGAGCGGAGGTCGGTTCGGGTCAGTCGCTCTCGGGGCGTCGTTTCGGGCCGGCCGTGCCCTCGGGGGCGATCCGGTCGGCGATGTCCCTCGCCTCGGCCAGCCGGTCCCGGTCGACGAACAGGCGGA
>WNGE01000981.1_pt1 | contig 41779 bp, 42 predicted proteins | sample 5400651 | NCBI WGS metagenome assembly WNGE01 (sample SAMN13153370, study PRJNA577476) | soil metagenome | isolation source: 60 cm soil or saprolite under grassland replicate 2 | place: USA:California | collected 2016-06-15 | reverse complement strand
GGCCGGATCAGCCAGTGATAGGCGAAGAAGACCATGCGCCCTTCGCGGAAATGGCCGGACCAGATCGGCTGTCCTCGCACCTGATGGCCCAGCACATTGTCGGCCAGGTACTGAAAGGCATACTGCCTGACCAGGCCAATGGCGGAGAGCCTGTCCAGGCTGATCGCCGGATCCTCCTCGGTGTGGTGAATTACGATAGTATCAACGGGCCGCCTGGCAGTATCCAGGTCAGGCCCAGTCTCTGCCAGGGGTAGCTGCTGGCGCGCCAGCAGTTCCGCGATCAGCGCGTAGACCTGGTTTCTGAAGGCCTTGAGCTTTGGATCATCGTGCACCACGGGGAAAAACAGGGACGTCAGTTCATCTTCCAGGCGTCGATACCAGTCGGGAAAACGCAGGTGACTCTCCCAGTATTCGCGTTGAAAATCCAGCACGCTCTTCTACCTCCTTCCTGACAACCACAGAGAAAGACCCGATACCAATACTATATCATTGTGATTTATCGAGGACCCACCGCAGGTGGAGCGATGCAAGGAAGTACTGTGATCTCCCTGTGATAATACAGACCCCTTTCGTGATTGTTAAGAGATACCTCTGCTTTATTATTCATAGTAGTAAATGAATATTCGAATATACGAATGAAAGGAGACGGCAATGGGAGAGAAGATGACGGCACAGGTGAAACTTGAGTCTGGGATGCGTTTCGACGCGGCGTCAGGTTCAGGGCATCACGTCACCCTGGATGCCTCAGAACAGGACGGAGGACAGGACACTGGTTTCCGGCCAATGGAGTTGTTATTAGTCGGTCTGGGTGGATGCACCGGCATGGATGTTATCTCAATCCTGCGCAAGAAACGGCAGCAGGTTACCGGCTATGAAGTACACGTTACAGGCATACGCGCAGAAGATCACCCCATGGTGTTTGTTGAGATCACAGTCGAGTATGTCATCACCGGACATCACGTCCAACCAGAAGCGGTAGAACGAGCGATTCAGCTCTCTGCACAACGCTACTGCGGTGCGGGTGCGATGCTCGGGAAAGTGGCCCACTTAACCCATACTTTCCGCATTGTTGAGGCAGCGGAGACACAAACTGTTGTCACTACTACCCCATCATAGTAAAGAAATAGCGAAGGCATTTTGACCCTCAATGTCTGGTTGCCAGACGGGATCAAGAGAGTACAAGAAAACAAAGGAGTAAAATCATGGAAGAGCGAATGTCGATCATCGTCTTTTCGGGAACTGTTGACAAACTGATGGCAGCGTCTATTCTAGCTACCGGTGGGGCCGCTATGGGCCTGGAAGTGGAACTCTTCCTGACCACCTGGGGTTTGGAGGCATTCCGCAAGGACAACTATAAAACCAACATGAAGGTCAGCAAGGATTTCGAAGAGTATGCCCCGGTCATGATGGAGCAGATGATGGCGAAGAAGGTCCCTTCCTGGATGGATAACCTTAAAGGGGCCAAAGAGGTCGGCGACGTCAAAGTCTATGCGTGCAGCATGACTATGGAACTCTTTGACATGAAACTGAGCGACCTCGAGCCGATTGTTGACGAGGTAACTGGAGTAGCAACGTTTGTAGAACGAGCCAAAGAGGGACGTATCACACTATTCATTTAGTTGCGATGAAGGGCGACCCAGCCGCATCGGTGTGATGAAGAAGGCCGTGGCCGTCCCATTCCCTTCTCTCGAAAGGAGTTGATTACAATGCCAGAATTGACAGATATAACGATTAATAAAGAGATTGACGCGCGGGGCAGTTTCTGTCCTGGGCCGTTGATGGAGCTGATCCGCGGCATGAAAGCCTTGCCCGTTGGTGGTGTGCTGGCTGTCCTGTCCAGTGATCCCGGTTCGGCAAAAGATATTCCTGCCTGGATTCAGAAAGCCAAACATGAATTTCTGGGAATCTTCCCTGAACAAGGCTACACGCGCTTTGTTGCGCGGAAGACCCATTAAATAAAAGGAGGCAATTCCATGCCCCAACATATATTGATAGTCGGTGGAGGAGTAGGTGGAACGATTGTCGCCAACCTCCTGGCACGTGCTTTCCACCAGCAGGAGGCAGAAATCACGTTGATTGATAGCACGGGGAAACATGCGTATATGCCCGGCTGGCTCTACATGCCATTTAACCATATTGGCGCAGATAGTGATCAATTGATCCGCCCAGAGCGAGACCTGCTGAACAACCATGTGCACCTTGTAACCGGGGAAGTGCAAAAGATTGATCCCCAGAACCGCGAACTGCATGTTCAACACAACAGGGACCTGGATGAAATCGTTGGGACAGGTGGAGCGAGCAAGGCGGTGTATCCCTACGATTACCTGGTCCTGGCAACTGGGGCGCGCCTGGTTCCATCGGACCTGCCGGGATTGGACGGAACCGAGGGGAAATGGCACCACTTTTATAGCGCTGAAGGATCATTACAACTGCGGCAAGCGCTACAAACCTTCGAGGGTGGACGGATCGTGATTACGGTTGGTGGCATTCCGTATCGCTGCCCGCCTGCTCCCCTGGAATTTACTTTCCTGCTTGATGAGTGGCTGCGCAAACGTGGCCTACGAGACAAAACAGAGATCCAGTATCTCTATCCCCTGCCACGGGTCTTTCCTATCGAGAGCGTAGCGGAGGTAGCGACACCTCTTCTGGAAGAGCGGAACGTGCAGTATACCGTCTTCTTCAATACTGAAGCAGTGGATACCGAACGCAAGATCATTTCTTCAATGGAAGGCGAGGAGTTTCCTTACGATCTGCTGGTGGTTGTACCGCCACATCGCGGTGCGAGAGTGATCGAAGAATCAGGTATGGGCGATGAGCAGGGCTGGTTGCCAACCGATCGCGCCACCCTGGAGGTCAAGGGGCAGGAGCGCGTCTATGCATTGGGAGATGCGACAGATCTTCCCGTTTCCAAAAGCGGCTCAGCGGCCCACTTTGAGGCCAAGGTGGTGGCCCATCGTCTCATCACGAGGATACGAGGGGAGGAACCAGGTAACGGAGAGGCCACCTATGATGGAGAAGTGATGTGCTTCTTAGAGACGGGGCAGAACAGGGCAACCCAACTCGTGTTCAACTATGAGCATCCGCCACAACCGCCGCGGCCCAGCCTGTATTATCATATGGAGAAGCAACTCTTCAACCGTGCGTACTGGCATATTGTGCCGCAAGGTCTGGTATGATACTTGCCTTTCTCCTCCTGTGTGAGTGAGAGCAGTCCGTTGCGATTGCTCTCACTCGTAGTGTGCGGTATTGTCGCCCGGCTGGCCATCAATATTTTTTAATAACCTGAAAGCCATCCCTGCAACGCCGCTGAACTTAGGCAGATTGCCAACGACGACGTGCTGGATACATCCGCACTCTACAGCGCGGCAAGCTAGCGCTCAGACAATCTGCAAGGAGTGCGCGCGGCAAGCTGCGCTCAGCAGGGATGAAAGGAAGAGTTTGAAAGGCTTGACAATTGTTCGTAAACAACGTTACAATATTCATGTATTCGAATATATTGTTATAATTGTAAACAATGAAGGAGGTAGGAAGATGGAACGCGAACGAGAAGAACAACTTTATCGACTGCAAGCAGAGCTCTGCCAGGTTCTCGCCGAACCGACGCGCTTGAAGCTTCTCTCTTTAATTGGTGAGAGGCCTCGACCGGTGAAGGAGCTGGTTGAAGCGACGGGAGAGCGCCAGGCGAAGATCAGCCAGCACCTGGCGATCATGCGCCAACGCAACATTGTGCGTACCGATCGAGTTGGGACGGAAGTGCATTATTCGTTGACTGATCCACGTATCCTGGAAGCATGCCATATTACGCGGGAAGTCTTACTCCAGCAGTTGACGCAACAAGCGAGCCTGGCGGCACCACTTATCGCTACAGAAAGGGTTTGATAATGCCCATTTATGAATACCGGTGCACGCGTTGTGAAGAGCGATTTGAGCAACTGGTTCACTTACGATCTGATCAACCACCAGTGACCTGTCCACGATGTGGCACCCAGGAGGTACGCAAGCAAATATCATCGTTTGCGACCACTGCGAAAGGCCAGGCAACCAATCAGTCCAGTTGTGCACCTACAGGTGGCTGAAGCATTCGCTAGTGGGAGCGGTCGCTCTTACAACACGAGAATGTATCATTGTGGTGAAGGATAGAAAGCACGAAAGATGAAAGAACGATGACCACGACCTATGGTTTTGGTACAACCTTACAAGTACCCTATGAAGAAGCGATCCCGCGTGTGAAGGAAGCACTCAAAGCTGAGGGATTTGGTGTGCTGACCGAGATAGATGTACGCCTGGGTGCGGAGATGGAACCCTATATCATCCTCGGGGCTTGCAATCCCCCGCTGGCGCATCGCGCATTGGAACAAGAACCGGACATTGGTCTGCTCCTGCCATGCAATGTCGTTGTGCGTGCTGAAGGAAAAGGGAGCCGCGTAGAGGTTGCTGATCCGCAGGCCATGCTTGGCATTGTTGGCAACGAGGAGCTAAATGCTGTTGCCAGGGAGGCCAAACAGCGTTTGCAGCGTGTCGTTGCCTTGCTGGGTGGCCAGTCATAGAAGAGCTGGTAGGAAAGAATTTCTGTAATATGTATTAGTGAGCCACTACCCGATCTCACATGTGTCAAATAGCGTTTACTAGCTGGGAGAGTAGGAGTGTGCGTTCTTCCCCCCAGATTCCCTCCCATTCGCATCTCTGTACTCTTCCAGGCTGTCGTAGCTCTCCATACTCAACCGCTTCAGATGCTTTCTCCATGCTATTCCTCGCGCAGTGCACTCGTACAGTATAGCCTTTGGCATCCTTTACTATGCATTCGATTCCTAACACATAGTTTCCCCACGGCACTGGCGCGACGCGATAGGTGGACCCGACTCGTCGTAGCGCTTGAGGCAACGCAGGAGCGATGGTAATCTTATCGGCCTCTTCCTCGCGAAGCCCCAGGAGGTAACGCATGATCAGGTGGATGCTCAGGGCGCCCCAGCCGTACCCTTCGATCCCCGCATTGACATAATCGATGGCTTCCCATTTTCCCGCCGTGACCGTCTGGCGATACTCGCGGGTGACGCCTGGGAGCCCTCCGTGCTCGTCCAATTCCCTGCCGTCCGTGCTGCGGTAGGAGGCGTCAATGAAGCGGTAAGCCAGCTCTGCAGCATCGAGGGGCATGTGTGCAGCGGAGGCCGCGCCGACCAGTGACATGACGACGGGAGGCCACGAGAGCGGAGCCCAGCCGTGGCTGTGTGAGGGCGGTTGCGCGAGGAATGGGCGGAGCTGTTCCACTTGACCCCAACCCGAGACTCCACAAAAGACCGGGGCAAGGTGCATGGCGTCCTGTTGCGTTGACCACTCCCCGGTCACGGAGTCATAATCGCGAAACCAGCCATCCTGCCACATCAGCCGGGTTTTCACGGTAAACTCGTTGGCAATGCTCTGCCAGAACACGGCATCGGCTGCGTAATCCGCCGGCACGGGGTCCTCCAACTTCTCTTCTTTCACCGCCGAGGCGAGGAAGTTCGCCCAGCGATTGAGTATTTCCGCGCCCTGGGCCATGCTGGCCTGCAGGTCCACGGGACGCACATGCTGGATGATGGTACCACCAGTCTGCTGTGGGCCGAATCTGCTGGAGACATCCTGCCCACTCTCCCATGAACAGGCGTAGACCAACCAGCCCTCGGTATCCCGGCGGTACTCCAGCCACCAGCGCAGGTAGGCCGCAGCCCCCGGGTAGAGGCGGTTCAGCCAGCGAAGATCACCTGTCCTGGCAAATATTTTGTCGCAACACCAAAGGGGAAAACCCCACTCGGGCGCAGTCCCACAGATTTGCCCATCGTCGGCGACCATATTGTAACTGCCGTCTTCGCGCATGCAGGGCAGGTTCGGGCGGGGAGCCGACTCGAAATGCCCCAGGATGACCTCGGCGGCGAGTTCAGGATCGGCATAGCTGAGGAAAAGCGCGTCCATCGCAGCTTCAGCCAGTACCGTTCTTGGAGCTTGAATCTGCATTCCATCCCATGGATGTGGGATAATTCCGGCGGAGGGCCGTATCGTCATACGCAAGGTCTCGAGGTCATAGACCCAGCTCCGCCGCCAGTTCTCCGGCCAGTCTCCCGTGAGTTGAGGCGCGCGTTCCCAGAACGCTTCATCGTCGGCGTGGTGTTGAGCCTCAGCAAGCGCGATCTCTTCGATACTATCTTCCCAATTCCGCCAGGCTTGATCCTGCGAGACGCCCCGAGCCAGAACCACATTGAGAAAATGGACTTTATTGCTTTCTAAGGTGAGATCACACGGCAGAGCGACTGTGCGCACCTGCCACCCCGTCTCTTCCCGGCTCTGAGTAACGCGCGGCCAGGCTACCTTCTTACCGCTCGCCCAGCGTGCGATGTCTTCGAGTGAGACGGCATATCCCATAGCGCCTATCGTTAATGCAGCATTATCTGCTTCACGTACTCCATGTATAAAGACATCACCCTCACTGGCAAGGCCCAGCATGCTAGAGCCATGTGCGCGGTCTTGCAGCGCATAGAGTCCATGTTCCCACAAACGGCTGGTGTGAGGATTGTGCGTATGCTGGTGAATGAGATAACAGGTCACGGGAAGCGGCGCAGTCGAGGTCGTCGCAAGAGTCAGGATGCAGCCCAGCGCGTGTTCCTGCACCAGGAAATAGCGTGCAGTGAGCGTCAAGCCATACTTTGGAACGATGCAGGTATATTCAAAACGGCTTTTCGTGTGCAACTGACTGTTGATGACGCACTTCTGACGGCGGAAATCGTCAGGCGTGACAAGCACGCTACCATGAATCTTGAGCCCGAGCATGAGATGAGCCGTATAGTGAAACTGGTTCCGCACGTAGCTTCCGAGGTTGGGCACATGCCAGCCCATGCCGAGCGGGGGAAGAGAACGTAGAACTCCACTGGGGTTGAGCTTCCAGGAGTGGTAGGGATTATCGAGGTAGCCGTGCGGCGTAAAATCGTCGTGAGGGATCATTGCGCTAGACTCCATCTTGACTGACCATAATCGAACTCTCGGAAAAAACTGGTCGTCTCGCCACATTGTATGCTACCCCAGTTGAATGGTCAAATAGCCTTTTTCTTGTACTTTTCAGAGTTAGCCTAAAAGATGTTGCTGGGTGATGCGTGCCTGGGCCTGACGCAACTGCTCTTGCGTTAGGCGTAATAGCTCGAAGGGCTGGTGTAATTGTTCTTCTCGCAACGCTAAACGCTCTTCTGTAATCATAGGGCCGGTATATCAAACAAGGTTCATTCTGAACAGTTTCGCAGAAGGTCCTGCTACCTCTTGTAATTGCTTCAATGAATGTCTATAATTGAGGAGGAGAAAACAATTGGCGATGAAGCTCGCCTAACGCCTTGTGCTGATAGCTTCTAGCGACCGACTATAGAGATGATCGGCTGTTAGAAGCGTTTTTGTTTTCAGAACTGTACTTATCACCTGACGAGCGTACGTTCGAGCATCAAAGCGCCCCTGCCGATAGAACTCTCTCAATGGCGGGGGCGCTTTGTATCATCGTTTGGAAGTCTAGTTCGCCGAGAGGGAACGCAATGCTGCAACAGAACTCTTCGCCTGGAGAAGCCCAGTTGCGTGTGAGCGCAGCGAGTTGTTCAGATACGGGACGCGTGCGTACACTCAACGAAGATGCCATCCTCATATGTGAACCGCTGGATCAGGCAGTGTCCGCACAGTTCGGTTGGCTCTACCTGCTCGCTGATGGCGCGGGAGGTCATGCTGCTGGAGAAGTTGCCAGCCGTTTAGCAGTCGAGACGATCGCTGCCGCCTACTATGCTCAGCAGACCTCTGGTTATACCCTCGAGAACGCGTCTCGCTCTCAAGGGGAGGTCAGGCACCTGCACGGTCCACTTGGTGATCTCGAGACTCTCATCGAGCAGCTCCAGTGGGCATTCTTTGCTGCCCATATACGTATTCGAGAGGCGGCTCACCTCAAACAGGAGTATGCGGGTATGATCACCACGTGCATTTCTGCTGTGGTTAAGGGTGCCCACCTCCTGATAGCCCACGTCGGTGATAGTCGCGCCTACCTGATTCGTCCCTCGTCTGCGTCCAGGCCCTCGATTACCCGCCTGACAATGGACCACTCGATGGTGACAAAACTCGCGCGGGCCGGTGCCATATCTCCCGAACAGGTGCGCAACTCGCCATTTCGCCATATTATCCTGCGAGCCCTGGGGGGAAAGGAGCAGGACAGCTCGAGCCCTGATGTAACGACCTGTGTTGTGCAAGCTGGAGATGCCCTCCTTCTCTGCTGCGATGGCCTCTGGAGCATGCTTACTGAGGAACAGATCGCTCTGGTGGTGAGCAGCGCGCCACCACGGGTGGCATGTGCCGAGTTGATCCGACTGGCGAATGAGGCCGGAGGCGAGGACAACATCAGCGCCGTGGTGCTCTCATTCATATAGGGTGCTCAGGGTGTTCGCAAGACGAAGGGAATGCTCTCATCGGGAGTCCACGTATGGAAACAGATACTTCAAAGAAAGAAGCCAGGCAACCATCACGAATGAAGGCCGCTGCACTCAAATTCGTTTTGCTGATCGGCGTCATGAGCTTTTTCGCGGACTTCACCTATGAGGGCTCGCGCAGTATCATCGGGCCATACCTGGCAGTGCTCGGGGCAAGTGCGGCGGCCGTAGGGATCGTCGCCGGCTTCGGAGAATTGCTTGGGTACGGCCTGCGTCTGGTTTCGGGGCGCCTCAGTGACCAGACCGGTAAGTACTGGCTGATCACCATCGTCGGCTATGTCGTCCAGATGTCCTCGGTGCCGCTCCTGGCATTGGCCGGGAACTGGCGGTTTGCGGCCCTGCTGATTATCCTGGAGCGCGTAGGCAAGGCGATGCGCAACCCACCCCGTGATGTGATGCTCTCGCACGCCGCCAAGGAGATGGGATACGGCTGGGCTTTTGGAGTGCATGAGGCACTGGACCAATCCGGCGCGCTTTTCGGTCCGCTGGTCGTTGCCGCCGTGCTGGCTCTGCGCGGCGAGTACCGGATCGCCTTTGCCGTGCTGCTCATCCCCGCCCTCGTGACGCTCAGCATCCTGATCGTCGCGCGCTTGACCTACCCACGGCCACAGGAGTTGGATGCGACTCCCCCGGACGTGAAGGCCAGCGGTCTTCCACGTGTCTTCTGGGTGTATCTCGTGGGGGCTGTACTGGTCGCGGCCGGGTTCACCGACTTCCCGCTTATTGCCTACCACTTCGCGCAAGCGTCCACCGTGTCAAGTACGCTGATCCCGGTCTTCTATGCTGTTGCCATGGGCATGGGTGGGATTGGCTCGCTCATTTTCGGACGTCTCTTTGATCGGGTCGGTATCGCCGTCCTGGTCCCCTTGACGCTCCTCTCAGCTCTGTTTGCCCCGCTGGTTTTCCTGGGAGGTTTCTGGGCGGCGCTCGTCGGTGTCGCGCTGTGGGGGCTCGGTATGGGCGTCCACGAGTCGATCATACCTGCTGCTGTGGCCCTTATGGTGCCGGTACAGCGACGTGCCTCGGCCTATGGCCTCTTCACCGCAGGGTATGGTGTGTTCTGGTTTCTGGGTAGTGCGGCTCTCGGCATTCTGTATGGTGTGTCACTACCGGCGCTGATTGCTTTCTCCCTGGTCGCAGAACTCGCCGCCATTCCGCTGTTTTTCGTGGTGAGGCGGCAGTTCCGCCCGGGGACCGCTGACGTTTAACCACGCTGATCGTGTCATGGAGTGATGAAAGCTTCCAGAAAAGGACTGTCAGGCATGAACATTGCATTTCTCTTTCTTGGTATCGTACCTGGGTTGTTGGCAGGTCTTCTGGCTTTCGTCATCACCTATGATGAGTATTCACGCCATTATATAGACAGGAGAAGACCATTAAGATTGGCACTTGAGGCGGCGGTATTTGCCTTCTTCGTGTTTCTTGCTCTTTCAGTTGCTACAGGATTTGTCTTGACCAGGGCGTATATGAGTCAATAGCTGCTGGCAGATTGGGCATAGGAGTCAAACATCTTTCTAGCAGCGAGTGTTTGTGTATTCGGAACTTCATGAGCGAGGAGAAAGTGAAACGAAAGGCATTGGGGATGTACTGATGTATTCTCTTGAAGGCAAACAACTTACACGAGAGGAGGTACGCGTCATTGTGGCTGAGGCGCATGTCTGGCAGAAGCGAGCCGATCTACGGCGGACTGACCTGAGCAAGACTAACCTGATTGGGGCAGACCTGCGCGAAGCGGACCTGGAGAGAGCGAACCTGAGTGGGACGCGCCTGGACAATGCGATTCTCTTGCATGCTGTTCTCGAAGGGGCAAACATGCAAAACGCGCAATTACGAGGTGCTCTCTTACGTGGAGCCAATCTCTACCGGGCAGACCTGCAAGGGGCTGATCTGCGCGAATCGCTGCTCCATGGAGCCAATCTGATGGGTGCTAATCTGTCCGAGGCCAACTTGATGGAGGCGAATCTCCGCTGGGCGAATTTACAGGGTGCTCGTCTGGAGAGAGCAAACCTCACAGAGGCCTCACTACGCTGGGCAGGCCTGTTTGGAGCAAATCTGCAAGAAGCCAACCTCAGCAATGCACACCTGGAGTGTGCCAATCTGGAAGATGCTGATTTGCGACGGGCGGTAATGCGCGGTGTGTTTCTCAACCAGGCCAATATAAGGGGAGCGTTGCTTCCACTGAGCCTCAAAGAGAGGCTGAGCCAGTATCTTCGTGATAGATCTCACCGTTTCGAGCAACTCAACTAGCGTCGTGAGATAGATGACAGGTGATTTTATGGTCCATAGCCTCTCTCATGGATTGTTGTCCAGGGCTATTCAGCTAGCCGCACCTGCACAGGTCCGCTTACGGACCTCTTCGCCAGGTGCCTCTCCTGACAATACTTAATGTTATTGTAATGTGTATGTAACAGTGACATGCACGATTGTGAGAAGATTGTAAGGCTCCTACATTACCCTTCAAAAGGGGTGTAGCTCCTACCTGATGAGGTCTCGGAGGGTCTTAACAGAAAATTTGCATGTCACGTCATGTCGCCCCTTGGCAAACTATGCTACCGAAGTATCAGAGTTATATTTCATGAAAAGGAGAATCATCATGCCTAACAGTCTAGACAAGTTTACCAGGATCGAAGATGTGGTTGCACGCGAAATTCTGGATTCGCGCGGAAATCCTACTATTGAAGTCGAGGTCTTTTTGATAGGTGGTGAGCATGGAACTGCGGCCATACCCTCTGGAGCCTCAACAGGAACACACGAAGCTGTAGAGTTGCGTGATGGGGACAAGAGTCGCTATGGCGGAAAAGGTGTCCTGATGGCGGTAAGGAATGTCACCGAGACCATCCGCGAGAAGATAGTCGGCCTTGATGCAACCGAGCAGGTGGCACTCGATGAAGCCATGATCGACCTGGACGGAACGCCAAATAAGGGTGCTTTGGGAGCAAACGCCATCCTTGGAGTCTCACTTGCCATCGCAAAAGCCGCAGCGAATGCTCGACAACAGCCACTCTATCGCTACCTTGGAGGCGTCTCCGCCCGCACGCTTCCTGTTCCCATGATGAATATTTTGAATGGGGGCAAGCACGCTGACAACTCAACCGACATGCAGGAATACATGATTCTACCGGTCGGTGCGAAAAGCTTTCGTGAGGCATTGCGCATGTCCGCGGAAGTCTATCAGAGTTTGAAGAAGGTACTCCACTCCAAAAAACTCAACACCAATGTTGGTGACGAGGGTGGCTTTGCTCCATCCCTCAGCTCCAATCGTGAAGCGCTCGAGCTTATTATTGCTGCCATCGAGTCTGCAGGCTACAAGCCAGGTGTTGATATTTTCCTGGGCATGGACCCTGCAGCCAGCGAATTGTATGAGAATGGGAAGTACGTACTGGCACGTGAGGGCCGCACGCTCACCTCCAGTGAGATGGTAGATCTTTATGAGCAGTGGATGAACGAATACCCCATCATCAACCTTGAAGATGGGTTGGCTGAAGACGACTGGGAAGGATGGGCGCTGCTCAATCAGCGGCTGGGCCATCGTATACAGCTTGTGGGTGATGACATCTTCGTCACCAACCCGACTCGGCTCAAGCGCGGTATCGAGGAACACTCGGCAAACTCTATTCTAATCAAGCTCAATCAGATCGGTACGTTGACAGAAACGCTGGAAGTGATCGAGATGGCCAGGCGTGCTGCCTTCACGACGGTCGTCTCCCATCGCTCGGGTGAGACAGTGGATACCACCATCGCCGATCTCGTCGTTGCGACGAATGGCGGGCAAATCAAAACCGGGGCACCTGCACGCAGCGAGCGAATAGCCAAGTACAACCGCTTGCTCGCGATCGAGGATGAACTTGGCGAAAAGACGGCACGCTATGCAGGCTTCAGCGCATTTTACAGTGTACCTGCGCTGCAAGCGAAAGCCTAAGTTCTTCTCTACGAGAGTATCTTGAGCTATGGCAAGGGACTTTGTCCCCTGCCAGGATTCTGACTGATTAAAAGTCCTTTCTAGTGTCAAAAAGATACTTGGCTGCAAGGAATTTCCTCAGTATAGTAAATAGTAGCGCAATCAATAGCGATGAAGCTCGTGTACTGCTGTCAGGCTAATGGCTTCTACTGACTGGAGACATGTCTTCTCAACAGTAGAGGTCTTTTCAGAGAGCTCCCTCCACGCCATAATGCCGTACATGGGTACTTCACCCTCGTAAAGTCGCCACTAAACGTTTGGGATTCAGTACCAGGTCAATAGCATCAACCGGGCCAGATGCTAACAGATCTGCGGCTTGCAATGCGCCGATTGCCAGGCCTTCTCCTGCCAGGATTGCCACGCCGATAGCGGCCAGTCGCAGCATACCGACATCGTTCATGCCATTGCCGAAAGCGATCACACTGGCTGGTCCAAGTTGCTCCACATAGCGTAATTTCTCCTCGCTGCCAGTGATGATGTAGAGGGGTAGCCCCAACACGTGTTCAAGCTCTGCTATGTTACCATGGGTACCCGCAGTCAGCGCATGCAGGGTAAGATGTTCGCTGAGAGCTTTCAAGCGATTCGCCACTCCCGGGATAGGCAATCCGTCTGTGGCAAGTGTACCGTTGACATCAAAGACCGCGTGTTGTAGCTCAATGATCCCTCTCTGGGGAATGTCTATTCGTATCATATTCTTACTCTCGTAAACGTATGATGTACAATTTCCTCTTTCTCATGCACTGCTCTAACGAAGACCGTTGTCCCTTTGCTTTCCGGTAACCAGGATAGTGGAAATTTGCTGATCGCGCTTCGCTACATGAACCTGAGGAGGCATTTTTGATCTTCTACTTTATTGAAGTGTACCACGTTCCTATCGACAGGCAAAGGTATAGAGCATGTGTGGTTAAACTGCTACCACGTGTTTCTCTTGACGCTCGCCGCAGCGATTGCGTATACTAATAGGCAAGTGAAGATTCGGTCGCGCGATGAGGCTCGCGTAACGCCACTGGGCTAATGGCTTCTACATGCTGCACGGCACAGAGAATGTGTTGTGGTTGGCAGTAGAAGTTTTTTTATGCTTCAGATCTCGAGAAACAGGTGATGCAATGCAAGGGAAAGCTGAGGGTTTTCAGACAGTCAATCGCTCGCGTGATGCCGATTCACTTCGTGTCGCATTTGGACGCGAGGGCTGCCCTGTCTGCATCGTTGTGCTTGATTATTTAGAGCGCTCCATGGATAGTTGGGAATACGAAGGGTTTAGCGATGTAGAGCATCGCCATGAACTCATCCAGTCGCGGGGTTTCTGCCCGTTACATACCTGGCAACTGGCGCAGCGCAGCAATGCTTTTAGACTCTCTTTGGTGTATAACGAAGTACTTACTGATGTATTGCATACGTTGGATGGCGAGGACAGCAGGCAGGCTTCTGGTGTGAACCGTGCGAAGCGCAAGCCAGTCTTGCATGGATGGTGGAAAAGATGGCGCCATCAAGCGGATGAGAATCCCGAACGGACGCCATGTCCTCTCTGCAGTAATCGTGCAAATTTTGAGCAGCGTCTCATATCGACGCTCGTGCAACAACTGCGTTCTGAAGAGATACAGCTCCTGTTCTCTCAATCTACGGGCTTGTGCCTACTGCACTTTGCGCAGGCCCGCCGTGAAGCCGAGATCAATGATCCCGCGCTATCGGGTCACTTGCTGGACTGCCAGCGGACCTGCATCCAGCGCGTGCTGGAGGAGGTACGAGAACTCATCCGCAAACACGACTACCGTTTCAGTGATGAGCCTCGGGGGGACGAGATGCTATCCTGGCGGCGCGCGGCTGTGTTATGTGCGGGCAATCCTGGTATTCGCTGAGCAGCGTTTGGAGAGAGGCGAGTGGCAGATGAATAAGCATCATCCGCATCATGATAATAAAACAAGGGGGCTATCGGTGACGTCCTCAATGATCATCGAAGTGCAGGTACGCCAACCACATCTTGACTGCCCCATTTACCGTTGGGACCGCGAACGGGAGCGCATGTGCGTGGCAGACATCTACCGTGCTGAACCAGGATTGCCGGCCGATCTCGCCTCGTTCCAATTGGAAGGGCAGTTGGAAGTGCCCGTTCTCCTGTTGAGCACACAGAGCTTTCCTCCGGGGGCGCTTGCTTCTGCGCGTCTGCTTGGCGCGTTGTCTCTCACGTCTACAGAAACGCGGGAACAGCAGTATCCATTGGACGATTGGGTGTTTGTCGCGGCTGCCGAGGTAGACAGTTCGCTCGCTCTCTATCAATCCTTGGAGATGCTCCCGCCAGCGCATCTTGCCGCGCTGAGGGCGTACGTCCGAGAGCGAACGAAACAGGAGAGACAGCAAAGCACAGCCGAGATCGAGGTGTATTCTGCAGAAATGGCAGCCCGGTGTATCCGCGAAACGCGTCTTCTCTTGAAGCGTGAACAACGCAGCCAGCCAAAGGGGAAGAGCTGGCTCAAACGGGAGGAGGAAGAGCGACCCGTTGCCTGGCGTGCCATTGAGGGGCTGACCGAGGCACTGCGCCTCCAGTTGCGGCAGGACGCAGTGCTGCAAGATGGCAAGAATGCACCCCATGCCCAGGCGGAGCATCTCATCCGTTTTGTCCCTCAGCGCTTTCAGCAGGCGCTTGCAGACCTCTTGTTTGATGATGAACGCCTGCTGGCATTTGTAGAACGCCCGCTGTTGCGTCATCGTAGCGGCTGGCTCGGTATGCAGACATGGCGTTCCAACGAGGGACTCTTCCTCGTTACCGATCGGCAGGTACTCTGGCTGCGCGATTTCTTCGCGCCGGGCAGTAGCTTTTTACCGGGAGGGTACATCGCGCATTCTGCGCCTTTAGAGCACTTGCAAGGAGTAGCCATCCTTCCCGCCGGTAATGTATCGGGTGAACTGGCCAGCCGCTTAGAGCCAGGAGACTCACCCTACCCACGCCTGGTGATGGAGATGGCGAGTTGTACTGGAAGCGAATGCTTCGCTGTCGAGTTTCCACAAAAGGCAGAGATGGAAAAAGCCCTGGCCCAAATCAATAATATACTCCGTGCATTCCTGCCATATCCAGAGGGAGTGGATGACCGGCGCGTGCGCCGCCTGCCAATCGTCGAGGCATGGTTGCCCCGCGGTGCGGAGGCCGAACAACTCGCGCTGCTGGGGGGAACGGTTCCCCCAGCTATTGCCGAGCAGCTAGAGTCACAGCTAGCACACCTGCTGAAGACAACAGGAGAGGAGCTGCTGGCGGAAGCCACGGTTCCGGCCCTGGAGGACTACAAGAGTCCGGCACGCCTGGTCGCGCTCACCCGTCGGGCGCTACTAGTCCTCGAAGATACTCGCAGCACGTCCCGCCGCTCGTCGGGAGGACGTGCGAGCCAGACCGAGCACGTACATCGCTACGACCTGGCAACGATCTCATCTGCGCAAATACGCCAGTCCCTGCTCGGGTCGAGCCTGAGCATCTTTGTGCCGCAGCCCGATGGTCATACCCAGCAGCACGTCTTTCCCTTTCACAGCCCGGCGATTGCCCGGTTTTTGCCGCTGTTCACGCGCCTGCGGATCTTGCTCGGCGCACCGTATCGCACGCGTTGAGCGAGCGTTCGACAGGATAGGAGGACTCTCCTATGGCAGATGTTGAAGAGAACCGAGCCGATGAGCAACAGTGGAACGCTCGCCTGCTCAACGAGAATCACCGGCGTTCACTTGCCACCGTGTTGCGGCGGGTTGAACTCGCGGCCTGGCGCCTGGAGGACCGGTTGATCCGGGAAACGCCCCCCCAGCTTGCGCTCACCCGCTTCACCGATCCACCTGATCCAGACCAGCGGACCGCACTGCTGCGTCTCGTGAAACACGTCCGTCAGGAGGTAGCGAAACTCGCTGCAGACCACTACCTGGAGGTCGCCGAGGAGAGCTTTGTGCGCAGCACGATGGGAGAGTTTACACTGTTATGGTGCGACTTAGAAGACAGCCGACCGCAGAAACTGCGCAGATATGGTGCTATACACCCACAGGCGGATGACGTACTCGGTCCGCGTATCGTGCGTCTGATCGAACTGATGCTGGCCATCGATGGCGTGGCGAGTGGGAAACAGGAGACGATACGTACGTGGCAAGATGTCGGTGAAGACAGCCCAGAAGGATGAGGATGGTGGGAGGGCATACGGTGTGCTATGCTTAAGAGAAAGCACCAGAAGATGAGGAGGTATCAATAATGAGCTTGTTACGCCAGGGCAAGGCGCAGGTCTTGACCATCTATCTCGGCGAATCCGATCAGTGGCAGGGGACGCCGCTCTACGTTGCCATCGTCCAGTTCCTGCGCGAGCAGGGATGCGCGGGAGCTACAGTGACGCGAGCGGTAGTGGGCTTCGGTGCTGGAACACGCTTGCATGAAAGCGGAGGCTGGCAGTTAGCCTCTGATGCGCCAGTCGTCATCCAGGTAGTGGACCAACCGGATCGATTGCGCCGCCTGCTGCCGCACCTGCAGGAGATGCTCAGCGGTGGCCTGATGATGCTGCACGAGATTGAAGTGCTCAAGTATAGCCATGCTCGTCAGCGGGGACTGTCTTCTAAGCTACTCGTAGGACAGGTCATGGAAACGGCAATCTCAACAGCTTCGCTCGATACGCCTGTTCCCGTCGTGGTCAACCTCCTGCTTGCAGCCCCATTTCGTGCGCTTCCAGTCATCGATGGCCAGCAACGGCTCCAGGGCATTATTAGCACAGGAGACCTGATCAACGCAGGATTCTTACCGATGCGTCGGGGCTTAGTGCAAACGGCGCTGGAACTAGATGATCTCACCGCTGAAGCCATAGAATCGCCACTGGAACACGCGCGGCAGAGCACACGCACCGCCCAGGATATTATGAATCGGCAGGTACGTAGCGTGACACCAGACATATCCATCCGCGAAACTGCCCAGATCATGCTCGAAACGGGCTTACGGCGCCTTCCAGTCACCACGACTGATGGCAAGCTGGTCGGGATGGTAACGAGAACAGACCTGCTGCAGGCTACTCTCAGCAGCCCACTCATGAGCCCCCAGGCGAATAGCGTCACACAACCCTTGCAGCGCACTGCGCCACTCACCGATAGACCTCCACAGCTGCAGCCTGTCTCGAACTACCTTAATCGTGACGTAGTAACAGTCCGTGAACAGGCACCAATTGCTGAGGTGATCGATGCATTGATCACCTCACCGCTGAAGCGTGTGATCGTCGTCGATTCCGAAGAGCACGTACAAGGCATCATCAGCGATGTGGACATACTCTCACATTTGCAGGAGGAGGCGCGTCCTGGCCTGCTCAGTATATTAACGAGCTGGGCGCGTGGGAAGCCAGGGCGGTTGCCCACCAGTACACTGCAAACGTCTCCCGGGAAGGCGAGAGTGGCCGCTGATCTCATGAATCGCGATGTGGTGACCGTGAGCGAGATGACATCAGTGCAGAAAACCATTGAACGTATGATGACCATGGGCCGGAAGGTGGTGCCAGTCGTTGATGTCCAGGGGCGTCTTGTCGGAGTGGTGGGGCGCTCAGACTTACTGCGTATGTTCCTGGAGGATTAGAGAAAGATGAACTCGATACAACAACTGCCCAGGAAGGGCAAATGGCTTCGCATCTTCATAGGTGAAGCCCAGCAAGGGCAAGATAAGCCACTCTATCGTGCCATTGTGGAGCTTGCCCAGCAGCAAGGCATAGCAGGGGCGACGGTGTTCCGCGGCATCGAGGGCTTTGGCCCAGAGCATCGCCTCTCGACTGACCGTCTGCCTGATATAGCAGACAACTTACCTGTAATCGTGGATATTGTGGAGAGCGAAGAGCGCATCGAGGCATTGCTCCCTCTGTTAGATCGACTTGTCCACCGAGGTATGATTACGGTCACTCCTGTTGAGATCGTCTACGGCTGGAGGAGCCCATGAACTTATTGTCGTTCGTTCAGATAGGTAGCATAGGAGTAGCTGGGGCCCTGGGTGCCTTGGCCCGTTACACCGTGGGGCGTTTCATTGCTGAACGGTTCGGCTCGCAGTTCCCCCTAGGCACATTGCTTATCAACGTCTCAGGAGCATTCGTCATCGGTCTACTTTTTGCGCTTGCTGAGCACAGAATAATCACCCCTACTCTTCAAATTGTGCTTGCGACTGGCTTTGTTGGCGGGTATACCACCTTCAGCACCATGAGTTGGGAAGGTGTCCAATTGGTGCGTGGAGGCAGTACACGGCTGAGCTTGCTCTACTTCTGCGGGAATATTATTCTCGGTTTGCTTGCCGCCGCTGTAGGCCTGATAGTGGGAGAATGGCTATGAGGTCATCTGCTCTTTCTACGCGTCGTCGTTTCATGATAGTGCTGTGTGGCGGCTTCCTTGGAGCAATGGCACGCTATCTGCTCAGCGGCGCAATTCAAGCGGAACTCGGGAAAGGCTGGCCGTATGATATCCTGTTCATCAATCTCACCGGTGCTCTCTTGCTGGCCTTTGTGACACCATTGGCCGATGCCACTCTTTTTATAGGGCCAACGCGCCGCTTGTTTCTCACTGTAGGGTTTATAGGCGCGTATTCGACGTTCAGCAGTTTAGAACTTGGGGAAGTGTTGTTTTTTACGGTCGATCGATGGATTGCTGCCATCATGTACATGGTCATCAGCGTCATAGGAGGAGTACTCGCTGTATTGCTCGGGAACTGGCTGGGACACTGGTGCATCAGCAAGACAACACGTTCCACTCAACGTACGAAGACAGCACGTAAGTTAACAGGCATACTCTCTGGGCTCCCATCTGACGAGGCAAGAGATGACACCTCTCTCGATATGCAGGATGATCTGCCACTGCTGGAGAGAAGGGATGAGCGTGAGGGGAGATAAAGACGTTCTTGAAGAACATCGGCTGCATTTCCTTGGCTTCAGACCCATAGGGGGAGTACCTCGCAAAGCGAAAGAACTTCAAGAGAGAACGGCAGGTGGGATGAGACGTGGGCATTGGAATATTCATCGGCCTCTTTGTCGCAGGCTCATTCTCTACTACTAGTAGGCCGCTCCTCTCAAGCTCGTTCATGTGAGCTATGGGCACGTCCGTAAGATTCGCTCGAAATCGACTTCTGTACCGGAGAACTCCTTTATGAGACTCGTTTCGTTGTGGTTTTGAGAATGGATGTTGGTCCAATGGATAACCTTTAGAGCTTGAAGGCTTGCCGGAGGGCAGAGGCTGCCGCCTCCGGTGTCTGGACCATGAAATGCTCCTGGTAGAGATGCTGGAGCGCGGTCGTATCAGTTCCCCAGAGGCGCGGGGTGAGATAGAGCCGCGGGGAGAGTCGGGCATGCAGACACATCTCCTGGCTCCCGGCCATGCCTGGGAACCAGGCCAAATTGAAACTGTACACCCCTTGGGATGCTAGATGTTGCAGCGCCTGACCCAATCCCCGACAGAACTCATCCAATGCTTCATCGGAAAGATCCAGCATCGTCTGGTGTTCTGGAAAGAGGACGAGCGTATCTGCCAACAGACTCTGGGAGACAAAGCTGGTAAGCCAGGCGCTCTGTGCCCCTCGCCCCACCCATCGCTCTCCCAGACGCTCTTCCTCCAGAAGCAAATCTGCCCAATAGGACCGTCCTTCCTCACGATAGTAGCGCACGCTGGAGGTGAATTCCTCTTCGAGGGCATTGCCAGGCGTATCGGTAGCGAAGACCTGCAGGTGGGGATGGATTTGGGTTCCTCCTGAGGCGGGAAAATAATTCCAGAAGACGAGCGCATGGGTCGTCTGTGGGTGCCGCTGGACCTGTCGAAAATAGTCCAGGCAGACACGGAAAGCATGAAAGAGCTGGGATTGTGTGAATTTTCCCAGGGGCACGTAGTGTTCCTGGCTCATGACAGTGACCGCGCTATGTTCATCATAGGGCACCAGGTTAGGGAAAAGCACGGCCTCCCCGAGCTTCAGGCGTCCCTCTGGGACGATCTGCACGGGGAACTTGGGTGTTACCTCAAAAAGCCGGTCAGGACAGAAAGGGCAGGAAGGTTGCGAGGCAGCAACGAGTGGCGCAACATCCAGCGGGTAGATGTGAAACCCCAGCCCATGAGCCACCCGTCCACTGCGACCCGTCAAAGGGTCCCAGCGCATTTCGCAGGCAATGGTCGTTTCCTGGAAGTTTGTGCGAGGGTCAAGGTAGCGGGCCATTTTCTCGCGCCGTTCAAAGCGAATAGGCATATGTTCCTCTCTTCCCTGTTGTTGAAACAACACCCGATGAGTGACACAACATTTCCACTCAGGGGCGTGCGCGACGTCTTGATACACTGGTCGATGCTCTGCCGGTCACTCGCGCTATTAAGCGGGGCACCCATGCTTGCAAATTGGCTCGTTGGCTCTGCTCCGTATATTTGCCACTATAGCGCTCGCTCACATACGCCTGGGTCAGTTCGTCTAGAATGGCCGTGTCAGTTGGTTCATTATTCCTGTTAGTTGGGTCTTGTGCGCCTGGTGCGACTGAATCTAAATGGGCGAGCAGCCGCGTCTCATATTCAGTGGGCGTTTCGGCTGGATTCCGGGCCAGGTCGTCCTTTGCGGTAGCTATTTCCTGGAGCATCTCGCGATAGCGAGCGCGAGCTGAGGTGGGATCGAGCGGTTCGAGCTGGACTGCGTCAATCCTGTGACGCCTACGGCGGTTCCACCACTCGTGCCAGCGCTGACCTAGCAGCGGACGCGCATCCAACCCCTCGCGCACTTCTTCGATCCCCTCGCTCTTGTTTGCCCTCAGCCAGCGCCGCAGAGTGACTCTCACCACGAGCAGGACTATGAACAGGACCAGCGCAAGGAACACCCAGCGGCCAAGCACGAGAATTTCAGGAGGGATCGTCAGAGGGTTCGCAGGCTGACGGAGTGGTGGCGGCTTCTTCGCCAGGTCAAGCTGCTGGGGTTTCGAGGGCGCATGATTGGGCAGCAAACCTACCATAAAGGAGATGAGATAGAAGATCGGAGACACGACAATGAAGATGAGACCATAGAGAATCCAGCTGACAAGTGTTCCAAGCACGTTCCATAGCGGAGTGAGCACTGTCAACACCAACTCAAAGGAGGCGAAGGAGAAGATCGATTCGATGGCGATGACGATGGCAATGAGAACTACTCCGAAGATCGTGAGCGCGAGGAGCCAGGGGCGCGTCGGATCAGCCTGTTGAGAGCCGGCCAAGGCGCGGTGGGCGTTGCGGATATCCCCCAGGCGTACCAGGGAGAGGGCGACCGATCCGCTGAGAAAGAAGATGGGCAGGGCATTCGCCAGTGCATCGCGCAGCGCCTGCTGCTCCGGCAGCACGACCGCGATGAGCAGAATGCCGAGCAGTATACCGAAACCAACTCTGAAGGAGGTGGCGATCTGCCCATATTCGAAACCAGCCTGTGCGCGTGGTAGCGTGCGGCGCCAGAGCCAGGTCACGAGCACCGCGGCAAGGAGGACGGCAAAGATATTCTCTCCCCTGGCTAGGGATGGAAGATATTGCCCCGTGACGGACAGAAAAGCGACGAGCCAGCCGAGGAGATAAAGCCATGCTCTTCGCTTTCCACCGGTCGATTGCCGGGCGACGCGTTCCACGATCATTGCCCACCAGAGTAGCCCCAGTGCGACAAGCGCAATGGTGCCCGCTCCAAACAGCGGAGTTGCTCGCGGTCCTGCGATCAGGACCGCGAGAAGCGCGATGAGCAGCGCAATCGGCTGCGCCTCCATCGCGCTAACAGCGATCGGGAGAGCGAAGCGTTCAATCCAGGTGGAGGCTCTTGGTGCTTCTGCCGATGCCGTTGTACGTTGCGTCGCCGGCATTCCTGACGAGTTCATGCCACACCTCCCTTCCGCCCAATCGGTGCACGGGCAAATCAGAGGTATCTGCGCCCACTGCGCTATCCGCATCGCCCGTCAGCGCGAGGTGAACCATCGTTCCGCGTGTGCGCAGGTCTACCAGGCTCTCGATGGTGGTCTCACGAATCACTGCTGCCGCGCTCACGAGAACGACGGTCGTGCCGAGAGGCAATGTGAACCGCTCTGCATCAACGAGCGCGTCCATCGGCGAGCCGAAGTAGGGGAGGAGCCGGCCAAGTGCCGAGAGAATCTGTTCGCGCTGCCCGCTATCGCTCGCCATCGGGACACGCACGCGATGGATGAAAGCCTGAGCGGCATGGGCAGCGTCCACTGGCGGCTTCTGGGATCGCCGCTCATCGCTTGCGGACGCACTCTCTCCGGCGAGTCCAGTCATCAGGCTATTGGCGAGCAGACCTACCGCGTAACCTTCGTCGAGCGCCCACATGGCCACGGAAGCTGCCGCGGCGATCGACAATTCCTGGATGACAGGGTCGAGGCCCATCCACGGTTCGGCATAGGTGTTGATATCCAGGAGAATAAGGAGGCGATATTGACTACTGGGCTCATAGATCTTGCTGCGCAGTTCTCCTGCGCGCGCGGTCGCTTTCCAATGGATGCGGCGAGGGTCGTCGCCCGGGGCGTAATCGCGCACTCCCGCGACGCGCAGGGGATCTTCAAGGAGGCGGCGTGGCGTGGCACGTTCGCCGAACGGATGCCGAGGGGGCAGGCCAAAGGACTCGACCGGCGCGACCAATGGGTAGATCAGGAGCGTTTCACGCGCAGCCACCCGTTCTTCGCGTACAAGCCAGCCAAAGGGGTCACCGCTGCGCACGGTTGCTGGGCCAAAGGTATAGACCCCGCGAGCGCTGCAGCAGAACCGGTAGCGCCGCGTCACACGTTGAAATGGCCAGAGAGAGAAGGTGTTCACCAACATTACCCGGTTGACTTTGTATGTCGGCGATGTGTGTCCCGTCAGGAGGGTAAGGTGTTCGGGAATCTCATCCTCAATCTCCAGCCAGGGTAGCGGCAGCAGTTTCTGGTTCTCGACGCTGATCGAGAGGGTCAGTGTCTCCCCAAAGAAGACATATTTCTGATTGACCTGCTGGCGAAGCGCGAGATGGTGCAGTGCCAGGCGATACCAGATCTCAGGAACACTCGCGATGACGAAAGCAAACAGAGCCGCGAGAAAAGCGATCGGCTGGCGCGTGACGGCGCTGAGGAGAAGGAGGGCCACTGCCAGCACATACCAGGGACGGCGCTTGAGCAGCGTTTCATCGCGTGTCTTGTTGAAGCGATCGGTATCCATGCGTATCATCCCTTGTGCGGTACCGCAATCGTCTCAACTGGCACTGGCGTAGCCTCCACGATTTCCTGAATGATCGCTGAACTTTCGCCCCCTCGCAATCGAGCGCGTGTCGTCGTAATCAGACGATGTGCCAGTACGCTGGTCGCCAACCGCTTCACATCGTCCGGTTGGACGTAGTCACGCCCCTGCAGCGCAGCGTAGGCTTCGCTGGCGCGGTAGAGGGCAAGGGTGCCGCGCGGACTCACGCCAAGATTCACGGCGGGATGTTCCCGCGTGGCACGCACAACAGCGAGGAGGTAGCGCTCTACATCAGGTTGCCATTGGACCTTCCGGACCACCTGTTGAAGCGCCGCAACCTGTTCGGCTGAGACAACCGGCCGCAGCGCCTCGAGTGGCTCTTCGCTTTTGAAACGATGCAAGATGATCTCTTCTTCATCTTCTGACGGATAGCCAACGCGCACGCGCAGCAAAAAGCGGTCGAGCTGCGCCTCCGGCAGGGGAAAAGTCCCCTCCAGTTCGACGGGGTTCTGCGTGGCCAGCACGAGGTACGGTTTCGGCAAAGGGATGGTTTCGCGCTCGACCGTCACCTGGCGTTCAGCCATTGCCTCAAGCAGTGCTGACTGCGTGCGCGGCGTCGCGCGGTTGATCTCGTCGACGAGCAGGATCTGCGCGAAGATCGGTCCCTGGCGAAAGACGAATTCACCGCGCCGCTGATCGAAGTAGCTGACACCCGTCAGATCGGTAGGCAAGAGGTCGGGCGTCCCCTGCACACGCTGGAACGTTGCGCCGAGAGATCGCGCCAGAGCTTTCGCCATCACCGTTTTTCCCATACCCGGCACATCTTCCAGCAAGACGTGTCCATCGGAGAGCAGCGCAACCAGCAGGAGATCGATGATATCGAGCTTGCCGACGATGACCTGTGCGATATTGGCACGTACCACCTGGGCCAGTGCCTGCACCTCGTTCAAGGAGGGGAAAGCAGGTCCATCAATCATCCAGACACATCTCCTGTCTCCTATAGAGAATAGAACAGAAAAAAAGCCTCTATAACGCTCCGACGAGCCTCATAGAAGCTATCATCCCTTAGGGGAATTTAAAAGGCGAGCTTCATCGCCTGCATTACTGCGAATAAGTGGTTCTCTACGCCTAAGCATATCACAGAAGACGTGGAAAATCCAGTTCATTTTACTGCCTGATTGCTTTGACTCATATGCTTTTGAAAAGCCCTGGCATAATATGGGGTCCATCTGCAGCGGTGTTCGTTCATTGTTACACCAAACTGTACGAAATGCTTTGCTCGGGTGCATCGACTCCCATCGTGTACGATGAAGCTACACTCTCTTCTAACGGAACGGGACTGAGGTCCTTTTTGCCGATGGAGTGCCCGTCGATCCCGGAAATCAACCCCGTGGTCATTCTGTAACGCGAAATGTTCCCTTTTCCCGTGCTTAACGTCGGGAGGTGACCCACTTCTTGACTTCTATCCAGAACGTGCCAACGAGCGCCGCCGCGATTGCGAGCGCCCATGTCCCAGCGCTCAGCGAGGTTGTTTTGAAGAGCATCTGTACGCCGGGAACGAACGTCACCACCAGGACGAACAGCACTGTTGCCGCCGCCCACCAGCCCATTAGACGATTCGAGAAGAGGCCCAGGCGGAACAGCGGTTCACGCTGGGAGCGCAGGTTGAGCGCCAGGAAGACATGGCCGAGCAACCAGGTGACGAAGGCTGCTGTTTGAGCCGTGGCAAGCCCCGCGCCGCTATACCAGGTGACCAGGTAGACCAGGGACACAGCGGCAAAGAGTCCCGCCGCCGAGGTGAAGATGCTGCGCACCATCGCCTTGTTCATGAAGGGTTCTCGCGGGTCACGCGGTAGGTGGTGCATCAAGCTCGGCTCTGCAGGTTCGGAGACGAAAGCTGCCGAGGCAGCCACATCCATGAAGAGTTCCATCAGGATGATCTGCACCGGCGAGAAAGGCACCGGCACCCGCAGCAGCACGGGGAGCAGTGTCACCGCGACCAGCGCTACCTTGCACGCGAGATAGTAGCGGACCCCTTTCTGCAGATTCTTGAACAGGATACGCCCCTCTTCGATGGCGTGGACAATCGTGGCAAAGTTATCGTCGGCCAATACCATGGCGGCAGCCTCGCGGGCCACGTCGGTGCCCTTTTCGCCCATCGCGACCCCGATATCGGCTGCCGCCATGGCGGGGGCATCGTTGATGCCGTCCCCCGTGACCGCGACACGCTCTCTACTGGCTTGCAGAGCCTTGACAAGGCGCAGCTTGTGCTCAGGGGTCGTGCGGGCGTAAAGTGAAACCTGCTCGGCGACATCCCCAAGCGTTTCGTCTGATAGGGCGTCCAGTTCCGGTCCCGTCAAGACCCGCCCATCGGTGTCAAGCCCAATCTGCTGCGCGATGGCACGGGCCGTCAGTGGATGGTCACCTGTGATCATCAGAGGTCGGATGCCGGCGGTATGACACGCCGCAATAGCATCTCGCGCCTCCGGTCGCGGAGGATCAGCCAGTCCCGCCAGGCCGATGAACGTCAGGCCGCTCTCGGCTTCGGCTTGTGTTGGTCGAACGTCTGGCAGGGGTTTCTCGGCAAAGGCGATGACCCGCAGTCCTGCGCCAGCCATCTGGGATGCCATCGTCAGCGTGGCTTGCTTCTCGGCTTCGGTCAATGGGCGCTCACCCGTATCTGTTGCCAGGCTGGTGGCGCGGACCAGGAGTGCTTCCGGCGCTCCCTTGACAGCACTCCAGAGCATCCCATCCCGCTTGTAGACCACCGACATCAACTTGCGCATGGTATCAAAGGTGAACTCATCGCGCAGGGGGCAAGAACGACGCAGCCCCTCCACATCGATACCCTTCTCTCTCGCCGCCAGCAGGAGGGCCGCCTCCAGCGGATCATTGGCAACGAGCTTGCTTGTTCCGGTCGCATCGTTGCAGAGCGCACCCACTGCGAGCATCTTGCGGTCCAGCGCCTCGGGGAAGAACCGATCCACCACCATCTGGTTCCTGGTGAGCGTGCCCGTCTTGTCGGTGGCGATAACGGTCACCGATCCAAGTGTCTCGACCGCCTGCAGCCGCTTGACGATGGCCTGCTGCCGTGAGAGCCGGTAGGCACCCAATGCCAGCACCATCGTGATGATGATGGGCATCTCCTCAGGGATGGTCGCAAAGGCCAGCGAGAGACCGGTCAGGATCGCCTGCTGCAGGGACAGGCTCCCAAAGAGCAATGCCAGCAGGGGGACGACCAGGCTGAAGCCAAGCGCGATCCAGACGAGCGAGCGGCTGAGTTCGCCCATCGCTACCTGCAACGGGGTGCGCGGCGCTTTGACCTCACGCGCCACCCCGGCGATACGTCCGATTTCGGTCTGCATAGCAGTCGCGGCGACGATGGCAGTTCCTCGCCCCCGCACAACCACGGTACCGGCAAAGGTCAGGTTCTGTCGTTCAGCCAGCGGAGTGCTCTGCGGAAGGACGAGGTCAGCTTCCTTCTCCACAGATACCGACTCACCCGTGAGTGCCGACTCGTCGATGGCCAGGCCATACGCTTCGATCAGGCGCCCGTCTGCGGGAACACGACGGCCAGCATGCAACAGGATGACATCACCGGGAACAATATCATCAGTAGGGATCTCGACGGCCTGTCCTCCCCGCTTTACCGATGTCGTTGGCTCAGCCAGCTTGCTCAAAGCGGTGATGGCTCGCTTGGCGCGATATTCGTTGTACAGCTCAATGCCGATCACGAACAGGATGACTGCGAAGATCGTCACGGTATCAGCCAGGTTGCCCCACACAGCGTAGAGTACGCCTGTGAACAGCAGGAGCAGGATCATCGGCTCGCGCAACTCCTCCAGGAACTCCTTCCAGAGAGGCTCCCTTTCATCCTCAGAGAGTCGATTGGGTCCATAGCGCGCGAGGCGTACCCGTACTTCTTCATCGCCCAGGCCCATCGTTCCTTCGACATGAAAGGTTTCAAGGACGGCGGCATCCGTGTAGGTATGCCATGGCTCAGTCTGAGCCATGGGGAGCGATTGCTGAGAATCGTTCTGAGAACGCACTGAGAGATCTTGTTGCATCATTTCTCCTTTGCATCATCCTGAGGAGATGCTCTCTTCACACATCAGGTCGTGCCGTAAGTTGCCTGCAAGTTATGGTTCCTCTTCAAGCGATGCATGATGTTCGTCTGTAGATTCAAGCCCGGCCTTCGCGTAGACAGTCGCGGTAAAAGTGTCTAGTGCCCTGCGGCACCGGGCAAGCGCATGTACTGCGCCTTCACTGCGCGGTCCGCGAAAAAAGTCTCGACGTTGAATCTTGCGGAGCCAGCTCGTCAACTTCAGCAGATCATGTTCATTCTCTTCCAGTTCGGCAAACGTAAATTTCTGAGCTTGCGTTTCCTTCTCGATCTCCTGCAGGAACGCCTCGCAGCGTTCACCAAATTCTGCGTATTCCTGTTCGCGCTCGGCTTGAAAGCGTGCGACAATACGCGTGTGAAAGGTGGGATCGAATGCATCAGCTATCAAGATGAATCCACTACCTCCCTGGCGTTCTACCTCTGCGAAGAGATCGCGGATGAGGCGCTCATGTTCCAGTGAGCGGGGGAGAATCCACACCCCGTTTTGCAGGCTCACGGCACCCGCACCCTGCAAGCGTCGCCACACCATAACGCGCATACTAGAGGGGAACGCTGGTATTTGCGGAGTAAAGAGCAGCCACTCGCGCTCTGTCATCTTCTTCTTTCTCGCTTTGCAATAGTTGTTGTATGTGTTACGCAACACTTGTTTCATTATCATTATACCTCCCCAGCACGCACTTTGCAACCTGTTCGTTTTCTCTTTCGTACATGCTTGTAGCTAGAATGATAGAGAGTGGCTGTAGCCTGGACACAGACAGATGCGTGAGCAAGTGATGTGTGAGGATTTCTGAAATGTCTGGGTGACGATTATGGCAGAAGACGTGATAGCGCGTCTGGATGTCGCAGCACATCGTTTCATCTACTATCGCATTCCTACGCGTGGCAGTTTACCGCTGGGCCTGGCTATGGACGCCACCCGTAACCTCTGGTTTACCGGGGTCGACAAGATCGGTATGTTGCGTCCATGGAGAGCAATACCAGAGACAGCAGATTCCATGCATGACTAGGGGAGTGGAGGAGCCGCATCGTGCACTGGGAGCAAGAGTGTGTCACGGTATTCAGTAGCCGGGGTAGGTCGCTCTGGATTATCAGGATGCCACCACCAGAGCCGCTGCATCACATTCTTTTCTTTCTCCGTCCACTGAAAGCCAATTTCACCAATATTGGCATAACCTACTATGTGCTTGCTCGCCTTCCTCTGGTCCAACAACTCGTCAAGGTGCTGTGTCGCATCTGCTGCGAGAGAACTCCTCTTTGCCAGTTCCTGCCCAAGGTGCTCTGTGCCCTCTACCACTCTCTGGAAGAAAGAGTGCCCTCGCTCGAGAGGCTTCTTTAGTGCCTCTTTGGGGTCTGCAGGCTTTTCCTGTTGGTTTGCTCCCTGCTGTGGATTATGTATATTTTGCAGGTAGTGCAATCGATAGCTGCGATGTGGAGGAAGCTTCTTGAATGCTCCTTGAGGCCACCCTTGAGCCGGGAAAACGATCTCGTGGGGAGATTTCGTGATATCTAACAGTTTGGGGATAGACCACCAGAACTGAAAGACATGCGAGCGTAACAGGTGAAGCATTTCATCGAAAGATTGGTGATTGTCAGCCACGACATCCCAGGCGAACAGGTCTGTCGATGTCTTCTCCTCTTTTCTCAAGAGGTGGAAGAATTCTGGATATCCCATTGTCAAAGCTACTATTTGGGCTCCTGACCCTTCATTGAGTAACGGACTTGACGTGTAATCAACAATCTTTGCGGTTGCCTTTGTGTGGTGATCCCAGTATTCCAAACTTGAGCCAAAAGCAAAGTGGACATCTCCCGAAAGAATGACCACACGTTCGAGTGTGCTGATAGCCTTCAGGAACCTCTGATAAGTGAGCCGCTCCAGTCCCCAGGCCTCAGGGTCGTAGGTATAAGTGTTTTTGGTACGTAACCTATTCCAATATTGGATAGCTTCCACGAAGTCTATGCCCAGGACAGGTGTAGCCGAGATAATCAGCGTCACTTCTGCATGTTTATTCGCGCTCCCAATGATTTGTGAGTCGATTGCGTCGGGTGATAAGAGTCCTGGAAACTCATTGGGCGTCAGGTAGATGCGTTGGGTGCGCGTATCCAACACAATGACGTGGTACTGGGGGCCTGTAAATGTATAGTGCCACCGTAGCGCCTGCTCCGGACAGCGCAGTTGCCCACTGCCGCCGAAGTCACGAGGTAAACCAATGACCTGAGAGATGGTAGCTACACGCAGATCTGACTCGTCTCCATGCCATCCATCGACTGCTTCGAGAAGGGCTGTTCCGTTTGGTGCATCGAACTGTTCTGGTGTATTGCCCCAGGCCTGGAATAATGCATACGCTACCAAAGCGTTGAAAATGATCCGTCGCCCCAGATCGTTTCCCAATACACGTTGACACCAGGCTCCGTCAAGGTACCAATCGTCGGTCACGTCATGATCGTCACAGATCATGTAGGTCGCAATGTTTGCTAGCGCTCGCCGTACCTGGGGGAGTGCCAAGCGGAATGCGCGTAAACGCTCCGTTTTGTGCTGGTACTCCGCCTCTGCCTTCGCTTGCTTCGCAGGATCAGGTAACCCATTCGGGTAGGCGTCGACATAATCTGGGATGGGCAAATCGTCCGGCCAAAGCAAATCCGACCAGGCAAAAAGATACATGGTCGTGTATTCGTTCAGCGATAATAAGTGGCTTTCTGGTACCTCAGAAGTAAAGAACGCCTTGTTTCGTACAGTGTCCTCTCGATTTCCCGGTGCTAGCAGGCGAGCAGGAACGTCAACCAGCGGAAGGACCTCTTCCTGGTTTCCTGAAAACAAAAAGGTGCCTGCATCTATGATCGCAAACAACAGTGGCTCTGCTACATCATCAGCATAAATCTGGTCACCGGTCAAAAAGAGCTGTTGCGGACGATGTTCTGAATTTTGGGCCGAATCCTCGAGAATGGTGTCAAGCGCTGAGAGCATTTCCTTCCCAAGTCCGTGCGGTTTGCGACAGGAACCATGAAATATGCTGAACTGGTTCAAATCTGGCGGGGGCAAGACGAAGCTGGGAAGTGTATGTCCTGGATACACTAGGCGTTCCAACAGGCTAGCCGTTGAGGAATCCATGTTGAGGATTCCTGGCGTACTAAGATGGGCGGCTGTCTCAGGCACCTGACCATCCGCTGAGCTTGTGGCCTGGAAGAAAAGGTTATAGTAGTACAAGGAACCCCAGGCCAACGATTCATCATGATTCGTGGAATGAGCTGTGACAGCCACAAGATGAAGATGATCGCCCAGACGGATTGTGCGGCGCGTACCGCTCAACTGTTCAAGAAGGTTCCCGGTATCATCTTTTGCGTAAATACGCAAGGTAACCATTTGGGATTCTTTTAAAGCGAGCCATACAGTGACCGCATGCTGTTCCGTGCGACGGAGAATGGGACCTGCAAGAATTAATGGAAGCCTATCAAATCGCTCTGCTAATGGTGTCCAAGACATAGCAGTCACCCCTTCGCTTGAGTTATGTAACACGCTGTGGTTCTCTTGAAGTTTCTCATGATAGTACACTTACCATGAAATGACAACAAGTGGACAGGATACGTCAGGGCGCTAGTATAGCAGACAAGGTTCATTCTGGACAGTTACACCAGCCCGACCAAAGCTCCATCCCGTGCAGCATTTCGTATCCCTTGATTTGGCGTCACGCGTTTGTAATCCTCGATTACATTATGTGTTCATCCATGAGCCAATTCAATGATCAGCCCGATAGCGACAGAAATAGTAAGCTCAGAGAGCCGATTGGGTCCATAGCATGTGAGGCGTACCCGTACCTCTTCATCGCTCAGGCCCATCGTTCCTTCGACATGAAAGGTTTCAAGTACGGCGGCATCCGTGTAGGTATGCCATGGCTCAGACTGAGCCATGGGGAGCGATTGCTGAGAATCGTTCTGAGAACGCAGGGAATCTCCTTCAATCATGTCCTCTAACTCTAAGGCACTTCTACCCAGCCGTGTTCTTCGTGGAAATTCAATCCATGCTGCTTCCCTTCTTCACCCGTCAAATAGGGGAGGAGGTGGCCCACCAGGGGCTGTTTGGCTTTGTACCGGCGCAGATTGTCCTGCGCACGCTCGATCATCAATTGCAGACCTACCAATGGGTCCCCGAGTGTCTCTTGCAAGGACTGTAAAAGCCTTGCCGCTCGCTCATCTACACTTCGCCTCTGCCGCTGGTGGCCCAGGTGAAAGGCCACAGTCAGCATACTCTCTTCACCAATCAGCTCGAGGTGCTCCGCCCAGAGCAACATGCGTAACCCACGCGCCAGTTCTGCATTGAACGCTGCGACATTCATTTCGGTATCATCGCGCATGCCCCGGTTGTTCAGATTGGCGGAGCCGACCGTGGACCAGAGATCGTCGATGATCGTGACTTTCGCATGCACGTAGATCGGCCGGTAGTCTTCTTCGCCATCGACCTCTGATGAAGCAGCCAGGCTGAAAGCCTGAATACGCCCCTGTGCCGCCGCTTCGGACGCTTCTTCACGTAAGCGTACAAGCCCTGCATCGGTGAAAGCGCGACCCACATTCGGATGGTCAGGCAGCACCAGTGCGACGGTCGCGCCACGCTGCAAGGCTGCCGCTAGCTCGTGTATGTTGCGCTCCATATCTGGGCTATCGGTTCCCAGGCGCGGACGGTCAATCCCAAAGAATGCATGGGTCCAAAAGTATTGGTTCTCCATATAGACAAAGTGGTGCGCATTGCTGAGTGCGTTTGCATAGAGTTGGGCAATGCCCTGGATACCGTCCTCTGGGGCGAAACTGTAGGTGTGTGCTGGGATCGTACGAGCTACTTGCACCAGGCTCGTGCTTTCCAATGGAGATGGGAGTGGATGCACGGGAACCAGCAGCTGGTTGTCCCACTCGTGTCGCTGGACGACATCATTCCAGCGCTGGCGAAAATTGAGTTCCACGTCCCCCACTGCCGGTCCTTCGATAATAGCGTGAGCATCATGCCAGTTGTGCGGAGTGCGATCCTCTTCATTACTCCGCAAAGGAGAGGAGTAGTGATGGAAGTGCGTGTCCCACCGATCGTAATCGCCACTCAGTTCAATCAGCATATCGATGCCGCCGACAAACGCATGGGTACCATCCACGATCGCGATTTTTTGATGTAAGGACTCGATGGGGTGATGCAGAACGCCATGGGCGCTGTCATCCACAATGCAGGAGACGCCTACCTGCGTGAGTTGCTCGTGCGCCGCTTTAGGGTCACAGTGTGAAAACCGCTCTGAACTGGACCAGATCAGTGCTTTCACCTCAACACCCTTGCTCACCATATATCCCAGCACTGCTTGCACGGTCAGATCGTGTGTACACCAGAAGTCAATCTCAGGCTCCTGGAGACCCTCCTCGCGGAGCTCAGCCAGGAGCGCCTCCTGTTCTGGACTGCCGTCTGGTCCTGCGCGCTGGTCTGTGCCACGCACCAGTGCCATCAGGGGAGTCATCCCCCAGGCAGCAATGTAGATGTACTTGCGTGCCATGAGCAAATGGCGGCACATCGTGAGGAAGGTGGAGTGCGCATCGACGAGATAGGCCACCTGCGAATCGGCATGGACGGGGGTATCACCCTCAGCCCACCAGTTCTTCAATTGCTGTTCATTCGTAGCTGACATGGATCATCTCCTCTTGAAAAAAATTGATACGTGTGTATCCCACAAAGTAAGCAAAACTTGACCTGAGCGAGCATGAAAATAGCTCGCACTGGAAAATCGAGGTCGTATTGCACCGGGCGGTCGCCCGGATACTAGCCACTCACTGTAAAGCGGCTGTCGAGCCATCCCGACTGATTATTAGCTGTTCAGAATCTTCTGCTTTGGCCCTTTTCTGTTACAACCATTGCCCCTCCCGATGGTTCGCCATTGAGGTCTTACCAGATGAGTTGTATCGCCTCTTCATCCCCGGCTGAGGACGACCCATCAGGCGATCTGCATTGTCAAATACAACAACGAAGACTGAACAAGATAGCAGATAGAGCACGATCATCGTACCTGGAATATCGCCGAATAAATAGTTATCGTGTGGCTCAATTCCTGAGACGCGCTATAGCTTAACCTGACACGATAGAGGCCCGGAAACCACTGATTGGCAGGCGCAACGAGTTTCACTGCAAGGCTTTGCCCACTTTCGAGCGAGTGCATCCTTGTCGCAATCATCAACTTGCAGAGATTGATGGATTCCCAGGACCCGTTCACGTTGCGCTGCAACAACACGACAGTGCAGTTCGTCAGATGATCGGGAAACTGGATGGTCTGTACACGCTGATTGCTCAATGTCACGGAAATCGCATCACTTCCCCTATAAGATGGCGCATCAGAGCGTAATGTCACGGTGCCAGTTCCAGCCGGATGTGAGGGCTCAGTTGTCACCGTAGGTGGGACAGTCGCGCCAGTGGCTGCATTGTGTCCACAGCCTTCCAGCATCGTCAAGGCCAGAAGAAAACAGATGATAGATAGTAGTCGGCGTTCACAAATCATACGAAACCTTCTTTCGTTCCAACCTTCTCTCCTCACCAGCTTCTCTCATGACTATAAGCGAGCTGATGATCAAGAGTTGGCAGCACTCGCCAAGAAAATACGGGCATAACAACGCGACTACTCGCTCGCCGCTCCCTCGCGCAGGGCGTGAATGCCCTCACGAATGCCGTAGTAAACAATGACCTGGGAGGCGAGCGGATCGGCCCACCACCAGCCAAAGAGAGCATTCGCGGTGCAAATTCACCCCAGTCAGTTGCCATACGACTACGATAGATGCAAATATCTCGATGAGGGAGTCGAGACCGAAGCCCGCAAGAGCTACTGAACGGGCAGTAAGAGCAGCTAAGATGACGATGATGACGCCTACGACATTCCAGCCCAGCGTTAGATATTCGAGTAGTAATCCTCGTTTGAGCAGGGAAGCTTGATGCACAAAGACCTCCAATGCATGTGTTTCAAGCTTCATTCTTGCTGAGTTGCTTGCTGCTTGCCAAACTCAGCTCGTCCCTGCTGATGTTCACGTTCCCGAGCGAGAAGGCGTCCCACCAGCCAGAGCCAGAGCGGAAGCAGAACCAGTGAAGGCAAGAGCACGACAAACGTGAAAGGCACATACGCAATGAACGAGTACAGAGCGAGATCGAGTGCTACGAACCAGCCGATAATGCGCATCGCCCCTTTAGTCTGCCAGGATGCCGAGGCGATCCACAGGGCGGCGGCAATGTGCCCTCCATAGCGCAACGAGAGATAGGTCAGTTTGACAACCCCATTGAGTTGCATGATGTCCGTCGCCATGTCGATGACGAGCCAGCCATATCCAGCAGCTCGTGCCCACCGCGGTGCTGGGAGTGCTGCAACGACCGGGAAGAGGAGCAGATGTTCCGCCACGCCGAGCAACGCGAGCAGTTCAGCAACGATCGGTGAGCTCGAAGGTGTTGCATCACGTATAGGGGCAATTACATAGGTGACGAGGTGAATGGCGAAGAGGATAGCTGCTGCATACGCTGCTGTCACCGTCCACTGGGATATGTTGGTTTCGCTCAAAGGTGTCTCCTGTCTTTTCGACCGATCTTACTTGATTCTTGAGCAAAAAACAACTCTTTCTCCCATATCTTTGCCGCTTTCTCGCATATCTTTTTATGCAGAAATGAAAGGAAAGATCCCCTTCGCATCAAACTGCTCTGCTTTGTAAGACATCGGCTCTTATGATGCTTGACATACATATGTAGTATCCTGTGGAATAAGACCCCTTGCCCAGCTAACAAAAATGGCATAAGATACGTTATGTGGAATGGCTCGGGGCTCTTGTTCTGCCGTCTCAATTTCTTTCCTTTTCTAGAAAAAGGTACCTATCTTGTGGGAAAGGAGAGGATTTCATTTCATAAGGACATGATACATTGTTGCTCTTCTTTCACCTTCCTGTTCTTACCAGGACCTTGCTGATCTCGCTCATTGCGGGTCTGACATTGATTGGCATTATGGTTCGTCCCTGGAAGACGAACGAGGCTTTGATAGCACTTGCGGGAGCAGGACTCCTTCTCATCCTGGGCCTCGTTTCCCCTGCTGACGCTCTCTCCACGCTGGCGCATGACTGGAACACGTTCTTTTTCTTTCTAGGTTTGATGAGCATCTCAGTACTTGCAGAGGTGGCCGGGCTTTTCGATTGGCTGGCATTTCAAGCGGCTCGGCTATCGAGAAACAGTGCGCGACGCCTCTTTTTGAACACGTTTCTGCTCGGAAGCTTGATATCCATGATCCTCTCGAATGATGCCACGGCGCTTATCTTAACGCCGATTGTGTATAGCCTGGTTACGCGCCTCAGACTACCTGTGCTCCCGTTTCTCTTCGCCTGCACCTTCATCGCTGATAGCGCTTCATTTCTGCTTCCAGTGAGCAACCCGATTAATATCATCATCATGTCGCACTACCCTCTTGACCTGCTGACCTTTCTCCGCTTGCTCTCGCTCCCCTGTCTTCTCGTTATCTGTATCAATCTGGGGATCTTCTTCTGGCTCTATCGAGGGCAACTCCAGGGGAAATTCGATATCAAGCGCCTCCCTTCGATAGAGGAAGCTGTGAAACATAAAGCGTATTTTCGTTATGTATGCATAGTGTTGATCCTGGTGGCCATTGCCTATGTGATCGCCTCAGCAACACAATTTCCTCTCTCACTCGTTGCACTGGGTGGTGCGCTCTTGCTGTTTATCGCGGCATTGTTCTGGAAACAAACCACCCTCTGGAGCACAGGGAAACAGATTTCCTGGTCAATCTTCGGCTTCATCGCAGGAATGTTTATCGTCGTAGAGGCAGTAGAAAGCACAGGACTCACGGAGCAATTTGGCCAGTTGCTATTCCATCTCTCCGGGGGCACGAGTTTCGGGGCAGTGATGATAGGAACACTGGGTTCGGCATTGGGAACCAATTTGATTAACAATGTGCCAATGGCAATTGTCATGACCTCCTCTTTGCAGAGTGTGCAACATACTCCGCAAGCCGTGCAGCAGGGCTTTATCGCCGCTACGATATTCGGTTGTGATCTCGGGCCAAATCTGACAACGGTTGGCTCGCTGGCCACGATTCTCTGGTTGCTCATCCTGCGTCAGCGGAACCTGGATGTCTCGGGATTGGATTATTTCAAGGTTGGTATCATGGTGACTCCATTTATGCTTGTAGCAGGTGCCCTGGCAATCTGGCTCCTGCTTGGTTAGGAGGGAAAGAGTATGCGTGTTCTTTGCTGTTTGGATGGCATGAACATCGATCAAGTGAGCAAAGCAGTTGCTATGGTAGCAAATGCGAATGATGGTACGATAGGCCTGCTCTATGTGACTGATAGCGGACCCCACGGGGAAATTGAGCGCAAACGGGAAGGGCTACTGCGCCCTCGTCAGCCGAGCGGGCCACTGTATGAACGAATGCGGCAGGCAGAAACGGTGGCAGCGCAAGAGATCTTGCAAGAGGGACAACGGTATCTCCCTGGCGCGGAAACACTGCATCTGGAGGGCAGGCCAGAACGGGAAATCGTCAACTGCGCCGCCGAATGGAATGCAGACCTGATTGTGATCTGCCCCCGCACTCCAGGATATGGAGGATCGCCTCTCGGGCCAAAGTCTATTGGGCATGTAGCACGCTTTGTCCTGGATCACGCCCCATGTCCAGTGCTGCTTGTCCGTCCTTTGTCTCGCAATACCTTTCCCACTCCACCGTAGGAATGACGCTTGCAGTAAATGCACATATCAGGGAAGTACATCACATCTTCGTGGGTTAAGGTTCGAGTTTCGTGGCAGCTTCTCGCTCCAACTACTCCTGTAGACTTGCGTACGTGTTAGCTCACCATATCTTCAGTGAACCAGATCCACCCTCTTGAATCCACAAAGATACCTACCCCGATACGGTGGAGCGTTTTGCTGGTCAGGTGAATAAAATGCCAGCCGGTTGACCCTTCGTTCATCATACTCTCCTGGACATTATACACACCGCCCCAGGGTGTCGGATAAGGCCCTGCAAGGCCAATATTCTCGCCGCAATCCGTGAAGCCAGCGAAGCCTTCATTAGCAATGCGCGTGCATTGGTTGAGTCCGTCGGGACAGGTATGGCTGAAGCCGCAGTGTGTCATATTCCAACTGTGCAAGCGTGCCCCGCCTGCCAGGGTAGTATTCCAGATGAAAGGATAGAGTCCACGGACGGCGCGATCGTGATTGATCAAGGCAAAAAGCTGTTGCGTCAGTTGGATCTCCTCAGCTGTCAGAGGAGGCGGGGGACCGTAGGGTGCAGGCCCTGAACCTGAACCAGGAATGTTCGAAGGGGGAGCAAGAGAAGGGATTGTTGATGCTCGGGGTGTAGGGGTTGTGACGTGTGTGAGGATCGATAATTGAGGTGTCGGTGTTGGCCTTTGTTCTTGCACTATATGTACGCTATCGCTTATTAATGGCTGTGATGGAGTCAACTGGGCATTTTGTTGATAGCCACAGCTAGTGAGAAAAACCATCACGAGTAGCCCTGTAAGATAGCGGATTTTCCTGTTCACCAGAATACGAATCCTCCTACATACAATAGAGATGTTACTTCTATAGCAGTGTAACATACAAGAATATCGCACATGTCTAGAGCGCTGGTGCATGGTACTTTTGGGAAAGCGAAGAAGTGTAGAAGAGCAGTGAAATATGGATGTTCTACGTCTTACTGTATGCTCGCAACCATGTCGTAGCCAAGTAATGGAGAAGGTGTTAAAAGCGGCAAGTCATCACGATAGCGCTCATGTCGTCTGGTTTTGATCGTAGGGTGATATTACGTTCTTCTTGGGAGCGACGAATAGATTGTTCGATAAGTAAGCGTGCGGCCGTAGTGCGCGCTCCTGTCTTCAAGAGATCTTCGATCTCTTTTTCAATCAAATTGTCGTGGATGCCATCTGTACAGAGTAGAACGCGGTCACCCGGGTAGATAGTGACCTGGTCAAGATGAATAGATGGCGGCTGCGGACCACCCAAAGCCTGGGTAATGCCACCACGCAAGCGGAAGTAACTATATTCCGTATCCGATAACTGATCAGCCCGCATGGCCTGGTCGATACGGAGCGCGTCCGACTGATTGATGATCTGGTTTTCTACCAGTTTTGCCAGCAAACCGTCGTCACTAGTGAGGCGCTTCAGCGTCTCATTCGCTCGTAATAAGTAGATGCGGCTATCACCAACATGGGCAAAGATCATTGTGTAGCCTTTTAATTTGGGTTGGCGACAAAGCGCAGCTATGGCAACAGTAGTCGCCAGGTCACTTGTTCCGGCGCGTTCTGCTCCTTCAGTGCGAACCTGTTCATCCGCTTCTATGATGAGTTGTTCAAGAATGTTGCAGAGATCGACTTCGCTGCACTCCTCAAGAAACCCCTGTACTCTGCGCCCTTTTTGTACTTGTTGGAGAAAACGTTTCCAACTTTTACGTGTCGATCGCGCGGCAGTTTGTGAGGCAATTTCGCCCGCCGCGCTTCCCCCGACTCCATCAAAAACCGCAGCTAAACCACTTTGTTCATCTGTGAAGATGCTATCCTCGTTGCGGTCAGGGTGCCTTTCACAGGCCACCGAATGTCGGGCAAAGGTGAAAGGTGTTAATTCGGAGGCGCCCCCTCCAATAGAGATTCGATTAAGTCGACTGGTTTTTTGTTGCGACATCCTTGTCGAGTGCTCCTTGCGAAATCCGCTACCACACGCCTTAGTATTTGAATTGATGAGATCCGAATGAAATTATGGGATATATTGTGTGCAAGTATAGCAGATATGAAGGGGAAAAGAAAAGGGATAAAACGTTGAGCCTGATAAAACTGAAGAGAATGTGCAATGTTGCCATTGAAAGCTCTTGAAGACTAGACGACAATCTCATAAGTAGGGTAGACTGTTCGTAGTGAGAAGTGAAACGTCCTTCTAACAAAGAAAGTATTTTTGGAAAGGGGCCTGCCCGTGATTCACCATGTTCTTGTTCCAACTGATGGCTCAGAAAATGCTGAACGTGCCGTGCGTTTCAGCGCTCAAGTGGCAGACCGCCGCCAACAGGCGGAGGTGACAGTTGTCTTTGTGCACCTGCTGGTATCGCCACCGTCGAGTGTTGGAATGCAAACGCCTGCTCCGGAACAACATCTCCATGACCTCAGTGACGAGGAACGAGCACGTGCCCAAGAAATAGTTGATCGGGCGGCAGAAGAAGTACGCGGCCTCGTTACTTCGCCAGATGTCACCGTCACCGGGCGCGTCGTTATCGATAGCCAGATTGATGAGGGCATATTGCGAGTCGCCGAGGAGACCAATGCCGATATCATCGTTGTTGGGACTCGCGGCCTAAGCCCGCTTAGGGGAGCCATCATGGGGAGCGTCAGCCATTCTCTGATCGAGAAAGCCCGCTGCCCGGTATTGGTCGTCAAGTAGCCCGGGCCACTACAAACATTCACTGATCTTTAAGAAATTCTCAAATATGATGCGCGAATGTTCAAGAAAGAGCTGGTAGTGCGTCAGCCGATCGCGCTTGACCTGCTCGAGGACTGCTGGCTCTAACGCCTGGTTCAAATTAAGCATGAGATCTTCTTCCCCAAACCAGATGTCGAACATTTCTGGGGTTACTTCAATATGGTATTGCAGGCCGTAAGCTCGCTGTCCCACGCGAAATGCCTCATTGGCAGTGTTCTCGCTGCTCGCAAGTTTGATAGCTCCACCGGGTAAAGCAAAGGTATCTTCATGCCAATGAATGACCTGTTGATAGCCCGGTAGCCCCTGGAAGAGAGGGTCTTTATCCCCTTCGCTTGTTAGTTTTACGGTAAAGAAACCTACTTCGGTCATATGATGGCGAGTGACGGGAGCATTCAGAGCGCTTGCCAGCAATTGGCCCCCAAGACAAATCCCGAGATAGGGAATATCCTGTTCGACGACTGCGCGCAAAAATGCTTTCTCCTGTAACAAGTATGGATATTTGTCGTGGGCATTGGCATTCTGTGGGCCCCCTAAGGCGATAATTGCGCCGTACCCGGCAGGATCAGGAAATGGATCTGCATCAGCCTTGACGATGTCAAAGGGAATATGATGATCTTGCATGATCTTACCCAGGTAGCCTGGCGGATCATCCCAGTAATTTTGCAGCGCCAGCACGCGTTTCATCTTTTTTTCCCTCTCCTGGTTACGAACTACGGTTGTTGGCCGGTGCAAGTTATCTCTACGCTCCAACTTTGTTGCGCTTCGAGCAAGAGAGGCCAGAGCAATGTAAGGCAGCTACCCTGGTGGTTGCGCTCAAAGCCTGCTTCCGAACCAGTGACCGTCTCAATAGAGAAACGCCAGAGGGTTGTCGCTTTGCTCAGGGAGAACCCGACGTCCTGCCCTATCCAGTAATTCCCGATATGGAAATCCTGTACCTGCAAGACCTCTCCCGAGCCATCAAAATGGTTGTCTTCAAGTAATAGGCTTGATCGTTGGCGCCGCCACCTAACAAATGAATATTCCATTCGCTGGCAAAACGTGTTTGCAGCCGTGACTGTCCTTTATTGTGAATGGTGTAGCGCACGATCAACCGTTCTTCGCCAAAAGGCACGAAGAGCGTCTTCTCAAGTTGTACTGGGAGGGGTCCCAGTGCACCCGGACGTTTTACCTGGCCAGCGCGCGTCATTGTAACGGTGATACCGTTGGCATCCTGCTGGACGTCTGTCGCGTAGGGAAGTTCAACAAAGGTTCCCTGTTCTTCGTGTCGACCCTGCGCGAAGTGCTCCAACGTAACAGCGGGAGCGAAAAAATGATCGACCAGGCTGCTGCGGCGATAGCGATCAATGACGAGGTGCCTATCGAGGTCTGGCTCTTTCGTTCGGACAGCGCTATGAGGTGAGATAGGTTCAGCACTGTCGCGGGTATTTTGAGGCTTTATGGGCGCTTCATGCTGGCGACGTTCCTGCTCAAATTGGCGCAGCGTCTCATGATAACTTTCCTGGTGACGTGTCATGACAGAGAGCAAGTTATGCATACTTCTACGCATATCCCACTCAAAAAGCGAGCCGCCGCGATGCGGATCGATATAGAGATTTTGCAGGTCACCCTCAACAAGCAGT
>WNGE01003780.1_pt1 | contig 41787 bp, 35 predicted proteins | sample 5400651 | NCBI WGS metagenome assembly WNGE01 (sample SAMN13153370, study PRJNA577476) | soil metagenome | isolation source: 60 cm soil or saprolite under grassland replicate 2 | place: USA:California | collected 2016-06-15 | reverse complement strand
GCGAAGGCGGTGGGTCCCGTCTCGCAGCAGTCCGGCCTGACTTCGCTGCCCACGATGGCGCACGCCCACAACCTCACCCAGGAAGGGACGATCCTGGGCACTTTCCAGTACATGGCGCCTGAGCAGCTCGAGGGAAAGGAAGCCGACGCCCGCACGGACATCTTCGCCTTCGGCGCGGTCCTCTACGAGATGGCAACCGGAAGGAAGGCCTTCGCCGGATCCAGCCAGGCGTCGCTCATCTCCGCCATCATGAAGGAGGAGCCGGCGCCCATCGCGACTCTCCAGCCCATGACACCGCCAGCTCTGGACCGCGTGGTCCGGACCTGCCTCGCCAAGGACCCGGAGGAGCGCTGGCAGAGCGCGCACGACATCAAGAGCGAGCTCTCCTGGATCGCGCAGGCCGGCTCGCAGGCTGGCATCGCGGCGCCCGTCGTCGCTTCCCGGCGGCGCAGGGACCGGCTCGGGTGGGGCGTCGCGGGAGCGGTCGTCGGCGCGATCCTGGCAGCCGCGGCAACGTGGGGCGTTCTCCGAAGCCGTCCGGCCGTGTCGCGGCCGGTCACCCGCGTGTCCGTCCCGATCCCGGCGGGCGACACCTACGTCGCGGACAACTACTTGAGTCTCGCGATTTCGCCCGACGGGCGCCGGGTCGTGTACGTCGGGCGCCGGGCGGACAAGCGGCAACTGTTCCTGCGCTCGCTCGACGCGGCGGAGGCGGCGCCGATTGCGGGAACGGAAGGGGCCTATTCCCCCTTCTTCTCGCCGGACGGGCAGTCGCTGGGCTTCTGGAACGACGGCAAGATCAAGAAGGTCTCGCTGGCCGGCGGCGCGCCGGTCACGATCTGCGATTGCGCTGTCTCCGATCGCCTGCTGGGCGCGACGTGGGCAGCCGACGACACGATCGTCTTCCCCCAGCGGTGGGCGGGCAGTCTCGCTCGCGTCTCCGCCGCAGGAGGAGCGCCGCAGCCGGTGACGAAAGTCACCATGAAAGATCAGGACCGCGGGCACCTCTGGCCGGATTTCCTTCCGGGCGGCAAATCGGTGCTCTTCACGGTCTTCACGGGCGGGAGCATCGACGACTACCAGATCGCCGTCGCGTCCCTCGCGACCGGACAGCCGAAGATCCTGATCAAGGGAGGGACATTCGGCCGGTACGCGGCCTCGGGACACATCCTCTTCGCCCGCAACGGAACTCTCTTCGCCGTCCCGTTCGACGCGAAGCGTCTCGAGGTTACGGGCACCGCCTTTCCCGTCGCCGAGGGAGTCTTCCAGAACACGAACGGCGGCGCGGGCTATGCCGTGGCGGCCAACGGTACGCTCCTCTATTCCGGCGGCGGCATGTTGCTGCCCGAGCGTTCGCTCCTCTGGGTGGACCGGCAGGGAGCGGCGACGCCGGTCGCGAAAATCAAGCGTCCCTTCTCCAACCCGGACCTCTCTCCCGACGGCAAGCGAGTCGCGGTCACGGTCGAAGCGCAGACCTACGACGTCTGGTTGCTCGACATCGAGCGAGACAGCCTGACGAGGCTGACCTTCGGAAAAGACGACGGGAGCCCCGTGTGGTCGCCCGACGGCAGGCGGCTCGCCTACCAATCGAGCCAGGCGGGCGCCTACAACATTTACTTTCGGAATTCCGACGGGAGCGGCTCGGAAGAACGGCTGACGGTCGACCAGGACCATTCGACGACTCCGTTGTCCTTTTCTCCCGACGGCAAGTCCCTTCTGTTTCAGAAGACCCGCGCGGGAGTCCCCGAGATCTGGGTCTATCCTTTCGAAAAAGGATCCTCCCCGCGTCCCCTGCTCCAGGGACCGTTCCGGCACGAGGGGGGATCGCTCTCGCCCGACGGCCGCTGGCTGGCTTACCAGTCCGACGAATCCGGCAAGGTCGAGGTCTACGTCACCGCTTTCCCCGGCCCCGGCGGGAAGTGGCAGATCTCGACGGAAGGCGGAACGAATGCTCTCTGGGGGCCCGACGGCCGCGAGATCTTCTACCGCAAGGAGAAGAAAGTCCTGCGCGTGGCCGTCGCGACATCGCCGGCGTTCACAGCCTCGCGTCCCGAGCTTCTCTTCGAAGGGGATTACAACGGCTGGGACATCGCTCGTGACGGCAAGCGCTTTCTCATGGTCAAGGACGAAGCCGCCGAGTCGGCGCCGAAACATCTGAATCTCGTCCTCGACTGGTTCGAGGATTTGAAACTTCGCGCGCCGGCGGGTAAGAAGTAGCAGAGGAGATCGAATGGCGGCACGGACGACGCTCCTCGAGGAGGTTCTGGAGGCCTGGAAGTTCGCCAGGGACGGCGTGGTGGACGAGCTGCGCAATCTCCCCGACAAGGATCTCTCCTTCCGCCCGGCACCGGAGTCTCGCTCGGCGCTGGAGCTCGTCCATCACGTCGTCGAGTCGGGCCTCATGATGGCGGGGGAGCTCGCGCGGCCGGACGGAGACTTCCGGCGCAAGTCTTACGAGGGATTCCTCCACGAGTACGGGCGCGGTGTCTCCGGCTGGAGGTCGAGGCCCGCGTTGATCGCGGCGCTGCGCAAGACCCACGCGGACGGAGAGAAGAAGATCAGGCTGGCGGGAGAGCTCCACATGCTCCAGAACATCCGCCGCTTCGACGGGGAAATGGGAACGCGCCTGGCCTGGATGCACCACGGCATCTCGCACGAGGAGTATCACCGCGGCCAGCTCGCCCTCTACGCGAGGCTGCTCGGGCGCGTGCCGGCTCTGACGAAACGGATCCTGGGGAGCTGATGTGGCCGCGGCAAGCCATTTCTCGCCGGAGCTCTTCCGGTTTCTTCGCGAGCTCGCGAAAAACAACTCCCGCGACTGGTTCCAGGCCAACCGACAGCGGTATGAGACGGCCCTCCGGGAGCCGTGTCTCCGGTTCATCTCCGATCTCGGCCTGCCTTTGCGCAAGGTCAGCCGCCACCTCGTGGCCGACCCTCGGCCGAGCGGCGGCTCTCTCTTCCGCATCTACCGCGACACTCGCTTCTCCAAAGACAAGAGCCCATATAAGACGCACGCCGGAATGTACTTCCCCGTGCGCGGCGGCAAAGACGTTCACACGCCCGGTTTCTATCTCCATCTGGAGCCGGGCTCCTGTTTCGCCGCCGCCGGCCTCTGGCACCCGGACGCGGCGGCGCTCGCGAAAGTCCGCGAGGCCATCGTCGCCCGCCCCGGCCGCTGGAAGAGCGCGCGATCCGGCCTCTCCCTTGAAGGAGACAGTCTTCGCCGGCCGCCCCGGGGCTACGACGCGAATCACCCCTTCATCGACGACCTGAGGCGCAAGGACTTCATCTCCTCGGTCCGCCTCTCGGACAGGGAGGTGACGAGTCCGCGGTGCCTTTCCGGCTTCGTGGCGAAATGCGGAAAGATGAGCCCTCTCCCCAAGTTCCTGGCCGCGGCTCTGGAACTTCCGTGGTGAGGGCGTTGAGGAGGAGGCGGCGATGAGACGAGCGTGGAGACGAGGGCTTCTGCTTGGAGCCCTCTTCGGATCGCTTCTGCCCGGAGCGGTCGCCGCCCGGACCGACGAGCTGGGCCGGATCGACTTTCCGACGTCGGGCTCCGCAGAGGCGCAGAAGCGCTTCCTGCGAGGCGCGCTCCTTCTCCACAGCTTCGAGTTCGACGACGCGGCCGAGGAGTTCCGGCAGGCGCGGAAGATCGAGCCCGGCGGAAGATCGAGCCGGGCTTCGCCATGGCCTGCTGGGGCGAGGCGGTGACGTTCAATCATCCGCTGTGGATGGAGAAGGACGGCGAGGCGGCACGAACGGTCCTGGAGAGGCTGGCCCCGACGGCATCGGCCCGCCTGGTCAAGGCGCCGACGGAGCGCGAGAAGATGTACCTCTCGGCCGTCGAGACGCTCTACGGGAAAGGGGACAAGGCGGAGAACGACCGCGCTTATGCCGAGGCGATGCGGAGGCTCCACCAGAAGTTTCCCGAGGACGAGAACGCAGCGGCCTTCTACGCGCTGGCGCTACTGGGAGCCACCGAGGGCAAGAGAGACTTCCCGACGTACATGAAGGCGGCCGCGATCGCGGAGGAGGTCTTCGCGAAGAACCCGCTGCACCCCGGAGCCGTCCACTACCTGATCCATTCCTACGACGATCCCATCCACGCGCCGCTCGGCATGCGCGCGGCCCGCGTGTACGCGAAGATCGCGCCGGCCGCCGGCCACGCCCTTCACATGCCTTCGCACATCTTCTTCGCCTCCGGGATGTGGGAGGAAGCCGCGGCGTCCAACGAAGCGGCCTGGAAGGCGTCGCTCGATCGCGCCGCACGCAAGTCTCTTGGGCCCGACGACCACAACTACCACGCGCTCTTCTGGCTGGAGTATGCCTATCTTCAGATGGGCCGCTACGGGGACGCCCGCAAGACTCTCGCGGCGATGGAGGAGGACGCGAAGAGGAGCGGATCCGGCCGGGCCAGGTCGCACCGCGCCATGATGCGCGCTGCCTACGTCGCCGAGACCCGGCGCTTCGATGCGGACGTGGTTCGCGCCCTGTCCGAAGACGACGAGCGCGGTGTGGCGCTCTTCGCGGAGGGCTTCGCCGCCCTCGCGAAGGGAAATCGGGAGCCCGCCGAGAAAGCGCTCGCCGCGATCGGAAAGGAGCCGGCCGGAAGCCATCATGGCGCCAGCTCCACGTACGCAATGGGTCGCGCTTCGGGCGCCGGCACCGATTCAGTCATGACGAAGGAGCTCGAGGCTCTGCTCGCCTCCTCGAAGGGGGACAAGGAACGCGCTCTCGCGCTGGCGAGAGAAGCGGCTGCGGCCGAGGCCGCGATGACCTTCGAGGTCGGCCCTCCGGCCGTCGTCAAGCCGCCTCACGAGCTTCTGGGCGAGTTGCTCCTCAAGCTCGGCAATGCCGCCGAGGCCCGCGCCGAGTTCGAGCGATCCCTGGCGCACACGCCCGAGCGCGCTCTCTCGCTTCTCGGCCTCGCCCGGGCGGCGGCGAAATCGGGAGATCGCGCGGCCGCGCAGGATGCCTACAGCCGCCTCGCGACAGTCTGGCGCCGCGCCGACTCCGATCTGCCCGAGCTCGCGGAAGCTCGCAGTTCCGCGACGCAGCTCGCCGCAGCTCCGTAGCCCGGCCACTCGACGGCCCGTGCCGGCGCTATGATCGGCGAGGTCCGTCATGGCCCTGAGTTCCGGCACGCGCCTCGGCCCTTACGAGATCCTCGGCGCGGTTGGCGCCGGCGGAATGGGAGAGGTGTACAAGGCGCGGGACACGCGGCTGGAGCGGACGGTCGCGATCAAGGTCTTGCCCTCGGATGTGTCCGCGTCTCCCGAGGCGCGCCAGCGTTTCGAGCGGGAGGCGAAGATGGTCTCGCAGCTCTCGCACCCGCACATCTGCGCGCTGTACGACGTCGGCCGAGAAGGCGAGATCGAGTTCCTGGTGATGGAGTATCTCGAAGGGGAGACGCTTTCTGAGCGCTTGGCCAGAGGGCCGGTACCACTCGAGCAGGCTTTGCGTCATGGAATCGAGATCGCCGATGCTCTCGACAAGGCGCACAGGCAGGGAATCGTCCACCGCGACCTGAAACCCGGCAACGTGATGCTGACGAAATCGGGAGTCAAACTGCTCGACTTCGGTCTGGCCAAGCTGCGGCAGGCAGAGACGGAGCCGCTGGCCTCGCGGCTCTCGGCTTTGGCGACGCAGGGCACGCCCCTGACGGCGGAAGGGACGATCCTGGGCACGCTGCAGTACATGGCTCCGGAGCAGCTCGAGGGCAAGGAAGCGGACGGCCGCACCGACATCTTCGCGTTCGGGGCCGTCCTTTACGAGATGGCGACGGGACGGAGGCCCTTCTCCGGCGGCAGCCAGGCCTCGCTCATTGCGGCCATTCTCGAGCGCGAGCCGGAGCCGGTCTCCGCAGTCCAGCCGATGACGCCGCCCGCGCTCGACCGAGTCGTGAAGACATGCCTGGCCAAGGACCCGGAGGAACGCTGGCAAACCGCTCACGACATCGGCGTCCAGCTTCGCTGGATCATGGAGGGAAGGTCGCGGGCGGATGTCGCGGCTCCTTTCGGATCGGGCGCCCGGAACCCGCAGCGCCGCCTGCGACCCGCTTCGCCGTCCTGCCGCCGGGAAAATCCACTTTTACGGCGCCGGGCGAGACGGCTTCCTCTCAGCCCGCCCTTTCCCCGGACGGGCGCTCGCTCGCCTTCGTGGCTTATGCGGGCGGCGGCCGGCACCTCGTCTGGGTTCGCCCTCTGGACAGCCTCGCCGCGCAAGCGCTGAACGGCACCGAGGACGGCTCTTATCCCTTCTGGTCTCCCGACGGGAAGTTCCTGGGCTTCTTCTCCCACGGAAAGTTGAAGAGGATCGCGGTCTCCGGAGGTCCTCCGCAAGCCCTCTGCGACGCCTCGGCGGGCCGAGGCGCTGCTTGGAGCCGGGACGGAGTGATCGTCTTCACGCCGACTCAGAGGGATGCCCTCTTCCGGGTCCCCGCTGGCGGCGGCGCGGTGATGCCGGCGACGACCCTGGACACCGAGCGAGGAGAGATCTCGCATCGCTTTCCGAGCTTCCTGCCCGATGGACGCCGGTTCCTCTACTGGACGCGCAACCTGAAGGCCTCGAATGCCGGAATCCGTGTGGGCTCGCTCGACTCGAAGGAAGTGACGAGTCTGCTGCAGGCCGACGGCATGGCGGTCTATACGCGGCCGGGGCGTCTCCTCTTCGTTCGGCAGGGAGCTCTTCTGGCCCAGCCGTTCGACCCTCGCAGCCTGAGGCTTTCGGGAGAGCCGCTTCGAGTCGCCGAGACGCTCGGAGTCGGCTCGCCTCCGGGCTACGCGACCTACTCCGTCGCGGACAGCGGCGTGCTGGCCTACGTGCCCGGGGTGAGCCCGAACAAGGAGCTCGTCTGGTTCGACAGAGGCGGCAAGGTGCTCGGTTCCATCGGCCAGCCGGGGGTTTATGGCTCTCCGGCGCTTTCTCCAGACGAGAAGCGCATCGCGGTGGGAATCCGCGACACCCAGGCCGCTTCCTCCGACATCTGGCTGATCGACCTCGCGCGAGGCATCCGGTCCCGGTTTACATTCGACCCGGCTAACGAATCGCTCGCCCGCTGGTCGCCTGATGGAAGCCGCATCATGTTCATGTCGAACCGGGAGGGACTCGCCAACTTCTATGAGAAGTCTTCGAGCGGGGCGGGGGAAGAGAAGCTGGTCTTCCGGTCAGACCAGGACAAGTTCCTGACGGACTGGTCGCAGGATGGCCAGTTCCTCGCGTACCACACTCCCGGACCGAGAACGGGCTGGGACGTCTGGGTGCTGCCTCTCTCGGGAGACCGCAAGCCGATCCCGTTCGTGCAGACGGAGTTCAGCGAAGTCCAGGGTCAGTTCTCGCCGGATGGCAAGTGGCTGGCCTACGCCTCGGACGAGTCCGGCCTCTTCGAGGTCTACGTCCGCCCTTTTCCCGCGCCGGGAGGCAAGTGGCAGGTCTCGACCAGCGGGGGCACTCAGCCGCAATGGCGGCGGGACGGAAAGGAGCTCTTCTACCTCGCCGAAGACGGAGGGCTCATGGGCGTGGACGTCAAGGCCGATTCCACATTCGAGGCGGGTGCTCCCAGGCCACTCTTCCATGCCCGCTTTCCAACCGCCTCGGCCCCGTTCGTAAGAACGTACAGTGTCACTTCCAACGGCCAGCGCTTCCTCGTCACCAGGCTCATGGAAGAAGACAGGGCGATCCCGATCACGGTCGTGCTGAACTGGACCGGGGAGTTGAAGAAGTAAAGCCGCCGACACGGGCGCCCCTCTTGGAGGGAGGAGTTCGTCAACAGCGTCGGCAGCGTCCGTCTGGACTTCATGCAGATCGCCGTGGACGGCAACGGCATTCCCACGATCGGCTACACGACGCCGCCCAACTTCGAGAAGGGCGTGACCGCCGCGAGCCGCACCGCCGCTCCGTAGCCCGGCGACTCGACGGCCCTGGGGCTATGATCGGCGAGGTCCGTCATGGCCCTGAGTTCCGGCACACGCCTCGGCCCTTACGAGATCCTCGGCGCGGTTGGCGCCGGCGGAATGGGAGAGGTTTACAAGGCGCGGGACACGCGGCTGGAGCGGACGGTCGCGATCAAGGTGCTGCCGCAGCATCTCTCGGCGAGTCCGGAGGTGCGGCAGCGGTTCGAGCGGGAGGCGAAGACGATCTCTCAGCTCTCGCACCCGCACATCTGCGCGCTCTATGACATCGGGAACCACGAGGGGATCGAATACCTCGTCATGGAGTTTCTGGAAGGGGAAACTCTGGAGCAGCGGCTGGTGAGAGGTCCGCTGCCCGTCGAGCAGCTTCTGCGCTATGGGATGGAGATGACCGATGCGCTGGACAAGGCGCACCGGCGGGGGATCGTGCACCGCGACTTGAAGCCCGGCAACGTGATGCTGACGGCCTCGGGCGTCAAGCTGGTGGATTTCGGGCTGGCCAAGCTAGCGCAGGCGCGCGGGACATCGGGTGCGAGCCCTACGATCCTGCCCACGCAGGCGGGGACGAATCTGACGGCCGAGGGGACTATCCTCGGGACGTTCCAGTACATGGCGCCGGAGCAGCTGGAGGGGCGAGAGGCGGATGCTCGGACCGACATCTTCGCCTTCGGCGCGGTCCTCTACGAGATGGCCACGGGCAGGAAGGCGTTCACCGGCCGGAGCCAGGCTTCCTTGATCAGCGCGATCCTGCGGGACGAGCCGGAGCCGATCTCGATGATCCAGCCCATGACGCCGCCGGCCCTCGACAGGGTCGTGAAGACCTGCCTCGCCAAGGACCCCGAGGACCGATTCCAGGTGGCGCACGACGTGCGGCTCCAGCTCGAGTGGATCGTTGAAGGCGGTTCGCAGATCGGACTGCCGGCTTCCGTCGTCGCGCGGCGCAAGAGCCGCGAGCGTCTGGCCTGGATGGCCAACGTCGCGACGGCCCTCGTTACGGTCGCCGCGATGCTCGTCTATTTCCGCCTCCGGACCGAGCCCTCGCGGGTCGTCCGATCCGTCATCAATCCTCCCGAGAAGGCGGCGTTCAATTTCGACACGGGCGCGATGGCGCTTTCTCCCGACGGCAGCCGAATAGCCTTCATCGCGCGAGGCTCCGACGGAAAGGATCTCCTCTGGGTGCGGCCTCTCGACGCCCTGGCCGCCCAGCCGCTCACCGGGACGGAGGGAGCGTCTCACCCCTTCTGGTCGCCTGACAGTGTTTACCTCGGCTTCTTCGCCGATCCGAAGCTGAAGAAGATCAACGCTTCCGGCGGCGCTCCCGAGACTCTGTGCGAAGCGGGTCGGGGACGCGGAGGAACATGGAACCGCAAAGGAGTGATCCTCTTCACGCCGGGTCCGGGTAGCGCGATCTTTCGTGTTTCTTCCGCCGGAGGCGCGCCGGAGCAGGTGACTCGGCTCGATCCCTCCCAGGGAGAGGATTCTCACCGCTGGCCTTTTTTCCTGCCGGACGGCCGGCACTTCCTTTACCTTGCGCTGGGGGCCCGGGGGGTGCTCAACAGGCCGGCGGGCACCGACCGCGACACCCTGTATGTCGCCTCGCTCGATCCAAAGGAGGAACGAAAACTGATCGGCCCCGCGGCTTCGAACGCCGTTTACGCGCCCTCCGGACATCTCCTCTTCTACCGCGAGAAGACCGTGTTTGCCCGGCCATTCGATGCGAAGCGTCTCCGGTTCACCGGCGGGGCCTTTCCGGTTGCCGATCAGGTCTCCCTCTTTGACAACCGCAGTGCCATCTTCTCGGTTTCAGAAAACGGGATCCTGGCCTACCAGCCGGGGAGTGATTTCGGCCGGACCTCGCAGCTCGCCTGGTTCGACCGAGCCGGAAAGCAAATCGAGACGGTGGGGTCGCCTGCGGACTACATGGAGCCGCGGCTGTCGCACGACGGCCGTCGAGTGGCGGTCGCCGTCCGGGATTCGCAGGGCAATGCCGACATCTGGCTCTACGAGCTCTCGCGGCGCCTCGCGACACGCTTCACCTTCGATCCGGCGGACGATAGTCTCCCCGTGTGGTCCCCGGATGACAGCAAGATCGTCTTCTCCTCCGCGCGAACGCTTCCGGAAGCTCTTTATGAAAAACCTTCGAACGGGACCGGAAAGGAAGACTTGCTCTACAAGAGTGATCTCCGAAACTCAGCGGATTCCTTCTCACCCGACGGGCGCTTCATCCTGTTCGAAGCCTTCGATCCGAAGACGAGATGGGACATTTGGGCCCTTTCCGTGTCCGATCGAAAGGCGGTCCCCGTGGTTCAGAGCGAGTTTGGGGATTTCCTGGGCGACTTCTCTCCGGACGGGAACTGGATCGTCTATAACTCCAACGAGTCGAGAAGGCCGGAGATCTACGTCCAGCATTTCCCCGAGGCGGGCGGCAAGTGGCAGATCTCCAACGCCGGCGGACGCGCGCCGGTTTGGTCGCACGATGGGAAGGAGATCATTTACGTCGGGCTGGACGGGAAGCTGATGGCTGTCACCGTCCGCGTCACGGCATCGGGCTTCGAGGCGGACCTCCCCACGGTGCTCTTCGAGGTCCATTTGAGGGGCGGTCCGTTCCGGGAGTACGACGTCACGCACGACGGCCAGCGCTTCCTCATAAATCTGGCGGCAGAGCCGGGAAAGAACACCGCGCCGATCACGCTCGTCCAGAACTGGGCCGCCCGGGCCGGACGTTAATCCCGAATTGGCAGAAAGGCGGCCCTGAAGAAGTGGCTACGGTTCGGCTGAATGCGCCGTCGTGGGCGCCGGCACAGCCGTAATCTCCGCCGCGTGCTCGGGCTGCTCGAGACGCGCCATGATGAAGGCGGCCCCGAGGCCCAGCAGGAACATCGTTCCCCACAGCGTTTTTCCACCGAAGCGCCCGAGAATCAGCATCCCTCCCCATGGCCCGATCATGAAGGCGAGGCCCATGACCATCTGGGAGAGCCCCATGTATTCGCCACGGCGGCTGGCCGGCGCGATGTCGGTCAGGTACGCCGCCATGCCGGGGAAGAAGAACATCTCGCCGAACGTCCAGATGACAACCGTCGCGGCGATGGACCAGACGTCCCAGGCGAGCGCCAGCGCACCGAAGCCGACGCCGAAGAGGAGCGCGCCGAGCGCGAGGGTCCGGCGGTGCGGCCAGTGGGACGTGGCGATGTTGAGCGGCACTTCCAGGAACACGATCAGGAGGCAGTTCAGGCTGAAGAGGAGGCCGTACGTTGCGGCCGAGAAATGGAGGTCATTCACGAGGAAGACGGACATGCTGGAAAGGTGCTGAAAGAGGACCACCGCGACCGGAAAGACTCCCGCGAGAAAGAAGATCAGCCGCCGGTCGCGGTAGCCGCGCGAGGGGTGAAAGAAGGGAGAGACCGCGGCCTCGAGCTCCCGCGTGTCGGCGGCGTGACGGTGGCGCGGGAATGAGGCGGCCGCGAGGATTGCTCCCGCCGCGAGAGAGGTAAGGCCATTGACGAGAAATAGCGAACGGAAGGACACGGTCGCGAGAAAACCTCCCGCCGCCGGCCCGACGCTCATCCCGAGGTTGATCGCGAGCCGATTGACGGCGAACGCCGCCTTGCGCTGCTCCGGTTGGACGAGGTCTCCGAAGATCGTCAGGTTGGCTGGACGGAAGGCCTCCGCCGTGATTGAGAGAGCGAGAGTGAGAATGACGACGGGCGTCAGGGTCCGCGCGAGCGGAAAGACGAGGAGGATCACGCCGGAGAGAAGGAGCGACCCTCTCATGATCCGGATCGGTCCGAAGCGGTCGGAGAGGACGCCGGAGATCGGCGCAGCGACGAGGGCGCCCGCTCCGTAGAGAAGGAGCACGGTCGCCGCCGTGCCCACCGAGAGCCCGAGGCTCCGCGTCAGGTACAGGACGAGGAAAGCGAGCACCATCGAGCCCGCCTTGTTCACGAGCGTCGCGGAGAAGAGGACCCAGATCTCGCGCGGCATACCGGCCACCCCGCGCCAGGGGTTCCACCGGGAAGGCTCTCTCCACAACATGCTCGACGCTGGATGTTACGTGACGCGTGCTCTCGAGTTTCTTCGGCGTCGTGCCGTGCCGGATCCTCCGGCCGCGCCGTACCCGTTCACTGGCGGAAGACACGCTGGCGAGGGCAGAGAAGCTGGCTCGAGACCGTCGTCACGATCGCGCCCGGGCTGCGCCCCTGTGATTCACCTCGACACCTCGTTCCTCGTGGACTTGTTGAGGGAGTCAGGAGGAGAAGACGAGGGTCCAGCCTCGTCATTTCTTGCGAGCGTTCAGGACCAGGAATTAGGAATCAGCGTTTTCGTCGCCTGTGAGTTGTCCGCGGGCGCGGCGATGTCCACGAGGCCAACGCAGGAAAAGCGCCGGGTGGACCGGCTCTGCGCCGGACTCCACGTCGAATACCCCGACGAGCGGTTGCGGCCGCCAACGGGTCGCTGCTCGCCTCGCAGCAACGCAGCGGTAATCGGATCTCCACGATGGACCTCCTGATCGCTACGGCTGCCGTCCTGGCCGAGGCGTCGCTCGTCACCCGCAACACCAGAGATTTTTCGCGCGTGCCGGACCTGGTCGTTCTCGGCTACTGAAACACGCGAACGGAAAGGCGGCGAGGAGAGCCCGCTCCGTACAGGTGCGTCTCGAGGAGGTCAACGGCTCCAGGGGAAAAAAATCCTGGAGCGCCGCCGGCCCATTAGGCGACGCTCCAGGGTCCCGATTACTTCGGGATCAAGATTACTTGTGGATGACGATGCTCCCTCCCGCGATCGCTTGCGGGTTGGCGGAATCGATGTCGTCCGAGGCGCCGAGGACGTTGTCGTATACGACCACTCCGCCGTTGTTGATGTCCCAGATCTTGATCCGGAACTTGTCCACGCCGCCGCCGCCGTTGAGCTGTCCGTCAGTAGCTGTCAGCAGGAAGCCGTAGTTCCCGGTGTTGTTGACCGTACCGGTCCCTTTGTACTGGGCCTTCGCCCCCGAGATGACAAGCCACTGATACACGGAGCTATGGAAGTTGAAATTAGCGACCTGGAACTGAAACTCCGTCTCTCCCGTCGGGACGTTAGATCCCTTTTGGTATTTCGAGACAAATCCGAAGTTCGCCTTGCCGGTCAGGCTGGAATCCGGCACGAAAGCACCGGCAAGAGAGGTGATGAAACCTCCGCCTGTCACGAAGCCCGCGTTTGGATCGTAGATGACGACGAGCAAGGTGTTCGAGGCGCTCTTGCCGCAGTCGTCCGTGACCGTGACGATGACGGAGTACACACCCGCGGCGTTGTACGTGTGGCTCGTAGAGCAAGAGAGCCCAATGGCAGGCTGCGGCGTGTCGGGACTCGAATCATCCCATGAGAAGGTGCACGTATGGCCTTGAGCCGTTTCGTCCGTGAAGTTCAGCGACACCGTCGCGGAACCCTTCGGGAGCGGGCCGGTCGGTGAGGTGAAGGTCAAGTCTGACGGCGTGTCATTGAGGACTGCGAAGTTTGTCGAAGCGATCGTGGTGTTTCCGTGGGCATCGGTGACCGTCACGCTGATCGGCAACGTGCCTGGGCCCGTAGGCGTTCCGGCCGGCGGAACCTGCACGACTGTCAGAGTCCCCGGGCAGTTGTCGAAGGCCGAGAAAGCCACCGAAGGCACCGGCGCGGTGCACCCTGCTCCGACATGGACGTCTGCCGGCTGCGTGAGACTGACGGTCGGCGGCGTGTTGTCGTAAACGGTCACGGTCTGAGTCTTCGTGGCGGGGTTGCCAGCGTTATCAATGGCCGAGTATGTGATTGTGGTGGTACCGACGGGGAAGACGTTGCCGGCTGGGACGCCACCGCGGCTGGGAGTGATGGGTCCATCGCAGTTATCAGTGGCAGTCGCAGTTCCCAAGGCCGCGTCGGAGATAACCGTCGAGCAGGCGGTAGCGCCGGTTCCGGTGTAGGCGGTCACATTACCAGGTGCGGTGATTACTGGGGCGTTGGTGTCCTTCACGATGACCTTCTGGTCCTGGGTAGTCGTGTTGCCCACGGCGTCTTTATAGGTCCAGTGGACAGTGAAGGTACCCTGGCTCGAGTAGGTCAAGGAATCTGCGGTTGTGGCGGTGACCTGTCCGTCGCAGTTGTCGGTTGCGGTGGGGGCGGTGACCGTTGCGGAGCACTGTCCGGTGACGTCCGCCAGGCTGGAAAGATTGGGGACGGGGGCTGTGGTGTCGTGGACCTTGACGTTCTGGTTCTGGGTTGCGGTGTTGCCGGCGGCGTCCTTGTAGGTCCAGTGAACGATGAAGTCGCCCTGGTTCGAGTAGGTCAGGGGGTCTAGGGTTGTGGCGGTGACGGTGCCGTCGCAGTTGTCGGTTGCGGTGGGGGCCGTGACGGTCGCGGAGCACTGCCCGGTGACGTCCGCCAGGCTGGCGACGTTGGGCACCGGGGCAGTAGTGTCGCTGACGGTGAAGGTCGTCTGACAAGTCGCGGTACCACTGGCGTTTGTGGCGGTGATCGTGACCGTGTGTGGGCCGAGGCCGACGAGCGTGCCGGCAGCTGGGCTCTGTGTCACGTTTGCCGTGCAACCGGGACTGCTCACGACGGTCGTCCCCGTGAAGTCGGGCACCGCCGCCTGGCAGCTCGCACCCGCGCTTGCGCTCTGCGCCGGAGCGCAGGTCGTAATCGTCGGAGCTGTGCAGCCAGAAATGACGGTGAATTTGAAGAAGTACGGTCCAGTCGGATTGGACGATAGGCCGGAGCCGCTTGGGGTCGCCAGAAGCTCGCCGTGGTAAGTCGTTCCCACCGTGAGCGACCCTGTCGTGATCGTGACAGCCGCGCAGGCTGAGTCCTGCGTGCTTGTAAGCGTTCCGCTCGAGGGGGTTAGTGTCGTGAGCGGCGAAAGCGTGGCGTCGTCAACGTAGCCCGTGACGTACGCGAGCGCCCAGCCGATGGAACTCGACGAACCGAGGCCGGTCGCCTTCACAGTGAGTCCCGTGCCACGCGGGCAGACGAGCGAAAGAGGCGTACCCTGCGCGATGCTGCCGAGGTTTTCCTCGCCGCCCGAGCTCTGGTGCGGAGCGTCGTCCTTACCCTTGACTTGGACGCTGATGGCGTCCGTGAAGGTGGTTTGAGCGGTGTAGCCGGAGGACTGGCCCGTTGCGGTGAGGAGGAAGGAGACGCCGAGATCGTATTCCTGGACGACATAGTCGGAGTTCTGGATGTTGCCGCTCGCGTCCGCGACAGCGTAGAGCAGTGTGTCGGGTGGATCGTTGGTATCCCGGTGGATGTTCAGGCTGACGGTCTCCTCGGGTTGCCACCCTGTGCCGGTGATGACAACGATCTCGCCGGGATGGTAGTCCGTCTTGTCGGTCATGACGGTGGCGGCAGAGCTTGTGTAGAGAGCGGCCGACGTGTGGAGTGTGCCGGAGGTCCTGGAGCCGCCCGCTCCGAGCGCTTCATCGAGGCCCGGAAGCTCCGTCAAAGAGTAAGCGGTCCGGTCGAGCAAGTCACTGTCGGCAGAAACGGCATCGTCACCAAGGATGGAAAGAAGCTTCGCCGGCCCGGAGCGGCCGATGATGGCCGCGCGGGACTGGGTCTTGAGGGAGATGGAGAGCGAACCCGGCGCGCCCAGGAAATGGGCGTAGGCAGTGAAGTATCTACCTTCGGGATTGAACATCTCCATCGTGCCTTCGGTGTCGCCGCCGATCGCCTGGACCTTACCGTCGGGAAGGACGCGCAGTGCCAGCCCGGAGCGGGGGACGCGCATGGAAGGGGAATACGGGGAGAAGCTCAGCGTGCGCGTGTCGAGCAGCTCCGCGGAGCTCAGTATGGAGCCGTCGGACGCATTTCCGCCGGCAATCAGAAGGCTTCCGTCTTTGAGCAGAGCCGCGGAATGATATCGCCGCGGGATCGCGAGGCGGGCCTCGATGCGACTGAAGGCGCCGATCTGGGGATCGAATATCTCGACGCTCCCGTCACCGTCGCCGCCGACGACGACGATCCGTCCGTCCGGAAGGAGGGTCGCCGTGTGACCCGCGCGCGCTCGATCGAGAATGGGCCCTGAGGAGAAGGAGCGCGTCCCCGGATCGTAGATATCGGTGGAATGGAGAAGCTCACTGGACGTACGGCCGCCGATCACGAACACGCGGCCGTCCGGGAGCCTCGTCGCCGTGTGTTCTGTGCGCGCCGTCAGCAAGCCGGCTCCGAGGGAGAAAGTCCTGGATATCGGGTCGAAGATCTCGGAATCGCGCACCGCGCCGCGTCCGTTCTCGCCGCCGACGATCAGGATGTTCCCATCCCGGAGGCGCGTAGCCGTGTGGCCGGCACGCTGGATCTTCAGTCCGTCGATGACTTGCGCCGCGCGTGCCTGCAGAGGCGCGGCAATCACGAGTGCCGCCGCCAGTCCGAGCAGCCGCAGATGCGCCAGGGAGAGTCTCGCGGTAGTCGTCTTCATGGTTCTATCCTCCTGTTTACGAATTGGCCCTGACAGGGCGTAGTCATCCGCGTCATACGCATTTGTGTCTTTTTGTTTTCTGTCTTGGTTCGAGGTTCGATTCTGGATTGTTCTTACTGGCCTTTCAATTGGACCTTGGTGCATTACACTTTCGTCTAGCTCCTGCTCGGCCATCGCGTTAGTGACGCGATTCGCGTGAGACGGGGGTCACGCGAGCGTGTGGGACCCCCGCCGCGGTGCAGGCCGGCGTGATCGCGCAAAATGGCCTGGACGTGTTCCCATCTGGATCTCCTCCGCGTTTCAAAAGTCGAAAGGTGCGACACGAGGTGAGGCAACCTTCGTGCCTGATCCTCCGACGCCTCAGGAATCAGTCTCGCGGCTGTCTTCGAAACCTGTCCAAACGGTCAGTACCAAACGGCTTACCTGTCCGAGAGGGCAGGAATGCAGGTGGGCTCCGAGCTTCCTGGATTCCCACCCGCCTCACACATTTTTGCCCTATGTCCGAACGAGCCTTGCAAAAAAACGGCGCCGGCACCTGACTCTGTAGAAGTCGGCCCGCCACGCGCGGCTTCGCGCCGCATTAGACAAAGGTCGAGGTCAGCGCCGCGAATCCCCGAAGACATTTTCCTTCCAGCCCGCATAATTCACGAACGACTCCAGCCGTTCGCTTCGCTCACCGATCTTTTCCGCGACTTCCTCGTGGCGGTCGCGCCACGCAACCGGGCGGCTTCGTCAGACCTCCTCTGCGATACCTCCGACATCGCCATCGTCGGTCCTCCTTGTCCCGACGAAAAATCTCTCGCGGGAACAAGGTGTACTGCGGGCGTGACTCGATCTTGGGGCGAGAGATTCTTCGTCTCTCAACGACTTGCATGTGTTTCGGCTGGGTGTCCGTGAATTATCCGGGCTACGTCTTAAATAGGCGCAGCAGCCAAACGATGGCGGCTGCAACGATGCCCACCGCCGTCATGAGGCCAAGCACGTAGGCGAGGATCGAAAGAAACGATGTGTTGCGAGGATCTTTTCCGGGGGGCTGGCTCATGCCTGCAGCCTGCCACCGACCGCCGCGGGGCCTTGCTTCAGTGGATTCCCTTCGACGAGAGCCACCTCTCGGCGTCGATCGCGGCCTTGCAGCCTTCGCCCGCCGCTGAAACCGCCTGCCGGTAAGTCGGGTCGGCGACGTCGCCGGCGGCGAAGACTCCCTCGACCGAGGTGTGCGTCGAGGGGCTCTTGACCTGGATGTATCCGACCTCGTTCATTTCGAGCTGGCCGCGGAAGATAGCGGTGTTGGGCGAGTGACCGATCGCGAGGAAGACACCCTGAGTCGGGAAATGCGAAAGCTCTCCCGTGCGAGTGTCCTTCAACGTCACGCCGGTGACGCCGTGACTCTTGCTGCCGTGCATCTCTTCGACGGTCGCGTTGACCTTCCAGGCGATCCTGCGGTTCACGCGGGCCCGTTCGAGCATGATCTTCGAGGCGCGGAACTCCTCGCGGCGGTGGACGATCGTCACCTTCGTCGCGAACTTCGTCAGAAACGTCGCCTCTTCCATGGCCGTGTCGCCGCCCCCGACCACGACGACTTCCTTCCCCTTGAAGAAGAAGGCGTCGCAGGTTGCGCAGGCCGACACGCCGTGACCCATCAGGAGTTTCTCGGACTCGAGTCCGAGGAGCTTGGCGGAAGCGCCGGAGGAGACGATCACGGCGTCGGCCGTCAGGGCGTCACCGGCGTCGAGCGTCAGGCGGAAGGGCCGCATCGAGAAATCTACCTCGGTGACCGTGTCCAAGATCACGTCGGTGCCGAAGCGCTTCGCCTGCTCCCGGAAGATCTCCATCATCTCGGGCCCCTGGATCCCGTCCTTGAATCCGGGATAGTTCTCGACTTCCGTCGTGATCGTGAGTTGTCCCCCGGGCTGCGGGCCTTCGATGACGACCGGCTCGAGCTCGGCGCGGGAGGCGTAGAGCGCCGCCGTCCAGCCGGCCGGGCCAGACCCGATGATGGCGACGCGGTAGTGGGTCTTGTTGGGCATCAGCACTCCCTCGGGTCAAGTTTCAGGTTTCAAGTTTCAAGTTTCAAGAGAGAGCGGTCCTGAAACCTGAAACTTGAAATCTGAAACCGCTCTGGTGCTGGAGGATATGCGAGGCGATCACTCGCGTAAATACGCAGCGTTGCCGGAAGCGGGTTCACCGCTGGTGGGGACCTGAGTCCCTTTTCGGGAAAGTGGTACTATGCCTCCCGCGATGGCCTTGGTATCATTTCTTACGGTTGACAAGAAGGGGCGGGCCACGCTCCCGGAACAGGTCCGGTCGGACTTGGGCGTGCGCTCCGGCGACCTCTTGATTCTCGAGCGGACTGAGAAGGGAACGTGGGAGCTGGTGCCGGCGAGCCTCGTGCCGCGCGATCAGCTCTGGTTCCATCACCCGGAGATGCGGAAGCGCTTGGAGGAGGCCGAAGCGGACTTTGCCGGCGAGCGGACGACTCGCACGCGAACCCCGGCACAGGCGCAGGCGTTCCTCGACCGCCTGAAGCGTACGCGCCGGAAACGATCATAGAGAGGTGGCCCGCAAGCAGACATTCCTTCCGGCAGTCTGGTCGAATCGCTGGAAGGAGTCGTACGCGGAGCTCGACCCGGAACGCCAGAAGACCTGCGACAGTGCGGCCCTCGCGCTGATCAAGCAGGAGGCGTCGCCGGGCCTCAGGGTAAAGCCGATTCAGCCGGACAAGTACTACTGGGAAGCCCGGATGAACAGCGGCGACCGAATCGTCTTCCGCATCGCCTCGGGAACGATTCTTTTCGTCGATGTCGTCAAGCACGACGACATTTCGCGCTACGCCAGGCGCCCACGCGGCTGAACGAAGGTTCGCCGCCGGTATGATCAACTGGTGCGCCCCGCGATGGCCCGGCGGCTCGAAGGCTTCGGCACGACGATCTTCACGGAGATGACGCGCCTGGCCGCCAAGCATGGGGCCGTCAACCTGGCGCAGGGATTCCCCGACTTCGACGGGCCGGAGTTCGTCAAGGAAGCCGCCGTAGCGGCGATCCGCCGCGGGCACGGGCAGTACGCGCGCATGAGCGGGATACCCGAGATTCATGCCGCTCTCGCCGCCAAGTACCGGCGCGACTACGAACTCGACTACGCGGCGGACACGGAATTCACCGTCACCTCGGGCGCGACGGAGGCGATCTTTGCGGCGATTCAGGGCACCTGCGAGCCCGGCGAAGAGGTCGTGCTCTTCGAGCCCTACTACGACTCCTACCGCGCGAGCGTCGCGATGGCGAGCGCCGTGCCCCGCTTCGTCACGCTCCGCGCGCCCGGCTGGAGCTTCGACCCGGAGGAGCTCGCTCGGGCTTTCACGCCGAGAACGCGGGCCATCCTCCTCAACACACCGCACAACCCCACCGGCAAGGTCTTCTCGCGCGAGGATCTGGAGCTCGTAGCCCGCCTCTGCCGGGAGCGCGACGTCCTGTGCATCACCGACGAGGTGTACGAGCACATCCTCTACGACGGGAAGCACGTGCCGATGGCCAAGCTTCCCGGGATGCGAGAGCGCACGATCACGATCTCCAGTTTCGGAAAGACGTTCTCCTTGACGGGCTGGAAGATCGGATGGGCGGCAGCCCCGCCCGCGTTGACCGCGGCCGTCCGCGCCGCTCACCAGTTCATCACGTTCGCGACCGCTACTCCGCTCCAACACGCCGCCGCCGCGGCTCTCGCGATCGGCCCGGACTATTACCGGGACCTCGCCGCCTCCTATCGCCGCAGGCGCGACTACCTGGTCGCGGAGTTGTCTCGCCTCGGTTTTCGCGTCGATCCGCCCGCCGGCACTTACTATGTCTGTGCTGACTTCCGCCCTCTCGGATTCGATGATGACGTCGCCTTCTGCCGCTATCTCATCGAAGAGGTCGGCGTGGCCGCGATCCCGCCCAGCGCCTTCTACGAGAACACGCGATACGGCAAGACCTACGCCCGCTTCGCTTTCTGCAAGAGAGAAGAAACCCTCCGCGAAGCGGTGCGCCGCTTGATCGCCCTACGGGCCGCAGGGGAGGGACTACTCCCCCCCTCCCGACCCCGGTCGGGATCCAGCGAGAGGCGGGCAGCCGCAGAGGCCGCCCCTACGGCACGGGAGGGACGACGAGGCTTGGAAGAGCCGTGAAGATCGCCCTTCTCCAGACCGACATCGCCTGGGAAGACGTCCCCGAGAACCACCGCCGCGCCGCAAAGATGCTCTCGGAAGCTTCCGCCGGCGGAGCGCGCCTGGCCATCCTCCCGGAAATGTTCTGCACCGGCTTTTCCATGAAAGCGGATCGCATCGCGCAGCCGCCCGGGGGCCCGTCGGAGACTTTCCTGCGTGGTCAGGCGGCCGCGCTGGACCTCTGGATTATCGCGAGCCTCCCCGAGGCCGGCGAGAACGCGCCTCGCAACATGGCGCTCGTCGTTTCGCCGGATGGTTCCGTCACCCGTTACGCCAAGATCCATCCCTTCTCCTACTCCGGCGAGCACAACCACTATGCCGCTGGGGACCGCGTCGTGACGGTCGCGCTTGCAGGTCTTCGCGTGACGCCCTTCGTTTGCTACGACCTGCGCTTCCCCGAGCCCTTCCGCCTCGCCGCTTCGGAAACTGACCTCTTCGTGGTCGTCGCCAATTGGCCGCAGCAGCGCCGCGAGCACTGGCGCTTGCTGCTTCGCGCCCGCGCTGTCGAGAACCAGGCCTACGTCGCCGGCGTCAACCGCGTTGGCGACGGCAGCCACCTCCACTACGCCGGCGACTCCGCGGCGATCAGTCCCATGGGCGAAACACTGGCCGAAGCCGGCGGACAGGAGCAGGTGCTCTTCTCCGATGTCGAACCGGCGAAAGTCGCGGAGGTTCGCGTCCGCTTTCCTTTCTTGAACGACCGCCGCCCGCAGTCCTACCGGAGGTAACGTCGGCTCCGCTCGCTCCGGGATCTGCGCCTGTCGGCGCACCGGCGAGCTGCTCGGCCGGTTGCGGCCTCGACTGCTCGCCTGATCCCTGCGCTCGCTGCGCCTCCCGCGGCGCGCGCCTCCTCCCTCGGTCCCTCGGGAGACTTCGCGCGCCGCGAACGGGGCGCTAGCGGCCGAGTCGCTCCAGGAGAATGTCTCCCAGGTTCCGGCGGCTGTCGAATACGCCGAGGACCAGCACGAGATGTCCCCTGATCCGGTAGATCAGCCGGTAGGGCGCGATGATCAACTCGCGGTATTCCCGCATCTGCAGCCGATGGAGCTCGGGGATTACTCGACGCCGGTGGGGAGCCGCTCTGACCGTGGATGCTTTGCGTTGAAGCGTCTCCAGCGTCGCTGCCGCAGCGTCGGGATTTCTACCGGCAAGGTAATCAACGATGCCGAAAAGATCTCGCCGGGCGACTTCGGCCCACTCGACCCGGTAGACTTCTCCGGCTCACCTCGGGCGGATTCGCGCTCGCGCCCCCGCGAAGACCTCATCCTGTAACCACGCCTTGCGCGCGCGCACGTCCCTTTCTCCTTGAGCGACCAACTTCAGCAGAAGCGTCGCCTCCCGAAGCTCCTCGTAGGTATCGAAATCCAGCAGGACACCCTTCGGCTCTCCGCTTTGAGTGATGACCACCGGACGCCGCGTCTCGTTGACGGAACGCAGCAGTTTCGCGGCCCCGGTCTTGAGGGCGGTCACCGGCTGGATATCGCGCCGGAGTCTCATGGCACGTTTCGTGGTACCACCAATGGTGCCGGTCAGTCGGCGCCTCGGCCCGGCGCTATGCCGCGACGAATCTCAGCGGCTGGAGGAGGCTCTTGCGGCCGGCCGCCGGGCGCCGGCGAGGGAGACGCCGGCGGCTTCGGCGCGATTTTGTCGGCGAATCTGTAACTGTGAGTTTGAAACCGGAGCGCTCATGCGACGCGCCCCGCGAGGGTCAGGACGTGCGAACTGAAGAACTGTGCTTCTTTCCAGAGACGGGCAAGCGTTCCTCATCCCCGGTTCGCGAGTCAATAGGTGCGCGCGTATTCCAATGATGAGTATCACGAGCATGAAGGTTGCGACGGGAATGACCCAGAGGATTGGTAGAAGATTCGTGAGGTTCGGTTGAAGATTCATGATGCTCTATGGAAACATCGAATCTGATCCCGGTCAATTGCACCTTGGTCGTCTATCTTTGGTTATAGATGGACCCTGCCGCAGCCGCCCTAACCCCCACTGAATGAGTCACCTACGGACTAGGAGCCCGTCCCGGTAATCGGCCCGAATCGCGGCGCCGATCGCGCGCAAGCGCGAGCGACGTGCTAGGAACTCGCCGGCGCGGCGGCGAAGCTCCTCAAGGCTTCCACGCCGCCGGCGATGGTGTCTTCAGCGACGGAGAAGGAGAAGCGCAGGTGGCCTTCTCCTTCGGGACCGAAGACGAGACCGGGGACGGTGGCGACTCGGGCGGAATCGAGCAGGAGGCGCGCGGCTGATCGGGAATCCGAGCCGAGCGAGTCCGGGACCTTCGGGAAGAGATAGAGCGCGGCCGGCGGAGTGTCGATCTCGAAGCCAGAGGCGCGCAGGCCGGCGACGAGGGCGTCCCGCCGGCGGCGATAGCCCGCCTTCGCTTCATGCAGGAATGTGTCCGGCAGGCGCAGCGCCTCCAGCGCAGCCCACTGCGTCGGCGTCGAGACGCCGTTGATCGAGTAGAGGACGATCGTCTTCATCGGCACACGCCAGCGCTTGGGGACAAGGACATAGCCCGCGCGCCAGCCGGTCATGGAGTACGTCTTGGACAGTGTGAAGACGGAGATCGTCCGCTCGAACATCCCCGGGAAAGAAGCGGGGGAGACGTGCCCCTCACCCTCGTAGATCAGGTCCTCGTAGGCCTCGTCGGAGATCATCGCGAGGCCGTTCTCGCGGACAAAGGCGCACACCTCTTCGACCTCCGATCGCGAGAAGACTTCACCCGTAGGATTCACCGGCGAATTCCAATAGAGCAGCTTGGTCCGCGGCGTCGTCGCCGCCGCGAGAGCGGCGGTCAGGCCTTCGCGGCGGGCCCGCTTTGTCGCAACGAGCGCCGCGGAAGCGCCGTGATAGGTCACGACGTCCATGATCGGCGTCCAGTAGGGAGAGAACATCAAGACTTCGTCTCCCCGGTCGAGCAGCGTGGCGAAGGCCGAGAAGAGACCGTGCATCCCCCCGTTGACGACGATCGGGCTGTCGTCGTCCGCGGGTATCCCGTTCTTCGCCCGCACCTTCTCGATGATCGCCTGCCTCAGCTCGGGCACTCCCGAGGAAGGCGCGTAGCGGGTCTCGTTCCGCGCGAGCGCCGCCGTCATGGCGTCCTTGATCGGCCTGGGCGTGGGCATGTAGGGCTCGCCCCCTTCGAACCGCCAGACCGTGTGCCCTTCGGCAAGCAGCTCCAGGACGCGGTTCCTGACCTTGACGATTTCGGAGAAGCCGACCGCCTCGAACCGGCGGGCGGCGCGCGGAAACGATCCCTCAGAGGACCCCGTCATTTCAGAGGACTCTGCGCCGTCCCGGCCCCATGACGAAGTAGAGGATCATGCCGAGGACCGGCAGAAGAACGATCAGCAGGAGCCACAGAATCTTGGTTGTGGTGTCTGCTCCGCTCTTTAGCAGGGAGACCAGCGCAACGACATCGAGGACGAGGATGAGGAGGCCGACGAGCGAAAACATCTCAGCTTTCCCTTCCTGTCATTCTGAGGAGCGCAGCGACGAACTGCTCGGGCGGCTCATCTGGACGGGAGCAGATCCTTCGCTTCGCTCAGGATGACACGTCCGTCCCCGACATGTTGAAGCCGCCGAAGGGATGCACGCCCACGAGCGCTCCGGTGCACTTTCGGTTCAGATAGAGGTTGCCGCAGAAGAGCTCGCGCCTGCCGCGCTCGAGGCGCTCCCGGTCGCGCGAGTAGAGGGAGCCGGTCAGGCCGTACTCGGTGTCGTTCGCAACCGCGATGCCCTCGTCGAAGTCCTTGACCTTGAGCACGGCCAGCACCGGGCCAAAGATCTCTTCGCGCGCGAGGCGGTCGCGCGGTTCGATCTCATCCACGATCGTCGGCATCACGAAGAAGCCATCGGAGGGGCCGGGAGCGCCGCCGGCCACGACCCGCCCCTCGTGACGGCCCACCTCGACGTAATCGAGAATCTTCTTCTGGGCGCGCTCATTGATGACAGCGCCGACGATGTTCTCCGGATTTCGGACGTCGCCGACCTTCAAGGCCTTCGTCTTCTCGACAACTTTCTCCAGGAGCTCGTCGTGAACCTTCTCGTGCACGATCAGCCGCGAGCACGCCGAGCACTTCTGTCCCTGGAAGCCGAACGCGGCCGTGACCACGCCCTTGGCCGCCTCCTCCAGGTCCGCCGTTTCGTCCACGAGGATGAAGTCCTTGCCTCCCATCTCCAGCACCGCGCGCTTGATCCAGAGCTGGCCGGGGAGGACTTTCCCCGCCTTCTCGGAGATCTCGACGCCGACCTCGCGGGACCCCGTGAAGGCGACCATGCGGGTCTTCGGATGCTCGACGAGCGCGTTTCCGACCGTCGAGCCGCCGCCCGTGACGAAGTTCAGGACTCCGGCAGGAATGCCCGCCGCCTCCGCCGCCTCGACGAACATCGTGGCGATGGCCGGCGCGTCGGATGAGGGCTTCAACACAACCGTGTTGCCGGTCACCAGCGCGGCGGTCGTCATCCCAGTCAGGATCGCGAGCGGGAAATTCCACGGGGGGATGACCGCGCAGACGCCGAGCGGAAGGAACTCGAGCTCGTTCTTCTCGCCGGGGTACGGGGTCAAGGGCTGGGGCTGCGCCAGCCGTTCCATTTCCCGCGCGTAGAACTCGCAGAAGTCGATCGCCTCCGCCGTGTCGCCGTCAGCCTCGGCCCAGGCCTTGGACCCCTCGAGCACCATCATCGCGGAGAACTCGTGCTTGCGTTCGCGCAGGATCGAAGCGATGCGCAGGATGAGCTTCCAGCGCTCCTGGGCGGGTGTCCGGCTCCAGGCCGGAAAGGCCATTGCCGCGGCCTCGACGGCGCGCTCGGTGTCTTCCCTCGTCCCCTCCGGGAAGCGGCCGATCACCTGAGTGCGCTTGCACGGATTCACGGACTGAAAGGTCGTGGCCGCGCCGGTCTTCAACCCTCCGATCCGGTTCTTCCCCTCGAGGGGAAGGCGCGACTCGACTCTGGCGAGCGCCCCGGCAAACGCCTCGCGGTTGGATTCCTTCGAAAAATCAGTGAGCGGCTCGTTCTTGAATTCGGGCAGCACTCTGGCTCCTTAGCGGCGAGAATCTACCAGACGGCGGTCCAGAACTCTTGTGGTTCTGAGGGCCGGGGTTTTTTCTTTTGTCATTCTGAGGAGCCCCTCCGCCTTTTATGTCATTCCGAGCGGAGCGAGGAATCTGCCCTCGTTATCGTGATCGAGGGGCTATTCAAAGTCGGGACAGGCTCCGCGACGAGGAATCTGCTCCGGTCGAATCGGCTGATCCTGATCAGGGCAGATCCTTCGCTGCGCTCAGGATGACAGGGGGGAGCGAAGGGATGACAGGAACAAGAGCGAAGGGATGACAGGATAGAGACCCGTGACGAACCTGAAGGGAGGCGGGCCCGAGAAGTTCGGCACGATCCGATCGTTCTTCTACCAACTGTGGGCGGAACCGAGCCTCGAACCGCTCCACCGCCGCATCGCCGCCGAAATCCCGGTCACGCAGGGGAGGCTTCTCGACGTCGGTTGCGGGCCCGGGAATCTGGACCGCCTACTCGCCGCGCAACGGCCGGGCCTCTCGGTTGTCGGCGTGGACGAGTCGGAGGCAATGATCCGGCGGGCAGCGCGGGGGCCGCGGCTGCCTAATCTCGAGTTCCGGCGGGCCGCAGTCGAAAGCCTTGGCTTTAGCGACGAGTTCGACTTCGCGCTGTCGGTTCTCTCCTTCCATCACTGGGAGGAGCCGGAGGCCGGGCTCGAGGCGGTCCACCGGACCTTGAAGCCCGGCGGGCGGTTCTGGATCTGCGAAGGGGACCCGGAGGCGCCGTGGGAGGAGCTCCGGCGGGACCAGCGACCGCTGTTCGGCTGGCTGCGGCTCCCGGAGGGGCTCGTCCGCAAAGGCCTGCGCGGACACGGCTTCACGGCGGCGGAGGCCGACCGGCTCGTCCGTCCGGCCGTCGCGCGCACCTCGTTCCGGACCTGTGAAATCTCCCGCTCCGGCTCGATGTTGATGATCTCGATGGTCCGGCAATCCTGAGTCTGTGTTAGAAATGGGGATGGAAATGCGAAAGGCGACGGCTTGCTGTTGTACGGGGAGGGCCCGAGAGGGTCCGGCCGGCGCCGGTGTTTGCCCGCGATAGTTTCTCAAACCCGAAAGACACTGAGCCCGCCGAACCAAACCGGCGGGCTTTTGATTTCTGGGAGTGGAGCGTGGAATGAATGAACAGGCGGAAGCGGCGGCCCGCGCGATGAGCGCTCCGGGCGTGAGCCTTCTCGAGGCGATCGGCAACACGCCGCTGCTCGACCTCTCGCGCATCGCCGCCGGCGTGCCCGGCCTGCGCCTGCTCGCCAAGGCCGAGCACATGAATCCGGGCGGGAGCGTCAAGGACCGGCCCGCCCGCGCCATGCTCTTGGACGGGCTGCGCCGCGGATTGCTCGCGCCCGGCAAGACGATCCTCGAAGCGACCTCCGGCAACACCGGGATCGCCGACGCGATGATTGGAAGGGCCCTGGGCTTTCCCGTCACCCTCTGCGTTCCGGCCAAAGGCTCTTCGGCCCAGAAGGCGGCGATCCTCGAGGCGTTCGGCGCCGAGATCGTCCCGACAGACCCGCTGGAAGGCTCCGACGGCGCGATCCGCAAGGCGCGGGCCATGGCCGCCGCGGAGCCGGAGAGATACTTCTACCCGGACCAGTACTCGAACCCGGAAAACTGGCGAGCGCACTTCACGACGACGGGTCCGGAGATCTGGGAAGAGACGCGCGGCGAGCTGACGCACTTCGTCGCGGGACTCGGCACGACCGGGACGTTCGGCGGCGTGACGCGGTACTTGAAATCGAAGTCGCGGCGCGTCCTCTGCGTCTCGATGCAGCCCGACGGCCCGATGCACGGCCTGGACGGGATGAAGCACATGCCGTCGGCCATGGTGCCTCCGATCTACGATCCGACGCTCGCCGACGCGAGCCTCGACGTCGCGACCGAGAAGGCGTTCGCGATGTGCCGGCGCCTGGCGCGGGAGGAGGGGATTCTCGTCGGACCTTCGGCTGCGGCCAACGTCGTCGCGGCGGTCCGCGTGGCCCGCGAGATGACCGACCGGCCGGCGACGATAGTCACCATCCTCTGCGACGGCGGCGGGAGATATCTCTCGCAGCCCTTCTGGGACGAGCCGTGATCGCGCTCGACCCGAAGGCTCTCGAAACGATCCGCGAGCACGGCCGCCAGGCATATCCGGAGGAGTGTTGCGGCGCGCTGCTCGGGACCGCCTACAACGGCTCGGCCCGCGTCTCGCGGGTCGCGAGGATGGAGAACGCCCGCCGCGACGAGAGGCGGCGCCGGTTCGTGATCGAGCCGCTCGAATACGCCCGTGTCGAGCGGCAGGCCGACGCGGAGAGCCTGTCGGTGCTCGGTTTCTACCACTCGCATCCCGATCACCCGGCGGTCCCGTCGGAGTACGACCGGGAACATGGCCTTCCGTTCTTTCACTATGTCGTCCTGTCGGTGGGCGCCGGGGTTCCCGGCGAGGCCGCCTCTTACGTTCTTTCTGAAGATCGCGGGGCCTTCGAGCGGGAGGAGATCCGCATCCAGGGCCCCGGGGAGTAAACCATGCCGAAGATCCTCTTGCCCACGCCGCTGCGCCCCTACGCGGGCGGAGCCTCGAGCGTCGAAGTGGCGGGCCGGACCGTTGCCGACGCTCTCGAGAGCCTCATCGCGCGCCACGAGGCGCTGCGCAAGCACCTCTACGACGACGAAGGGAAGCTGCGCTCCTTCGTCAATGTCTACAAGAACGACGAGGACGTCCGCTACCTCAGGAAAGGAGCGACGCCGGTCTCCGAGGCCGACGCGCTCTCGATCATCCCTTCGATCGCGGGGGGCTCGCCGGCGCCCCCGGCTGCCGTGGAAGAGCTGACCCTCTCCAACGAGGAGATCCGCCGCTACTCGCGCCATCTGATCATACCGGAGGTCGGCATGGAGGGACAGAAGAAGCTGAAGGCGGCGCGCGTGCTCGCGATCGGCACGGGAGGTCTCGGGTCTCCGCTCGCTCTCTACCTTGCCGCCGCCGGAGTCGGCACGATCGGCCTCGTGGACTTCGACGTCGTGGACGACTCGAACCTGCAGCGCCAGATCCTCTTCGGCGTGGGAGACGTGGGACGCTCCAAGCTCGCCGCCGCGGCCGAGCGCCTGCGGGGCATCAACCCGCACGTCGAGATCGTGCCGTACGAGGAGCGACTGACTTCCGCCAACGCGCTCGAGATCTTCCGCGACTTCGACATCGTGGCCGACGGCACCGACAATTTCCCGACGCGCTACCTCGTCAACGACGCCTGCGTGTTGACGGGCAAGCCCAACGTCTACGCCTCGATCTTCCGGTTCGAGGGCCAGGCCTCGGTCTTCTGGGCCGAGAAGGGCCCGTGCTACCGCTGCCTCTACGCCGAGCCGCCTCCACCGGGTCTCGTCCCTTCCTGCGCGGAGGGGGGAGTCCTCGGGATCCTGCCGGGACTCCTGGGCGTCGTGCAGGCGACCGAGACGATCAAACTGATCCTCGGCTCGGGGGAGCCCCTGATCGGAAGGCTCCTTCTCGTGGACGCCCTCTCGATGCGCTTTCGGGAGCTGAAGCTCCGCAAGAACCCGGACTGCGTCCTGTGCGGCCCCAACCCGACAATCACGAAGCTCGTGGACTACGAGGCGTTCTGCGGTGTCTCGCTCGAGGCGGCGGCTCCGGCGGGGAGCGGAGTTCCCGAGATCACCGCCGAGGACTTCAAGGCGATGCGCGACCGAGGCGAGAACTTCGTTCTCGTGGACGTGCGCGAGCCGCACGAGTTCCAGATCAGCGCTTTCCCCGATTCGGTCAAGATCCCTCTGGGCACTTTGCCCGAGAATCTGAACCGCCTGTCCACCGCGGACGAGATCGTCGTGCACTGCAAGACCGGCGGCCGCAGCGCCAGAGCCGTCCAGCTCCTGCGTGGCGCCGGCTTCCGCAAAGTGCGCAACCTGGCCGGCGGCATCAACCGCTGGGCGGAGGTCATTGACCCCTCGATGCCGCGCTATTGACGAGGTTTCAGGTTTCAGGTTTCAGGTTTCAGGAACCGACTCCCTCTCCCGACCGGAGAGGGGCGGGGTGAGGGGAGAGCTGGCGCGGTGATATGTTTTTCGCATGGCGGCTCCCGCGATCACCGTAGAGGACCTCAAAGCCAAGCGCGACCGCGGCGAGGCCTTCAGCCTCGTGGACGTGCGCGAGCCGCACGAGTGGGCGATCAGCGATCTGCCCGATTCGATCAAGATTCCCCCGGGGACATTGCCGAACAGGCTCGCGGAGCTTCCGCGTGACGCCGATGTCGTCGTCTACTGCCGGACCGGCGGAAGGAGCGCCAACGCCGTCCAGTTCCTGCGCCAGAGAGGCTACTCCAAGGCCTTCAACCTGGACGGCGGCATCAACCGTTGGGCGGAACAGATCGATCCGACCATGGCGAGATACTAATGAAGCTCTCAGCCGTCAGCTCTCAGCTCTCAGCCAGATGGGTCTGGAGAGGACTGACAGCTGAAGGCTGATAGCTGATAGCTACGATGATGCGCCGCCTCGGAATCGTCCTGATCATCATCGGCCTTGCGGGCTTCCTCGTGGCGTCGAGCCAGCGGTCCAGCTACGACAGCCTGGAAGGACAGTTCAAGGCCGCCGTCTCCAAGGAGGAGCGCGGCAAGCGGGACTTCTGGGAGAACGCCCGCTGGCTCTTCGTGGGCGCCGGCGTCATCGGGGTCGTGCTGACTGTCCTGCCTGGCAAGAAGTCAGCGGCGGGATGAGTCTCTCTTTCACCTCGGTCCGTGGGCGCGCCGGCATCGCCGTCGTCGTGGCGGACTTCGACTACGACGGGAAACCCGACATTTACGTCGCCAACGACACCACGATGAACTTTCTCTTCCGGAATCTGGGCGGGATGAAGTTCGAAGACATCTCGCTCATCTCCGGCGCCGGCTTGAACCTCGCCGGCCGGCCGATGGGCGGGATGGGACGAACGCGGGTGACCTGGATGGTGACGGAAAGCTCGACATCGTCGTCGCCAACTTCGAAGCGGAGTGGAACGGCTTCTATCGCAACGTGGGGTCCGCCGTCTTCGAGGACCTCTCCGGGCCGAGCGGCTTCGGCCCTCCCGCGTTCAACTTCTCCGGGTTCGGCCTGAATCTCTTCGACGCCGCCAACGCGGGGCGGCTGGACGCCTTCATCGCCAACGGCCACGTTTCGGAGGCTCCCACGATGCAGGGCGTCACCTATGCCGAGCGCCCCTTTCTCATGTGGAACGACGGGAAGGGAAAGTTCACCGAACGAGGCTGCGGGGAACCGTTTCGGAGGGAGCTGGTCGGGCGAGGCTCGGCCGTCGTGGACTACGACAATGACGGAGACATGGACATCGCGGTCTCCAATTCGGGCCAACCGCTGCAACTGCTTCGCAACGACGGGAAACACGGCGGCTGGATCGGCTTCGTTCTCAAGGGAAAGAAATCGAACCGACAGGGCATCGGCGCGCGGTTGATTCTGGAGACCGACAACGGCCGGCAGGTGCGCGAGAGCAAAGCGGGAGACAGCTACGTCTCCTCGAGCGACCCGCGGATTCACTTCGGCCTGGGAACCGCCGCCCCTCGCCGCCTGGAGATCCGCTGGCCCTCGGGCGTGGTTCAGGAAGTCCGGGAGTTGAAACCCGGCCGCTACCAGACGATCGAGGAGCCGGCCTCTCCTCCCTCTCCCGGCGGGAGAGGGTCGGGGTGAGGGGGCCTCAAGCCATCATCTGATCACTCGATGGCGGTGCCCGGCGGTTCCTCGAGGAGACGGTTGATCTTCGCGGCCAGGATGAAGTCGTTCTCGTGGAGGCCGCCGATCTTGTGCGTCCAGAGAATGAGATCCACCTTGTTCCAATGGATCGCGATGTCGGGGTGATGCGCCTCCTCTTCCGCGATGTCGGCCACCCGGTTGACGAACTCGATGGCCTTCCTGAAGTCCTTGAACTCGAAGCGACGCGTCAGGCGCGTACCGTTTTCCTCGAGCTTCCAGCCGGGCGCGCCCGCGAGGAGACGGCGCGCTTCTTCCTCGGGGAGTGGGGGAATGCCGCCGCGGCAAGGAACGCAATGCTTCGAGGCCAGGTTTTCCGGGCTCATGGAGCGATTCTATCTAGCGCCGACAAGTGAATCGAATTCGTCGGGAGCGACCAGGCGGTCAGGGGTTCTTTTTCCGAATCTCTTCGAGGAGCTGCCGCAGGATGGGCAGGGATCGCTGATCCTTGGGTCGGTTGGCGGCTTCCTTGGAGCGGATGACGTCGTCAAGAGCAGCAACTTTGATCTCGAGGGCTCTGACACGGATCGCAACAGCGTTCCCGGACAGGTCCTCGTAGCCTTCCGTGCCAGAGGGCCGAAAAGAGATATCGAAATCGCCGAAGCGAGTGACCAGATTCAAGACCTGTACCTTTGACAGAAAGGCGGCCTCTCGAGGGAAGGGGACGCCCTCGGCGGCATCGGGTGTCCGGATCTGGGCCTCGAGTTCTTCCAGCACCTCGGCCAGCCGCCGCAGGTCGTCCGGGCCTCGAGCCGGGCAGATGTCGACGTCGAACGTGGCGAGGGGGGAGCCTTGAAGAACCGCGGCAAGGCCTCCGATTAAGACGTACCGGACGCGATGACGATCCAGGCAGGCGAAGATCTCTTCGGCCTGGAGCGGACTCAAGCTACTCCTCGCGGATCAGAGGGCCTTCGGGGCGAACGGCGAAATAGAAGCGCAGAAACTCCGCGTTGGCCTCGAGCCTCTGTTCGGGTGTCCAGGCGAGTCGTTCGACGATCAGGCTCCGATCATGGGCTTCGGGATCGTCTTGCCCTTTGAGGGCGTCGCGGAGGGCGTCAGGGTGTCCCCGAGCATCCTGGCTCATCTGGCGGTTAGTATAACCACGGACTCCGGGCCTCATCCTCCCGTTCCTCCCTATCACCCACCACCTAGCACCTTCCACCTCGTATAATCCGCGTTCCCTCGAACGACTGGGAGGTCGTTCAATGGTAGGACAACTGGCTCTGGACCAGTGAATCGGGGTTCGAGTCCCTGCCTCCCAGCCAAAACGTCGGCTTCGCTCGCTTCGGGACCTGCGCCTGCCGGCGCACCGCCGAGCGACTCGGCCGGATGCGGCCTCGATCGCTCGCCTCGCCCTTCGCGCGCTACGCCTCCCGCGGCGCGCGCCTCCTCCCCTCTGGGAGACTTCGCGCGCCGCGAGCACCGGCAGCATCCCGGCGGTCTAGTGGATGTGCCGCTGAGGAAATGTCGAGGTGAACACCTACCCTTGTCATCCTGAGCGAAGCGAAGGATCTGCTCCCGGACCGTCGCTCTGGCCGGGGGCAATCCGGGCAAGGGGAACTGGGCCAGATAGAATTCGCCCGGCAATCGTTTGATGACACTTTCGGCGGGGACGCGGCTCGGGCCCTACGAGATTCTTTCGCCGCTCGGGGCGGGGGGAATGGGGGAGGTGTACCGGGCGCGAGACTCGAAGTTGAAGCGCGATGTGGCGGTCAAGGTCCTGCCTCCGTCGCTCGCCGCGGATGGCGACGCGCTGGCGCGGTTCGAGCGGGAGGCTCTGGCGGTCGCGGCGCTGTCGCATCCGAACATTCTGGCGATCCACGACTTCGGAACCCATGAGGGGACGACCTACGCTGTCATGGAGCTTCTGGAGGGCGAGACGCTGCGTGGCAGGCTCGACGCCGGCCCGATCCCGCAGAAGCAGGCCGTGGACTATGCGCTGCAGACTGTCAAGGGCCTGTCCGCGGCCCATGAGAAGGGGATCGTCCATCGGGACCTGAAGCCCGAGAACCTCTTCCTCACCCGGGACGGCCACGTCAAGATCCTGGACTTCGGCCTGGCGAAGAGGGTCGAGGCAAGCGCCCGCGACGATCAGACGAGCGCGCCGACCGAGTCCGGGCACACGGAACCCGGGACGGTCATGGGCACCATGGGTTACATGTCGCCCGAGCAGGTGCGGGGCCTGCCCGTGGATCACCGCTCGGACATCTTCTCCTTCGGCGCGATTCTTTACGAGATGCTTTCGGGCAGGAGAGCGTTCAAGAGAGAGACGGCGAGCGACACGATGGCGGCGATTCTGCGGGACGAGGTGCCGGAGCTGTCGGAATCCGGAATCCACGTGGCCCCGGCGCTCGATCACGTCGTGCGGCATTGTCTCGAGAAAGACCGGGGCAACCGGTTCCAATCGGCGAGGGACGTTGCTTTCGCGCTGTCGGAGGCCTCATCGGGACCGGCAACCGCGGCGAGCGGATCGCAGCCGGCGGCGCCCAGGAGCCCGAGGGGCCGCGTCTTTCTCCTGGCCGCCGCGATCGCCGTCCTCGCCGTCGCCGGCGCTTCCCTGCTCTGGCGCTCGCGCCGGGGCGGGGGCGACGCGGCCGGCGCCAGGCGCGTGGCCGTGCTGCCCTTCGAGAACCTGGGAGCGGCGGAGGACGACTACTTCGCCGACGGCATCGCCGACGAGGTGAGGGGGAAGTTGACGTCGCTGCCCGGACTCCAGGTGATCGCCAGGGCGAGCTCCACTCCCTACCGGAAGACGACGAAGACCCCCAGGCAGATCGCCGAAGAGCTTAACGCGCCCTACCTGCTCACCGCGACGGTGCGATGGGAGAAGGCCGGCGGTCGGAGCCGGGTCCACGTGACTCCCGAGCTCGTCGACGTGACGCGGCCGGATGCGCCGACCTCGAAGTGGCAGCAGGCTTTCGACGAGTCGCTGACCGACGTGTTTCAGGTTCAGTCGGACATCGCGACGAGAGTCGCGCAGGCGCTGGGCCGCGTGATCGGCGCGAGCGAGGAGAAGCAGCTCTCGGAGAGGCCCACGCGGAGCCTGGCCGCCTACGACTCCTTTCTGAAGGGGCGCGCCGCGGCGGGAGAGGGGAGAGCGACGGACCCGGCGAGCCTGCGCAAGGCTCTCGGTTTCTACGAGGAAGCCGTCGCGGTGGATCCGGGGTTCATGGAAGCGTGGGCCGAGCTGTCGTACGCGGCGACCTCCCTCTACGCCAACGGCGTGCCGACGGCAGCGCTGGCGCAGCGCGCGCGGGAGGCCGCCGAAAAGGCGGTCGCGCTGTCGCCGAATCGCCCCGAGGGGTACGCGGCGCTCGGCGGATACGAACGGTTGGTCGCGAACGATCTCCAGCGGGCGGCCGAGCAATACGAGAAGGGGCGCCGCCTCGCGCCCGGGGAGCCCCGGTTTCTCTTCGCGACCGCCCTCGTGGAGCAGGGGCTGGGGCGCTGGGAGGCCTCGGTCGATCACCTGCGGCAGGCGGAGCGCCTGAATCCCCGCTCGGTCCCGAACAAGCGCGTGCTCGGATTCACGCTGCTGAAAATGAGGAGATACGCGGAGGCGCGGGAGGCCTTGGACCGCGCGCTCGCCCTGGCGCCGACGAACGTCGACACGATCCAGTACAAGGCCATGACCTTCCTGGCGGAGGGAGACCTCGCCGGCGCGCGGAGCGTCCTGAGAGCCGCGCCGAAGGAAGTCGAGCCCACGGCCCTCGCCGCGGAGGTCTGCACCTACTACGGTCTGGGATGGGTGCTCGACGAGGGGCAGCGGGATCTGCTTCGGCGCCTGACACCGAGCGCCTTCGACGATGACAGGGCCCACTGGGCCGCTTGTCTCGCGGAGGACTCCGCGTTGCGGGGGGATGCGGCAAACGCGCGGCAATACGCGGAGCAGGCGGCAAAGGCGTTCGAGGAACAGCTCGTATCGGCGCCGGACGATTCCGGCCGCCACATGGAGCTCGGGCTCGCGCTGGCGCACCTCGGCCGCAAGGAGGAAGCGATCCGGGAAGGGGAGCGCGCGGTCGCCCTCGACCCCGTTGCGAAAGACCAGGCGTATGGCCCCTACGTTCAGCATCAGCTCGCGCGGGTCTACATCCTCGTCGGCGAGCCCGAGAAGGCCCTCGACAGGCTCGAGCCGCTCCTGAAGATGCCGTACTACCTCTCGCCCCGGTGGCTCGCGATCGACCCAACCTTCGATCCGCTGCGCAAGAACCCGCGGTTCCAGAGGCTTCTCGCGGAAGCGAAGTAACGTCGCTACGAGCGCTCTGCGGGATTTGCGCCCGACGGCGCGATCCCGCTCCGGGGCTTCGCTCCCACGGCGCGCGCCTCCTCACTCGGTTACTTCGGGAGACTTCGCGCGCCGCGAACGGCGGTGACGTTGCCGCGGAATACCGCGGCCGTGCTCAGTGCCGGATCTGCGCCTTCGGCGTACCGACGGGCGGTTCGGCCAAAGGGCCTCGATCGCCCGCCTGATCCTCCATCGTTGCGGGCGTTGGTTGCGGCGTCGGCGCCCGAGCCCACGGCCCGCACCCGTCTCCGCGGCGCGACCGTCCGCGATATGATCTCGGCTGGTCCGATGGGCATTTCCGTTGTATGCGGATTGGACGCTCTCGAGCTTCGTGGGTGTACTGACCGGGGTCGGTGTCGTCATGGGGTGACCAAGAGTCAGATCGGGACCGTAAGAAGCCACCCTGACGGAGTCCTGTGTCTCCTGCCGCTCCTGGCGAGCCTCGCCTTTCTCTGTCCGAGTCTCGCCGGCGTCGCCTCGGCGGGCGTCAACACGTGGACGGCCAACGGCCCGGCCGGGGGAGAAATTCGGGCGCTGGCAATCGACCCGACGAACCCCGCGACGCTGTACGCCGGCACGTCGGGCGGAGGCGTCTTCAAGAGCACCGACGGGGGAGGCATTTGGACGGCCGGCAACACGGGCCTGACCGATCCCGGTGTCGTAGCCCTGGTCATCGATCCCTCGGCGCCGGACACGCTTTACGCCGCCGGCACGGAGCAGGGCGGTGTCTTCAAGAGCACAAATGGCGGGGGGAGCTGGACAGCCACCAACGCCGGCTTGACCGAGACCTATTCCAATACCCTGGCCATCGACCCTGTGTCACCGGCCACGGTCTACGTCGGCACCGATCGCGGCGTCTTCAAGAGCACCAACGGCGGTAATCGTTGGACGCCGATGAACGCCGGTTTGACCAACACCTTCGTGCTCTCCCTGGCCGTCGCTCCTTCGGCTCCGGCCACGCTCTATGTCGCCACGGGCGCAGGCATCTTCAAGAGCAGCAACGGCGGGGAGAGTTGGACGCTCACCTTCCGCCACCCTAACAACGACGTCTATTTCGATGCCATTGTCATTGACCCTTCGGCTCCGTCCAAGATCTACGCCGGCGCGGCCAGCACAGTTGATTGGCCCCCGTCCTACGGCGGGTTCTTCTGGAGCACCGACGGCGGGGTGACCTGGACCGGTAGCCTCTTAGACCACGACGTCTTTGCCCTGGCCATCGCTCCTTCGGCTCCGGCCACGCTCCTCGCTGGCACAGGGGGAGGCGTCTTCCAGAGCGGAAGTGGCGGGACGAAATGGACAGAGAGCCTCCCCGGCAACCGCCCCGTCTACGCCTTGGCGATCGATCCTTCGGCGCGGGCCACGCTCTATGCCGGCACGTTCAGCGGCGTCCTCAAGAGCAACAACGGCGGGAGGAACTGGAGGGCCATCGACGCCGGTCTGACCGCCAGCTTTGTGAATGCTCTCGCTGTCGATCCTTCCGCGCCGGACATCCTTTACGCCGGCACGGCGAGCGGCGGCGTCTTCAAGAGCACGAACGGCGGGGGGAGCTGGGCGGCCGTCAACACCGGCTTGACCGAGACGTATGTCCAGGCCCTAGCCATCGATCCTTCCACGTCCGCAACGCTCTACGCCGGCACGATGCCCGGCGGTGTCTTCAAGAGCACCAACGGCGGCGCGACGTGGACGGCGATCAACACCGGCCTGAGCCCCCCTTCCTATGTCAGCATCCTGGCGATTGATCCTTCGGCGCCGGCCACTCTCTATGCCGCCGCGGACGGCGCCGGCGTCTTCAAGAGCACCGATGGCGGAGGGAGCTGGACCTCCGTAAACTCCAGCCCGCCCGCCTACGCAGTTCACGCCCTAGTCATCGATCCTTCGGCCCCGGCCACGCTCTACGCTGCCGCGGGCGGAGAAGGCGTCTTCAAGAGCACCGACGGCGGGGCGACTTGGACGAATAGCCTCACCGGCCACGCCGTCTATGCCGTGGCGATTGATCCTTCGGCTCCGGCCACGCTCTATGCCGGCACGTTTGCGCACGTTTTCAAGAGCATCAACGGCGGGGGAAACTGGACGGACGTCAGTGCAGGCCTGACCAACGCCGACATCGTGGCGCTGGCCATCGATCCTTCTGTTCCGGAGACGCTCTATGCCGGGACGATCCAGAGCGGCGTCTTCAAGAGCACGAACGCTGGCAAGAGCTGGACCGCATTCAATACTGGCCTTGGCAATCCTCGGGTCAACGCCGTGGCCATCGCCTCCGTGGTACCGGTCAGGATCTACGCCGGCACGGGCGGCGGCGTCTTTGATTTCGAGGTCTTCTCACGCCTGGGGATCCTGCCGCCAGGTGGCGAGCGGAAGCCTCGACGAGTCCCTGAACGTCCGTGGACGCTCTGGAGCTTTGGTGGATGTGCTGACCGGCGTCAGCTTTGATCGACGGTCCCCGCGTTTCGGGAATCGGTTTCTGCTGCCGCGCCTGGGGAACCTCACCCTTCTCTGTCCGAGCCTGGCCAGCCGGCGGTCCGCTTTGTCGCTTCCAGGAAAACCGAATAAATCCGAATGCTTTTTCGATGACTTCCGCAGGTCGCCACGTTCTGATTATCCGCGCGAGGAGGCCCATGATGAACGCCGTACACAGCCGCATCAGACGGCTCTTTCCTTTACTCGTCCTGGCGGGAATGGCCTTTTCGGCCTCGACGGCCTCGGGAGGGGTCAACGTCTGGACGACCAGTGGACCGAAGGGTGGAGATACCCGGGCGCTGGCGATTGATCCCACGACCCCGTCCACGGTCTATGCCGGGTCGTACGGCCGCGGCGTCATCAAGAGCCTTGACCGCGGAGGGAGTTGGAGCGAAACGAACGCCGGTCTGACCAGCGATCTTGTGTTGTCCCTGGCCATCGATCCCTCGGCGCCAGCCACGATCTACGCTGGCACTCAGCAGGGCGGGATCTGCAAGAGCACGAATGGCGGGAAGACCTGGAGTGCTCTTGGTCTGACCGACAGCTTCGCCGTCAACGCTCTGGCCATTGATCCTTTGGCGCCGGCCACGATCTACGCCGGCACGTGGCCCGGCGGCATCTTCAAGAGCACCAACGGCGGCCAAAGCTGGTCGGCCATCAACGCCGGTCTCCTGGACACCCATACCCTGGCCCTGGCAATTGACCCCTCGGCGCCGGCCACGGTCTACGCCGGCACGGCTGACTCCCCGGGGGTCTTCAAGAGCACCAACGGCGGGGAGAGCTGGACTGCCATCAACGCTGGCCTGACAGCCACCGGTGTCTTTGCCTTGAGCATCGATCCTTCCAGGCCAGCCACGCTCTACGCCGGTGCATTGGGCGGCGGCGTCTTCAAGAGCACCAACGGCGGCCAAAGCTGGTCGGCCATCAACGCCGGCCTCCTGGACATCCGTATCCAGGCCCTAGCAGTTGACCCTTCGGCGCCGGCCACCCTCTACGCCGGTGCATTGGGCGGCGGCGTCTTCAAGAGCACCAACGGCGGCCAAAGCTGGTCGGCCATCAACGCCGGTTTGCTGGACACCCATATCCAGGCCCTGGCAATTGACCTCTCGGCACCGGCCACTCTCTACGCCGGCACGTTTCTCGGGGGCATCTTCAGAAGCACTGACGGCGGGGGCGACTGGACTGCCTCCAACACAGGCCTCGGCTCCATTGTCAGCGCCCTGGCCATTGATCGTTCGGCGCCCGGTACTCTTTATGCCGGCACGTCTCTCTACGGCAGCGTCTTCAAGAGCGCCGATAGCGGAGGAAGCTGGACGACTATCCATGCCGGCCTGGACACCTACATCGAAGCCCTGGTCATCGATCCATCGACGCCGACCACGATCTACGCCGGCACCGCTTCCTACGATTACCCCGGCTTTTTCATGAGCAACGACGGCGGGGCTAATTGGACCCAGACTATCTGCTGTACCGACGTCAATGCCCTGGCGATGGATCCTTCGGCGCCGGCCACCCTTTACGCCGGCACCCTTTTCCCGGGCGGCGTCTCCAAGAGCACCGACGGCGGGAAGAGCTGGAATAGCGCCAACTCAGGCCTGGCCTTTTCGCCCGATGACGGTGTTCTTGCCCTGGCCATCGATCCTTCGGCACCGGCCACGCTGTACGCCGGCACGACGAACGTCGGCGTTTTCAAGAGCACCGACGGCGGCGGCAGCTGGACGCCGATCAACGCCGGCTTGACGAACACCAGAGTCACGGCCCTGGCCATCGACCCGACGAACCCCGCAACGCTCTACGCCGGAACCTGGGGCGGCGGCGTCTTCAAGAGCACCAACGACGGCGGCGGTTGGACGCCGATCAACGCCGGCCTGACGAACACCAGAGTCACGGCCCTGGCCATCGACCCGACGAATCCCGCGACGCTCTACGCCGGAACCCGGGGCAGCGGCGTCTTCAAGAGCACCCGGGGGGCCGCTTGGACGGCTATGAATTTCGGCCTGACCAATCTGACCGTCAACGCACTGGCCACTGACCCCTCCACGGCGGGCCGTATCTACGCCGGTACAGATGGGGGCGTTTTTGAGTTCGAGGTCTCCCCACGCCTGCCGCAGCGGAAGCCTCGACAAGTCCCTGAACGGCGGTAGGGCTCTCGCGAGCGGTCGGGGCCGACATTGAGACCCAGCCGGCCAGCTCAGCACAACGTAGCGGAGCCTCAGGATCGTGAGAACGAAGGCCGGGTTCGAAAGGCGTCCACGATGGCCAGCCAAACCGTCGGCTTCGCTCGCTTCGGGACCTGCGCCTGCCGGCACACCGCCGAGCGACTCGGCCGGATGCGGCCTCGATCGCTCGCCTGGCCCCTTCGCTCGCTACGCCTCCCGCGGCGCGCGCCTCCTCCCCACTGGGAGACTTCGCGCGCCGCGACCAAAACGGAGATGGTTGTTTTAAGGTGGCATTGTTTTCCGAGTGTAGGGGAGGGGCTTGCCCCTCCCGCCCCACGTCGCTCCGCGCGCTTTCCCGGTGGCGGGCACGCTTGTCAATGTGAAATACACGGAACGCGCCGTTGACCCGATCTGGGACACGGGACGATTACTCTCTCGTCTAGAATCGCCTCGGCAGTCAGGCCGGATGACACTCTCAGCCGGAACGCACCTCGGTGCCTACGAGATCCTCGCGCCCATCGGTGCGGGCGGGATGGGGGAAGTGTATCGGGCGCGGGACACGCGACTGGGACGCGAGGTGGCGGTCAAGGTGCTGCCGTCGGCGCTCGCCTCGGATCCGGAGCGACTGAAGCGGTTCGAACGGGAGGCGCGGTCGGCATCGTCGCTCAATCACCCGAACATCGTCACGATCTACGACATCGGGTCGACGGATTCGGTCTCTTACATCGCGATGGAGCTGGTGCAGGGAGAGCCGTTGCGGGCGCTGCTCACTGAGGGAGCGCTGCCGACGAGACTTCTCCTGCAGTTAAGTACGCAGGTCGCCGAGGGTCTGGCGAAGGCACACGCGGCGGGGATCGTTCACCGGGATCTGAAGCCCGACAACGTCATGGTGACCGAGGACGGCCTCGTCAAGATCCTGGATTTCGGTCTGGCGAAGCTGACCCAACCGGACACGAGCGGCGGCGGCAGGACACAGGCGCCGACGGTCTCGGGGGTCACCGAAGAGGGGATCATTCTCGGGACGGTCGGCTACATGTCTCCGGAGCAGGCGACCGGGAAATCGGTGGACTTCCGTTCGGACCAGTTCTCTTTCGGCTCGATCCTGTACGAGATGGCGACAGGGCGGCGCGCGTTCCAGCGCGCATCCGCGCCGCAAACACTCGCAGCCATCATTCAGGACGAGCCGGAACCGATCGCCACGGTCAATCCCAAGTTCCCGGCTCCGTTGCGCTGGACCGTGCAGCGATGTCTTGCGAAGGAGTCACGGAACCGCTACGCCTCGACTGAGGATCTGGCGCGCGAGCTCACGACGATTCGCGACAACCTTTCCGAGGCCACGAGCGCGATCGGGGTGCCCCAGGCAGAGCCGGTGCCAGCGAGGCGACGCTGGTGGATTCCGGCGGTGATTGCCGCGGCGATTCTGCTGGCCCTCGGGATCGCTGGATGGCGTCTCCGTCAGAGCGACTACTTCTGGAAGAACCCTCTTGCCGGCGCCCACTTCACGCGGCTGACAGACTGGGAAGGGTCCGAGGTTGACGCGGCGATGTCGAGCGATGGGAAGTTCGTCGCATTCCTTT
>WNGE01002049.1_pt1 | contig 41789 bp, 33 predicted proteins | sample 5400651 | NCBI WGS metagenome assembly WNGE01 (sample SAMN13153370, study PRJNA577476) | soil metagenome | isolation source: 60 cm soil or saprolite under grassland replicate 2 | place: USA:California | collected 2016-06-15 | reverse complement strand
AGATTAAAGAAGAGGTAGTAGCATGGCAAAAAAATAGAAATAATAAAAACTGTAAAATCAATTGGCAGTTTACAAATAAGGAGGCGAGAGTAAAATTGAAAAGATTGTATCCGTCAATTCATGACTAACATAACACTAGTTTGTTTTATGTTTTATATTTTGTGTGAATTTTAAACATTTTAAGTAACCAACTATAGTAACTCTATCCGGCTTTTCTATTGCACATATTCTGTCTACAATAAAAAACCCTGCCATCTGCATTGGCAGGGTGTCTTTCATAGATTGGTTTAAAAAATAACCCCTTGCCATAAAAAACAAAACCTATACCAATTTTTTGAAAATGCATTTTTTCTTTCACTGCACGATAGAAATATCTCATACTGTGTAGCAATAGCCACACTTTATTTAATATAATCATCGAGTCAATTTTCTTTACTATGCCTGAGAATTTTATATTTCTTCATTCTTTATTAAAATTGGAAGCAGCCTGATATAAAAATATTTATCCAAATAAAAAGACCTGTAAATTGTTTATATCTACAGGTCTTCATTTTTTACTTCACCTCTTTCAGAATTTCGTGATGTGGCTTTTTACAGCGGTTTAAATTTTTTATACCACTCTTTCCATTCCCCTATGCCAGGCCACCCATTAATTCTTTTTCATAAGGTGAAAAATGTCCCAAACGATGTGCATCATTTCCGTTTTAAAAATGAATAATTGAAAGTATAGAAAAGGATAGTAAGTATTGCCAAGATAAAAAACACTTAACAAATATGCAAGTATTATTCTTAAATTTTTACAAGTGAAATATTAATAATCCAGCTCAAGCTTTAGCCTGTCTTTCAATTCCTTTATAAGGGGATATTGTTCCGCAATTCTTTCAAATTTTTCGCGGCTGTTGAGTGTAAGATGTGCTGGGAGTTTTTCTTTTTCACCTTCTTCCACAAAAACTTTAAAAGTGATACTCCTGTTGTTAAATGCCTGCTGTATATAATCTGCAAGCAATATTTTTTCCTGCTCAATAAATTTTTGTTGTGTGATTGCATTTACAGTTGCTGAAAAAAAGTTGTCAGCCTCTATTTTCAATTTAGCCAATTTAAAAGTGCTTACAGATGAATGCTTTTGCTGTTCTCCAAGTTTTAAAATATATTGTTCCCAGCATTCTTTCAGCTTTTGCATTGTTAAGGCTTCCGCTTCTTTTACTTCTTCAATTACATACTCGTCCCCATATTTTTGGCGCAATCCGTCCAGCAAACTTTTTTTGTTGCCATTGCTTGTTTTAATATTTACTTTTTTGGTTGCAGCCTCGTTACTAAAAGTTGTTTGTGCAGTAATTTTTGTATCCGGTAACTGATTAATTACTTCCTTTTCTTCTTCAATAGTTTCTGCCGGTTGTATAAAAAGTCTTGAATTGCTTACTTCAGGTTTTTTTGATTCATTATTTTTTACCTGCAAAGGATTAATCGGCTTTATTTTATATGCTACAGGTGTGTTAATATGTTTTTTTTTAACGATGCTGCCATTTTCCGTTACAAGCTCAATAGCCTGTTGTAGAAAATTTAATTTTATCAATGCCATTTCTACGTGCAATCTTTTGTTACGCGCCATTTTATAATTGATCTCCGCTTCGTTCAAAATGTTCAATGCACTCACGAGATAAGAAAGATTTGTATCATGCGCAATTGTTATGTATTTCTTTTGCATGCCTTCTACAACATCCAATAATGCTGCTGCTTTTGCATCTTTACAAACAAGCAGGTTTCGAATAAATTCAGCAAAACCATTCAATACCATATCACCTTCAAAACCTTTCTTATTTATTTCATCGTACAGCAACATTGCGGCGCCGAGATCCTGCTGCAGTAAACAATCAAGCAGTTTAAAATAATAATCCTCATCCAAAATATTTAGATGCTCAAGCGTATTTTGATAAGTTACTTCTCCATTTGTAAAACTCACTATTTTATCCAATATACTTAATGCATCACGCATGCAGCCTTCACTCTTTTGTGCAATTACCTGTAAAGAAGCTTTGTCAGCTTTAATATCTTCCTTGTCTGCTATCTCCTGTAAATGTTCAACAGTATCCTTATTGGTGATACGCTTAAAATCAAATATCTGGCAACGGGATAAAATGGTGGGAAGTATTTTATGTTTCTCGGTAGTAGCTAAAATAAAAATTGCATAGGACGGAGGCTCTTCAAGAGTTTTAAGAAATGCGTTAAATGCACTCGCACTAAGCATATGCACTTCGTCCACAATATATACTTTGTATTTACCGGCCTGCGGTGCAAAGCGAACCTTTTCTACAAGAGAGCGAATATCATCAACCGAATTGTTGCTCGCTGCATCAAGTTCATGAATGTTTAATGAAATACCATCATTAAAACTTTTACAGGAATTACATTGATTACAAGCCTCACCATTAGATTGTATGTTTTCACAATTGATTGTTTTTGCAAGTATACGTGCACAGGTTGTTTTGCCCACACCACGTGGTCCGCAAAACAAAAAAGCATGTGCGAGTTGATTATTCTTAATTGCATTTTTTAAAGTGGTAGTTATATGCGCCTGCCCCACAACAGTATCAAATGTTTGAGGTCTATACTTTCTTGCCGAAACAACAAATTTTTCCATGATTGCAAGATAAGAATGTTACCGGTTTTCAATAAACAGTTACCCGTTTAGTTGTGCACAATTAATTATTTTTGCGTTGATTTTTTTTGAGCCGGAGTAAGGAATAATTATTTAGCCTACATTCTGCCTCAGATGAACTCCTGTAGTTTCAGAACTTTTTTGATCGGATGAGCAATATAATTTTAACCCTCGCAGTATATCGTTTCTAAAAATAAGTGTTTCATCATGTAAACAATCAATACAGATAAGAGATAGTCCAAAAGAATAATACAGCAAATCTTTTTATGTTTTTGATTTTCTTTTCCTGCTTATAAGATTATCTGGTTTAGGTACTAAATTCAGAACAGCATGAAGCTTTAAATTATATTTTTTCATATCAAGTTTATAATAGAAAGCCCCTTTTTTTGACGTGAGTTTTTCTTTGTCTTTTTGCTTTACAAGCAGACCTGAGGAAAGCATTTTCCTGCTGAAGTTACCTTTATCAAATTCAGCATCATATAAATTTTCATACAAATTTTTCAATTGCGGAATTGTAAACTTTCCGGGTAATAATTCAAAAAGAAGGGGATGGAGTGAAGCCTTGTCTCTTAATTTTTTTCTGGCGAGTTCTACCATTTCGTTATGATCAAAAATCAGGTGTGGCAATTGATTAATGGGAAACCATACCGGATGATAATTATTGTTTAATTGTTGCCTGTATTTTTTTACATCAATCAAAGCAAAATAGGCAATGGAAATAGTTCTTTCCACTGTGTCTCTTTTGGGTTCACTGAATGTGTGCAACTGCTCCATGTATACACCATCAAGACCTGTAAGATTCTTCAGCACCCGTGAAGCGGCTTTTTCAGTACTTTCATTCTCCCTGATGAACCCACCCACAAGGCTCCACTTGCCTTTGGAAGGTTCAAAACCACGTTGTATAACAAGCAATTTCAATTCCTCATCGTCGTATCCAAAAATGATGCAATCAACTGCAACAAGAAAATGTTTCTGGCCCAAATACTGGCTCATGCTAAAACAGAAAATTTAAAAAAATTATAGAATAAATCATTTTAAAATGCAGAAAAAATAGCTTATGGCATCACCATAAAAACAAATCTGTAACACAAAATTTTTCTTCAGACTTGTAAAAATCTTTACCCCCGGAAATACAGGTAGGCGGCTAAAATCAATGTAACAACAAGCACGGATACCAAAACATCTTTTATATTCCAGCTTGAACGGGTTTCTTTTCTGTTTTGTTCACTCAAGGTGGAAAAAGTAAGGCCGTTGATTTTGGCATAATCAGGTGCTTTGGTTGCATAGCTAACAACAAGAAATATTATAATGCAAACAATAGTTATCAGTAAACTGTAATACTGGAAAAAAATGTGGTTTACTATCCATAGAAATGATCCTTTTGTGTAATTGAAATTGCTAATCAGTTTAACCGGTGTATCAACTATCAGCCTGAACAAGCCCATAACAAAACCTGTAACTAAAGTAGCCAAACAACCAGGTCCGTTTAACCGCTTCATAAGTATGCCAAAAAAGAAAACCACAAATATGGGTGGCGCCAAATATGCCTGTATCCCCTGCAAATAATCATAAAGTCCTCTTCCACCTTGTATTACAGGAATCCAAAGAAGACCGATAAGCACCATCACAACCGTTGCCGCCCGTCCAACCCAAACCAATTGAGCCTGGGAGGCTCTGGGTCTGAGGCGGGAATAAAAATCCATTGTAAAAAGAGAAGAGGAAGCATTGAAAACGCCTGCCAGGGCACTCATTAGCGCTGCCAGCAATCCCGCAACTACAATTCCCCTAACCCCGATTGGAAGCACATGCATAACCAGCAATGGAAAAGCCGCCTGTGCACGATCCCTGATCAAGTGACCCTGTGCGTCAAATAACTCCTGGTGCAGGGAAGGAATTGTTCCGCTTTTGGCCAATGCAAAACATATCATTCCCGGAATAATAAAAAGAAAAACGGGAGTCAGTTTTAAAAAGCCGGCGAATATGGAACCACGCCTGGCCTCACGTTCATTAGGTGCGCCCAATACACGTTGTACAATATATTGGTCGGTACACCAATACCATAATCCGATAATAGGTGCACAAAGCAACATGCCCGGCCAGGGGTATTTATCGTTAAAATACCATGCAACTCTTCCTGCTTCCTGAACAGGAGCCCACGTGCCTTTTATGCCATTGGGTACAACCGGTTTCCATAAATTAAACATTTCACTTCCGCATATTTCCCGCAGTCTATCCCATCCTCCAAGAGCCTTCAACCCAAAATATGTTACCATCACAGCCCCAATTATCTTAACGAAGGTTTGAAGAGTTTCCGTGTAAACTACTGCCCTCAATCCTCCCACTATTGTATATATGCCGGTTAAAACTATCAGTAAAATAGAGCCTATCCAGAAAGTGTCCATTCCCAAAAAATTCACTTCTGGTAATAAAGCCCTGAATACAATGCCACCTGCATAAATTCCAACTGCTATTTTTGTCAATATATAGGCTATCAGCGAAATAATGGAAAGAACTGTCCTTGCCCTGGGAGAAAATCTTTTTTCCAGAAACTCGGGCATGGTAAAAACTTTTGACCGCATATAAAATGGCACCATTACCCAGCCCAATACAAGTAAGCACCATGCATGTAATTCATAATGCGCAAGTGCTACGCCATCAGTTGCTCCGGAACCTGCCAGGCCTACCAGGTGTTCGGATCCAATATTAGAGGCAAAAATGGAAGCTCCAATAATAAACCAGCCGAGATGGCGACCAGCAAGAAAATAATCCTCGGCGGAATCTTTACGTTTCTTTTTTACTGCCCAATAAGAAATGGCCGCAATGATGCAGAAGTAAAACAAGATAATCGCCCAGTCCAAACCTCCGAGATAATTCATAGTATTTGATTTATTTAATGAATAAATTATAACTATCTGTTCTGATTACCGATAATAAACATCATTCCATCTTAATTCATTTTTCAGATCATAGAGTTTTGTATTTCTGCCAATCAACACAAACTCCACGTTTGCCATATCTGCAAAATCTTCGAGGTGCTCAGCCGTTAAATTCTGGCTGTAGCAGGTGTGATGCGCACCACCGGCGAGTATCCATGCTGCGCATCCTGTTTGCATATCCGGATATGGTTTCCATAAAACTCTTGCAACAGGAAGTTTCGGTAAATCATGTTCGGGTGCAACTGCCTCTACTTCATTTACCAGTAAACGAAAACGATTACCCATATCAATTACAGAAGCATTCAATGCAGTACCACTTGCTACATTAAAGACAAGCCTTACAGGATCTGCTTTTCCGCCAATACTTAACCGGTGAATTTCGCAGGATGGTTTTCCATCCGCAATAGAGGGACATATTTCCAGCATGTGTGCACCCAATACCATTTCATTGTTTGGCTCAAAATGATAAGTATAATCTTCCATGAAGGCATTACCGCCTTTTAATCCGCTGCCCATCACTTTCATCGTTCTTACCAATGCTGCAGTTTTCCAATCACCTTCTGCTCCAAAACCATAACCATCATTCATCAAGCGTTGTGCAGCAATCCCGGGTAATTGAACAAGGCCATGTAAGTCTTCAAATGTATCTGTAAAACCTTTGAAATTTCCCTGCTGCAAAAAGTTTCTTAGACCAATTTCAATCTTTGCAGCTTCCCGTAAGGACGCATGTTGTTTGCCATTCTTTTTTAAGCTGTCAACCAAATTATATTGCTCATCATAAACATTGCACAGTTTATCAATTTCTGTATCACTTACTTCATTTATCACTTTTACCAAATCACCTACACCGTGTGTATTCACTGAATAACCAAATTGCATTTCAGCTTCCACTTTATCTCCTTCCGTAACTGCCACCTGGCGCATGTTATCGCCAAAGCGAACAAACTTTGCGCCCTGCCAGTCATGCCAGCCTGCCGCAGCCCGTATCCATATATTGATGCGTTCCAGCACCCTCTCATCCTGCCAATGACCAACAATAACTTTTCTCCTTAAACGCATGCGACTCATAATAAAACCAAATTCCCTGTCGCCATGTGCGCTTTGATTGAGGTTCATAAAGTTCATGTCAATATCGTTCCAGGGAATATCACGATTGAACTGTGTGTGTAAATGACACAATGGTTTTTGTAAAATCTTCAAACCACCGATCCACATTTTTGCGGGAGAGAATGTGTGCATCCATGCAATAATGCCAATGCAATTAGTTGCAGTATTGGCTTCAACACAAATGCGATAAATTTCTTCAGGTGTAGTTACAATTGGTTTATAAATAATCGTTAACGGAATTTGTATAGCGTCATGCAAGGATTTTGCAATAATTTGAGAATGTTCTGCTACTTGTTTTAAAGTTTCTTCACCATATAAATGCTGACTTCCTGTAATAAACCAAACTTCAAGTTTCTTTAAATCTATCATTTGAATAGTTTGAAATAATTATGTTATCTATTAAGTCCGAAAGTAACTTTATCAACTTTGCTAAATTTTCGACTTCCTGACTTTTCCGACCTTTCTAACTTTCCTGACTTTACTGCAATGTTATCAGCACCACTGACATTGGTGGCAAGGAGACAGCAAGTTGCTCACCGGATTTCTTATAATCATTGAAAGCGGCAGGCTTCACTTTATCAGGTTGTTCAAAAGTGTTAATATCAGTAAACTTTGTTGACGTTATTACCTGGCCTTCTGTTTTTTTCCAGCTTGCTCCTTGCAACGAAGTGGTTACTATAATTTTTTTATTTGGATCAAGGTTAACCAATGTAATATGTATGGCACCGGAACTATCTTTTGAAGCCGAAGCATTAACAGCAGGTATAGAATCATTATTAAAAATATAATCAGGACTAAAAAAATGTACAGGCAATAACGTAGCATTCTGATGCACTTTATACAAATCAAACACATGATAAGTTGGTGTAAGCAACATTTTTTCTTTGCTGGTAAGAATAAGTGATTGCAGCACATTTACTGTTTGTGCAAGATTCGCCATGCGAACCCTGTCACAGTGATTGTTGAAAATGTTGAGTGTTGATGCAGCTATCAAAGCATCACGCAAACTGTTTTGCTGGTAAAGAAACGCAGGATTGGTTCCCGGCTCTGCATCAGTCCAAATGCCCCATTCATCAACTGCCAGTGCAACTTTTTTTTGCGGATCATATTTATCCATAATAGCACTATGCTTGTTGATAAGCTCTTCTATATGTAAACAATTTTTTAATCCTTTAAAATATTCTTCTTCATTAAAAGAAGTTGCGGAACCTTTTTTCTCCCAAGTGTTAACAATGGTATAGTAATGCATAGAGATGCCCCACAATTGCCATGCAGGAATTTTTTTCATGCATACATCCGTCCAGTTATAATCGTCTCCATTTGAGCCACTGGCTATTTTCTTTAAAGGAGCGCTGGGATAATTTTCACAGAAAGACGCATATCGTTTATAATTGTCAGCATAAGATTCAGGTGTCATTTCACCACCACATCCCCAGCTTTCATTGCCAACTCCCCAGAAGGAAACTTTCCACGGCTTATCCCTTCCGTTTTGTTTACGAAGATGTGTAAGTGTACTTTCACCATCATAGTTGAGATACTCAATCCAGTTGGCCATTTCCTGCGGAGTTCCCGTTCCTACATTACCTGCTATATATGGCTCGCACCCTATCAGGGCACACAACTCAAGAAACTCATGCGTGCCAAAACTATTGTCATCAATTACCATTCCCCATGTTGTGTTTACTCTTTTAGGTCGTTGGTCACGCTGACCAATTCCATCACTCCAATGATATTCATCAGCAAAACAGCCACCCGGCCAGCGAAGCAATGGAATCCTGATTTTTTTCAGTGCATCAACAACATCAAGTCTTATACGATCTTTCTTTGCAACATTTAAAGAATCACTTACCCAAAATCCATCGTAGATGCAACGGCCCAAATGTTCGGCAAACTGTCCATAAATATATTTACTGATAGTTTCACCTGAAGCGTTTGCTTTTATTTCCATTTGTACAGGGGATTGCGCAAATGATACAGTACAAAAAGTTATCAGCAGTATGCCAATTAATAGTAAAGGAGTTTTTCTCATAAGTTTTTTTATAACGGTTATTTTTAAGTAAGTGAGAAATTATTATAGATCCAAATTTTCCACGAAGACACAAAGGCCACTAAGTATTACTCTTTGTGTGCCGGTGGTTTTGTGGAAAATATTTGCAGCGACAGAATATAGTTAACTTAACATTGAATCTTCTCAACAGCATTTCCTAATATCTTATATTGCTCATAACGTTTAGCATATAATGCAGCCATTGCTTTATTAGGCAGAAAGGTTTTATCAAAGCCTTGTCCCATCGCAGTCATAGCATCTTCTACTTTATTATAAATACCTGATGCAGTGGCTGCAAACATTGCAGCACCAGTTGCAGAGGTTTGTTCTGATTTATGAATACGTATCGGCATATTCATTATGTCAGCCATCATTTGCATGATGTAAGAAGACTTTTTTGCTACGCCGCCTAAGCCTATTAATCCTTTTACGGGAATTCCTTCGTTATTAAATCTCTCAACGATTGCTTTGGCACCAAAACAGGTTGCTTCAACCAATGCTTTAAAAATGCGCGGCGCATCTGTTCCTAAATTCAAACCCATGATTGCTGCTTTGAGTAATTGATTTGCATCAGGAGTTCGTCTGCCATTCAGCCAATCAACTGCTATTTCATCTTTTTCAGTTAATGGAATTTTGATTGCCTCTGTTGACAACTCAGTAATAATTTTATTATTTATTTCTTTCTTTAATAATTCTGCTGTTGCTTCATTAATCACTGATGAATGATCCAATAAATTATTCAATGGCCATGCAATTAAATTTTTAAACCACGCATACACATCGCCAAATGCACTTTGACCTGCTTCCATTCCCATCATGCCGGGAATAATAGAGCCCGGCACCTGTCCACAAATTCCTTTTACCAGTTTATTTTTTACTTCATCTATGGGAGCAACCAGCATATCACATGTTGAAGTGCCCATTACTTTACTTAAATGATAGGGTTCTATTTGTCCGCCCACTGCACCCATGTGTGCATCAAAGGCACCAACCCCAACAACAACATTAGTGGATAGGCCTAAACGCTCTGCCCATTCTGATGAGAGTGTGCCGGCAGGTTTAGCTGATGTATATGTTTCAGTGAATAATCTTGTTGTAAAAGAATCAAGCAACGGGTCTAATGAAGCAAAGAATTCATTGGGTGGCAATCCTCCAAACTCCGCAGACCATAAGGCTTTGTGTCCGGCAGAACAAACACCCCGTTTCATTTGATGCACATCATTGCCACTTGTTAAAAGAAAAGGTATCCAGTCGCAATGTTCTACCCATGAGTAACACGCTTTTCTTACTTCTTCATCAGCACGAAGTATGTGTAATAATTTTGACCAAAACCATTCAGAAGAATAAATACCACCCACATATTGCAAATAGTTGATGCCAAACTTTACAGCATGCTCATTAAATTCTGCTGCTTCTTTTGTGGAAGTATGATCCTTCCACAACACAAACATGGCATTGGGATTATTTTCAAACTGCGGTAATAAAGACAGCGGTGTCCCGCTTTTATCTACGGCTATAGGTGTTGAGCCGGTTGTATCAACAGATATCGCTTTTACATTTGCAGCTATCTTTCCTGCCTGCTCCAAACAATCTTTAATTGTCGATGCAAGTCCTTCAATATAATCGAGCGGATGCTGCCTGAACTGATTATTATATGGCTCGCAATATAGTCCGTCCCGCCAGCGTGGATAATAAAAAACCGATGAGGCGATCTCTGCTCCATCGGAAGCATCTGATATAACAGAGCGAACAGAATCTGTTCCATAGTCAATTCCTATTACATAAGCATCTCTCATAAGGCAATCGTTCAAAACCAAATGTAGAAAAACAATTGTGATACTGACAATTAATTTTTTACGGCGTCGTAATCTTTCTTAGAGTACCATAAATTTTCCAGTTCCTGATTTCTGATCCTGATTCTTGTGTTTTACATTAGGTTCTATATTACATTTTACATTTTTTTCCTAATTCTAAATTCCCAATCCCTTTTCTGGCACGAGATTTTATAGAAATAAATTTGAACTAAAAATGATAATCATGAACGACAAACAACAAGAACAGGATCGTCACCTGCAGACCCCGGGTGAAGCCAATCGTGATAAACATATTAATTTTCTTGCTGAAGAAAGAGGTGAAAAAGATCCGGCTGATGAAGGAAGAAAGGAAAATGTTGATGATAAGGGAAAAGACAAAAATGTTAAAAAAAATTATAGAAGAAAGAGCAGAGCTTTTAAGCAAAAACAGCAGGACCGGCATTTGCAAACGCCGGGTGAGGCCAATCGCGATAAGCATATAAACTTCCTTGCTGAAGAAAGAGGCGAAGAAGATCCGGCCGATGAAGGAAAGAATGGAAATACTGGTAATAAATCAAAGGATGACGATCCGAACGCCGTGTATACGAATAGTGATGCTGCACAGCAACAAATAGAAAGAGCCTCTAACCCACAAAGGAAAGGAAGAAAAGATAACCCATCATCTGATGTGTACACTACTGGTGACAGCACTCAACAAACAAAAGAAGAACATGAACATGATAAGAATGTTCATCCAGGCAGGAAGGATAAAATAGATATTCCCGATTTACCTGAAACAGATATTGATCGCGATGTAAGCAGTCAGCAGGGGCAATCAGCGGAAAGAAATCCGTAAAAATTTTAACGCGGTGTTTTTTCTTTTTGGATAAACATCCGGCGATGACCTTCGAGGTCTTCTGCCCTGTAGCGCCGTGCAAGAAAGCCATCTTCGGGCTCTGATAAGATGGTTGCCCCTGCATTGCGGGCTTGTTTATAATGTGCATCAGCATCATCTACCAATATACCATTATATTACTGAACTATGCTGAATAGTGAACAAGGCGTAAAAGAGTGCGACGCAATCTGAGCCTCATAGTAGCAATGGAGTTAGGTACAAAAAAATTATCATTACTTATTGAAAGAATACTTAATGAGCAAAAAATTTCAGAAAGGCGAATGTTGCTGCTAATTAACTCGCCCAGAAGATGAACATCCATTTAATCCGCTCACTCCTTGTATTTGCTAAGTCTTCTTTCATAGCAAATATATCTTTGAAATCTTTCAATCTGTCATCTGCCTGCTTATGTGTTACTGGGGTTGATTTCATATCTCAAAAATAAAAAATCCCGACTTCGCAATAAAGCCGGGATTGTATTTAAATAATTTCATTTTCTTATCCTAAAGCTACTCTCTTTAACTCTGTTACTTTTAAAGAAGGATCTACACTCTTCAAATAATCTGCTACGCTCTTGCTTGCATCTTTTACAAAAGCCTGAGCAAGTAATGTATGCTCCTTGAAGAATGCATTCAATTTACCTTCCGCAATTTTTCCTATCATTTCATCCGGCTTGCCTGCCATTTTTGGATCCTGTTTTATTTGCTCAACAATAACAGATCTTTCCCTTTCAATTGTTTCCTTAGGAACACTTGCTGCATCAACGGCAACGGGATTCATTGCTGCAATTTGCATAGCAATATCTTTCCCTGCCTCTGCAGCTTCTTTGCTTAAGCCAACCAATACACCCATGCGATTTTTGCCATGTATATAAGATGCTACATAAGGTGCATCAACTCTTTCCAAACGGGTAATGCCAATCTTTTCACCTATTGAAGCAAGCTTATCATTTACGAGGTCAGACACTGTAGAACCGTTAACAGATACGTTGTTGAGTTCTTCCACACTTTTCACATTATTCTCAACAGCGGCATTGGCAATGGTTTGAGCAAATGCAATAAAATCAGCATTCTTGCTTACGAAGTCTGTTTCACAACTCACCAAAACAATAAAACCTGTTTTATTATCTGCTGTTGTTTTAGCAATTACCACACCTTCTTTTGCTTCACGTTCACTGCGTTTAGCAGCAACTTTCTGGCCGTGTTTCCGCAGCCAGTCAATAGCAGCTTCAAAATCACCATTGGTTTCAGTTAAGGCTTTACGGCAATCCATCATGCCTGCACCTGTAGCCTGGCGTAGCTTATTTATATCGGCTGCTGTTATTTGAACTGTTGTTGACATAAAATATTATTTTGAAATTTTGAATTTAGAAATTTTAAAATCGCATCGCAAATTTTTTTTGCTACAAAAATCATTCTCATTAATAAAAGACAAGCTATTTGTTACAGTACAAGAGTCACGTGAGGCGGAACGGGAGTAATTGTATTATATAAATTGGGTCAATAATCATCAGAAATCTAATGACTAATGACCCTTCTATAACTAAAAGACTTGTTTATCTTCTTCCGCCACCACCCTGCGGGCCGCCACCTTGTGTTCTGCGGCTTGCTCCACCAGGAATACGACGCTTGGGCTGACCACCTCCGCGGCCTCCACGACCACCGCCACCACGGGCTGCTTCAGCTTCAGCTTCAGCCAATAAGCGCTGAGCTTTCTTTTCTGCTTCATTATCCACTTCTTCTACCTCTTCTTCTTTTGCAGCCTGGCGTTCTTGCAGGCCTTCTGCAATTGCAGCAGTGATATAATTTGTGATGATGGCAATTGATTTTGTTGCATCATCGTTTGCGGGAATGGGATAATCAACTTTGTTAGGATCGCAGTTTGTATCTACCATACCCAAAGTTGTGATGCCTAAACGTTTTGCTTCTGCCAATGCAATATGCTCGTGACCAATATCAACGATAAACAAAGCAGAAGGCAAACGGCCAAGCTGAGCAATACCACCCAGCACTTTTTCCATTTTGTCCTTATCGCGACTTAATGTCAAACGCTCTTTCTTGGTAAGACTTTCAGCGCTGCCATCACTCAGCATTTTTTCAATGCTCTGCATTTTTTTAACGCTCTTGCGAACTGTATTGAAATTGGTAAGCATACCACCCAGCCAGCGTTCAGTAGAATAAGGCATGTTTACCTTCTTTGCACATTCACTAACGATTTCTTTCGCCTGTTTTTTTGTGGCAACGAACATGATCTTCTTACCGTTTTTTGCAATCTGCTTCATGGCAGCAGCGGCTTCCTGTAAACCATCAACTGTTCTGTTAAGATCAATGATGTGAATGCCTTTCTTTTCAGCAAAGATGTAAGGTAACATCTTGGGGTTCCACTTCTTTTTCAGATGACCAAAGTGTACACCCGCATCGAGTAACTGTTGCTGTAAAGAAGTATTTTGTTCCATTTAATTATTGATTAAAATGATTTGAATGATTGTAATGATTATGTCAGTTTTATTTTTTGCTTACTGCAAACTCAAAACTGAATTAACGTTTACTGAACTGGAAGCTCTTACGTGCCTTCTTATGACCAAATTTCTTACGTTCAACACTACGGGGATCACGCTTTAACACACCTGCAGCTTTTAATGCGGGGCGATATTCTGCATTTACTTCGAGTAAAGCACGTGCAATACCTAATTTAACGGCTTCCGCCTGGCCCTTCACACCTCCGCCACCGGCATTAATTTTTATATCAAACTTATCAACTGCTTCAATTGCTTTTAAAGGTGCTTCTACCTGGTTTTGCAGGTAAGCCAGAGCAAAATATTCTTTATAATCTTTATCATTTATTATGATCTTGCCTTCACCCTTGCTGATAAATACACGGGTTACGGCTTCTTTACGACGACCAACAGCATTTTTCTGCTTTTCCATTTGTTCAATTTGAAATTTGAAAATTTGTTCCGAAGGAATCCCTTTGGGAAAAATTTGATCCCGCAAATGCGGGACAAATTTTATATTTTATATTCAGCGTTTACATTTAAAATTTCAACTCTTTAGGTTGTTGTGCAGTGTGAGGATGCGAAGCACCTGCATATACAAACAACTTTTTAAACATCTTGCGTCCAAGTCGATTTTTAGGAAGCATTCCTTTTATCGCTCTCTCCACCACAGCTTCAGGGCGGCGGCGAATAAGATCTTTTGCAGCCTCTTGTTTTTGCCCGCCGGGATAACCTGAGTAAGTAATGTACTCTTTATCCTGGAATTTGTTGCCTGTAAAAACAACTTTATCGGCATTAATTACGATAACATAATCCCCCGTATCAACATGCGGTGTGAACGATGCCTTTGTCTTACCACGAAGGACCGACGCTATCTTTGAACATATGCGACCTACGGTTTGATTAGTACCGTCTACAACCCACCAGTTGCGGTGCACGGTAGCCTCGTTCGCATGTTTGGTTGTGAAATGTTGATTACTCATTTTATTGTATTTTTTTGATGTCAGCGCTATCCCGCTGATTTAAATGGGCTGCAAAGTTGTGGTTATGTATCCAGACAACCAAATTTTAGGAAAATGTTTTTTATCGTATCGCTGCAAATGACTGGTTTTCAATAAAAATTTTGCAAGGAATTTTTTATAGAGGTATGAAACCAACGCTGGTACTGGCATTGAGTGTTTGTTGGTCACTCACTCGTACGGTTGGTTCTCCACTTATCTTAATATATTACACTAATATATTACACTACTAATATTTATAGTCTGTTAATATAGCGTTTTTACAAATGCCTGGATTTTGAAAAAATTCTCCCATAAAAAATTTATCCTTAAATAAAATAATTATTATGTTTGCGTAACTATTTACGTAAATGCTTACCTTTTATGAACGATAATATTATTTCCACACTTGGGGCATTAGCTATAGGTGCAAGGATGAGGCGATTAACCGATGTGTTTTCAAGAGATGTAGCAATAATATACAAAGAACATCATCTCGATTTTGAAGCGAAATATTTTGTGCTTTTTTATCTTGTTGCCCGGAGAAATGGAGTTGGCATTATGGAAATTGCCGATGAATTAAGTCTTACCCATCCTGCTATTATTCATCTTGCAAAAGAGCTGGAAAGGAAAGGTTATATAGAGTCTGTTAAATCTCCAAACGACAGCCGTAAAAGGCTGCTAAGGCTGTCCAAAAAAGGAAAAGCAGCATTGCCTGAATTTAAAAAAGTATGGGATAAGATTGAAAAGCTGAATACACAACTAATGCGAAAACAGGAAAACAATTTATTGAAAGCACTTGAAGAAATGGAAGCTCTTTTAGAAGAGAAGTCTTATTACAAGCGATTTAAAAACATGTAATTTTTTGTTGTATGTCCGAAGTAAAATTTTGCAGTTTTGACACGCGTTATGCAAAAGATTTTAAGCGCATTAATCTGGAATGGATAGAAAAGTATTTTGTTGTGGAGCAACATGACATAGAGCAACTAAGCAACCCTGAAGAGTATATTATTAATAAGGGTGGAGAAATTCTGTTTGCTTTATATGAAGATGAAGTGGCAGGTGTTTGTGCTTTAATTAAAACGGGTAAGCATGAATTTGAATTAGCGAAAATGGGTGTTGCACCGCGATTTCAGGGCAATCAGATTGGTTATAAATTAGGAATGCATGCCATTGAAACAGCGAGGCTCCTGCATGCAAAAAGAATCTGGCTTGAATCAAACAGAATACTAAAACCTGCAATAAAATTATATACCAAATTAGGCTTTAAAGAAATTCCGGTAACAGTGACTCCTTATGCAAGGGCAGATATAAGAATGGAATTGATGTTAAACTGAAACTTGCTTTAATAAAATAATCAGTGCTTATTACACCAGCATGCGCAAAGGCTCTTCCAGTATGCTCTTAAGTGTTTGCAAAAAAGCTGCACCAGTTGCACCATCCACTGCACGGTGATCACAACTTAATGTTACCTTCATAACATTTCCCGGAACAATCTGATCATTCTTTACAACAGGAACCTTGGTAATGCCGCCTATCGCAAGAAGGCAGGCATCAGGAGGATTGATAATGCCAGTGAATTCATCAACGCCAAACATGCCCAGGTTAGAAATAGTAAATGTGCTTCCTTCCCAATCAGCAGGTTGCAATTTTTTATTTCTTGCACGCTCTGCAAAATCTTTTACTTCAGCAGCTATCTGGCTTAATGACTTTGTATCTGCAAATCGAACAACAGGCACCAGTAGACCTTCTTCCACTGCAACAGCAACGCCAATGTTTACGTGATGATTGATGCGTATCTTATCACCCAGCCAACTGCTGTTCACTTTTGGATGTTGCTTTAATGCAACTGCTACGGCTTTCAATACTATATCATTAAAACTAATCTTTACTTTGCTTAATTCATTGATACGGCCTCTTGCAGCAACTACCTGATCCATGTCAATGCTCACGGTTACATAGAAATGAGGCGCAGAAAATTTGCTTTCAACCAAACGCCGGGCAATAGTTTTGCGCATTTGTGAAACAGGTATCTCTTCAAAATCTACCTGACCAGATGGAACTGCTGCTTTTGGAGGACCGCTTACTGCCAACTGCTCTTTGGCTACTGGCTGCGGTTGTGCAGCAGGTTTATAATTTTCAATATCAGATTTTGTAATTCTTCCATTATCACCGCTACCTTTTACATAACGAAGATCAATGCCTTTTTCCTGTGCAAGTTTTTTGGCTAATGGTGAAGCAAATATTCTTCCTTCATTTACCATTTGCTGTTGTGCACCTTGCTGAGCAGCCTGCAGAACCTCAGCATTTAGAGGAGCAGTATCTCCTTCCGCCTTTTGCTGATCATCAGGTGTTTTTGCAGCAGGGGTGAAAGCGCCTGTTTCTGCAGCTTTGCCACCTTTTATAGCTTTGACTATTGTATCAACATCAAGATCTTCTTTGCCAATAATTGCGAGGAGATCATTTACCAAAACTTTTTCTCCTTCCTTTGCACCCTGGTACAAAAGTTTTCCTTCCTTATAACTTTCAAGCTCCATAGTAGCTTTATCAGTTTCAATATCAGCAAGCACTTCACCTTTCTTTACATCGTCACCTACATTTTTATGCCACGCAGCAATCACACCTTCTGTCATGGTATCACTCAAACGCGGCATTAATACTACTTCTTCTTTTGATGCATAATCAACTGATGAAGTTTCGGTTTTCTGTTTACCTGTTGTTGGTTGCCCGTTACTGGCTTCCGTTTTTTTAGCGGGCGAAGCTTCTGTGGGTTTTTCCTGTGCAGCAGGCTGGGCTTGTTCAGGCGCAGCTTTTTCTCCGCCGCCACCACCTTTATGTTGCTCTATAAGTGAATTCACATTTTCTCCCTGTTTACCAATAATAGCAAGCAGATCATTCACCTGTAATTTTTCTCCGTTATTCGCGCCAATATGCAACAGTGTTCCTTCCTGGTAACTTTCCAATTCCATAGTAGCCTTATCCGTTTCAATTTCTGCCAACAGATCACCTTTCTTTACAGCATCTCCAACTTTTTTATGCCATGCCGCGATTACACCTTCCGTCATGGTATCACTTAAACGCGGCATTAAAATCACTTCTGCCATTTGGATTTATGATTTTTAGATTTACGATTTATATTTTTTTTAGCCTTGCTTTTGTATTTGTACTAAGCATCCATTCCGCTTCAGCGAACTCTTATTCATTCAGAACTTTATTCAACATTTTTTTCGAGCGGTGAAATTACAGCAAAATGCAATAGTAGCAATTGTATGTAATGTTTTTTGCAAGATGATATAGAAAGAGACAAGAAGCAAAATCTGAAAATTGAAATCTGAAACCGAAAAATCAAGAAACAAGTAGCAAGAAACAAGTAGCAAGAAATAGGAAGCAATTATTCATTATTTATTATTCATTTATTATGCTAAACGGTTTACAACTTGAATGACATACCTCATCATTCATATCCGTATTTGATATTTTAACTTGAGTGTTGAAAATTGACTATTCACTTCATTCATCATTCTTTGTTCATTACTCGATTTTCAAACTTGAGCATTGAATATTGAGTGTTGAAAATTCAATATTGCTTCGTTCATTCATAATTCCCCGTTCCTTCGTTCAATATTCTGTATTGTTCACGTAAATTGCTACAGTACAAGTGGGTGACCCACGAATTTTCGGGGCAGGCACAACGGAAGCCTCATAGCAATTCTGTTGATTGTTACCTAAAAAATTAATCTTCTTTTACTGCATGCCGTTGTATCAAATTTTTTATTGCCTGCAGTTTTGGATCAATGCCTTGCCTGATTGCTGTTGGAGAGGGAGGAATAAATATATCGGGCTGTATGCCGTGACCATCCTTTATTTTAGCGCGATCATCCACAACACGGTATAAAGGCAATGCAACCTGTATTTTACTATTGGGTAAAATGGCAGATGGCAAATGAATAGCAGATGTACCATAATCTCCGCCGCCGGTTTCTTCACCAACAACCGTTACATTTTGCTGACCTTTTACATTTAACAGAAACATTGTCGCAGCAGAAAATGTATAACCGCCCTGTATTATAAATACATTGCCATTGTAATGAAGCTTGCGATAAGGTTTGTATGCATATTTTTCCAGCGTAGTAAAATGAAATTTGCCGTCACTTTTTTTGTGTGTTGTAAGGCGCATTGCTATTCTGTAAAGCAGTGAGGGGTGAATATATTTTCCATAAGTTAAGCTGCGATTGACTGCGGCAACAGTATCAGCGAGACGAAAAGGTTTATCTTTTATGTAGCGGGTTAAGTTTATGCTGGAGCTTATATTACCACCGGTGTTTTCCCTAAGATCAATAATCAGGTAAGGAATATTTTTACTTTTTAATTCCTGAAAACTTTTTCTAAAAAAATTGTACAGTTTGCCATCGCTGAATGTAGCAAGGCGCATATATGCAACATTATTTACAGTGTCATAAGTGATACTTCTTTTATTAAGCAGCGAAATAATTTTTTTCTCCTGATGTGTTGGCGGCCTTGTTTTAATACCCGGCTCTATAAACTTTGCAGTGTCCAAAGCCGGCTTGTATAGTTTTACATAAGTTTCTTTTTGTATGCCAGTTGAATCAATATAATGTACCGAAAAAGAATCCTTAAGCGGATAAGCAAAACTATAATAAACAGGAAAGTTAAAACTGATTGCCTGTCTTTTAAAATTATCAGCATAACCATCTGTGCTGATAAACTGGAACATAGAATCCAGCATTTCGTGATCGCTATGTCCGTCTATTGAAGTGATAAGCGTTCCTCTCTTCAACATACTGTCGTCTCTGTTAAGGCTGCCTAGCAAAATAAGACTATCGTTCCATACTTTCAGCAATAATGGAAACCTGTTAAACTCATGTTTTGAAACATAATTTATAAATGTTTTTGATGGCCTAACTGTAGTGTGGCCGCAACGTATTTTGGCAATGAAACATGCAACCTTAATTCTGAATTGCGATTCAGTAAGCGAATCCGTAATGCTTTGCAATGTTTGATTAAAATACCAGTCTATACTATCTTTCGGCGTGTACCAGTAAAGACTGGGATGATTGGCTTCAAGAATTTTTTTAAGCAGGATAAAATCTTCTTTGAGTTTTTGCGGAGCAATTTTATTTTGAGGATTATAAGATGGATATTTAGCTGCAGAACAACTTGTCAGTAAGAAAACGATAATTAAATAAGAGAAAAAATATTTAGATATATGTATTAGTGTTTTACAGCATCCGAGCCTGCACGATAAAATCATACACGGTCTTCCTTTCTTAAGATGAGGTTCTTTCATCACAATATCTTTTGTCATCAATAAGTCTCCTCACTATTCTTTTTTGTTTTAAAGTTAAAGTTATATGGTTATTTAAATGCATTCCATCCCTGTGCAGTTATCTCAAAAGTATTGCCACCTTTGGTTAAAAACTTTGTGCCTTCTTCAATATCTGTCATATAGCCAACCACAGTTATCTCTTCATTTAAAACAAGTTTGTCATAATCGCCCTGTTTAATTGTAAAGATCAATTCATAGTCTTCGCCGCCATTCAATGCACATACTGTTGGATCAAGACCAAACTTAAATGCAGCCAGCCTGCTTTCTTCAGCAACGGGTAACTTTTCTTCATAAATTTTGCAACCCAAATTGCTTTGTTTACAAATATGTAAAATATCGCTGCTAAGGCCATCACTAATGTCCATCATTGCAGTGGGTGTTATCTTGTTCTTGTCAAAAAACTCAATGATGTCTTTTCTTGCTTCAGGTTTCAATATTCTGCCTACTATATATTTTTCACCTTCAAGATCCGGCTGCACTTGTGGATTTTCTATCCATATTTTTTTTTCTCTTTCCAGCAAAGTCAGCCCGAGAAAAGCTCCACCAAGATCACCACTCACACAAATAAGATCACCTTTGCCGGCTGTACTTCTTTTTACAAAATTATCGGGCGATACTTCACCAATAGCAGTAACAGAAACAATAAACCCTTTTTGTGAAGCAGAGGTATCACCACCGATTAGATCCACATCATACTTTTCACAGGCAGCATACACGCCTTCATAAAATTCATCCAATGCCTCAACGCTAAAACGGTTGCTCACGCCGATGCTCGTTGTAATATGCGTTGGCACAGCATTCATTGCATATATATCGCTCAGGTTTACAATTACACTTTTGTAGCCAAGATGTTTAAGTGGTGTATACATCAGGTCAAAGTGAATACCTTCAATCAGCAGGTCTGTTGTAATAACAGTTTGTTTGCCGTAATGATCTATCACTGCAGCATCATCACCCACACTCACAATAGTAGAAGCGTTTTGAATTTCAAAATTCCTTGTAAGATGATCGATTAAACCAAATTCACCGAGAGAAGAGATTTCAGTATGGGATTCATTCATAATTTACGATTTAATAAAAAATTTACGATTTACGATTTCGGATTTACGATTTAATTAATCATCATTTTTATTTTCACTTTAATAATAAAAAATCAGATTGCGGGTTAATAATAACAAATCGTAAATCATACATCTAAAAATTGTAAATCAAATCTCATCATTAATCCACTTCAGCAACTCCTCATGAATTTTTCCATTCGTAGCAACGATTCCCGGCTGATAAGGATTATAATAATTGCCCTGCATATCTGTTACTTTTCCGCCTGCTTCTTCCACAATAAGAAAACCAGCAGCACTGTCCCATGCATATAATTTATGTTCATAAAAACCATCAAAACGACCGGCAGCAACCCAGCACAAGTCAAGCGCAGCGCTGCCCAAACGACGAACCGGGATGCCTTGTCTTATTAATCTTCCAAACACTTCAAGCGGACCATTTGCCATGTCGAGATATGTATAAGGAAAACCTGTGACAAGACAACTTTGTATTACATCTGTTTTATCACTTACACAAATTCGTCCATCATTCAGTGTTGCACCAAAGCCTCGCTGTGCAAAAAAAAGCTCATTCATAAAAGGATTATATACCGCACCCATTTCAATACTGCCATTCACTTCAAGACCGATACTCACGCAACAAATTGGAATGCCATTGGCAAAATTTACAGTGCCATCTATAGGATCAATTATCCATTTATAATTTGACTCCTGCACAATTGCGCCAGTCTCTTCACTTAAAATATAATGACCGGGAAAATTTTCACGTATCACGCTGAAGATCACCTCTTCACTTTTATGATCCGCTTCTGTAACAAGATCATTAATGCCTTCTTTATGACTTATTATAAAAGACTGGTTAAAGTATTGTTTTAAAACAGCAGCGCCTGCATCCACGGCTTTTAATAGTGTTTGTTTAAGCATGCGCAAAGATAGAATATCTGATGTATGATGTCTGATATGGTCTGATACCTAAAGCTAATTCTCAAAAATACAATTGCAAATCACATAATATTTTTTGAATGATAACTGCTCACCTATTTTTGTTATCATAAATTGTGCAATTTTTAAAATCAAACATGAAAAATACTCCTTTCACTAAAAAGCATATTGCGCTTGGCGCCAAGACGGCCGAATTCGCAGGATACAACATGCCCATCAGTTATACAGGTATTAACGATGAACATGCTGCTGTGCGCAATAATGCAGGCGTTTTTGATGTAAGCCATATGGGTGAATTTATTTTGAAAGGAGAAAATGCATTGGATCTTATTCAGCGTGTTACAACCAATGATGCTTCCAAACTCGTTAATGGCAAAGCACAATATTCCTGTTTGACAAACAATACTGGTGGCATTGCTGATGATTTAATTGTTTACTGTATTGAAGAGAACAAAGTGTATATGCTCGTAGTGAATGCTTCAAATATTGAAAAAGACTGGAATTGGATTAGCGATCATAATACGCAAAATGCAGAGATGCATAATATCAGCGACAAAACATGTTTGCTTGCTATTCAGGGACCAAATGCTACCAAAATATTGCAGCCATTAACTGATCTTGATATTCTCAATCTTAAATATTACACATTTGTGAAAGGAAGATTTGCAGCCGTTGATAATGTGCTCATCAGTGCAACAGGTTATACGGGTTCGGGCGGCGTGGAAATTTATTTTGAAGATAAAGATGACTGCGCTGATAAAATATGGAACTCCATTTTTGAGGTAGGTTCATCGCAAGGTATAAAACCGATTGGCCTTGGGGCCAGGGATACGCTGCGTTTAGAAATGGGTTACTGTTTATATGGTAATGATATTGACGATACAACTACACCTTTGGAAGCTGGTTTGGGTTGGATCACCAAATTAAATAAGGCAACTAATTTTACTGCGAAAGCAATTCTTCAAAAACAAAAAGCGGAAGGCATCAAAAGAAAACTTGTAGGTTTTGAAATGATTGATCGCGGCATTCCCCGGCATAATTATCAAATAGTCAATAAGGATGGCAATCTTATCGGCTATGTTACCAGCGGCACACAGGCGCCTTCGCTTGGTAAAGCAATTGGTCTCGGTTATGTTAATATTGAAGATGCAGCATTGGATACTGAAATATTTATCAGCATTCGCAACAACGCTGTAAAGGCAAAAGTGGTTAAGTTTCCATTTGTATAACCATGATTTGAAATGATTGAAATGATAAGAATGATTCGAGTGTTTGGATAATGGAATGATTCTATAAGATTAGAATTTTTTATATGCCAATCCTGAGAACACTATTAATCTTTTGTTGCGTCGCACTCTTGCACGTTTGGTAATTCTCTCGCCTGATTACGTCTTCGTAAAAAAATTTGCAACGTATAATAAACTGCTATTTCAATTTTTATTTAATAAAATTTATCGTTTATTTTTAAAAAAATCTTTTATCAATTGTGTGCATTCATTTTGCAACACACCTTTTACTAATTCTGTTTTTGGATGAAATGGCCATACAGCTTTTGTGATATGCAGGTATCCATTTTTTTCATCGTTTGCACCATACACAATTCTTGCAAGCTTACTCCAGTACATAGCGCCGCAACACATAAGACAAGGTTCTATAGTTACATATAAAGTTGCTTCAGTTAAATATTTAGAACCAAGATAATTGCAGGTTGATGTAATAGCAAGCATCTCCGCATGTGCGGTGGGATCATTCAATAGCTCAACCTGGTTACAAGCTCTTGCAATAATTTTATTATTGATTACAATGACGGCGCCAATGGGCACTTCATCTGCATCAAACGCTCGCTGCGCCTGTTTCAATGCCTGCTGCATAAAATATTCATCGCTGTACTCAAACATGTAACTAAGATAATTATTTGAATACAGAATGTTTTGCATTAATTCTTTTATTCATTTTTGCCTTTGCCTAAAAAAGGTTTTAGCAGATCGATAGGAACAGGGAAAATGGTTGTGGAATTTTTTTCTGTAGCAATTTCTCTTAATGTTTGCAAGTAACGAAGTGTAAGTGCACTGGGTTGATCGCTTAAAATTTGTGCTGCATCAGCCAAACGTTGTGAAGCCTGGTATTCACCTTCCGCTGCAATAACTTTTGAGCGTCGTTCACGTTCTGCTTCTGCCTGCTTTGCCATCGCTCTCTGCATTTCCTGCGGCAGATCTATTTGCTTTACTTCTACATTAGAAACTTTTATGCCCCAAGGCTCCGTATGCGCATCAATGATCTGCTGCAATCTTTGATTTATTTTTTCTCTTTGCGAAAGAAGATCATCTAATTCAGATTGTCCCAGCACACTGCGCAAAGTTGTTTGAGAAAGTTGTGAAGTAGCCTGTAAATAATTTTCAACTTCCACAATTGCTTTCCCTGGTTCAATAACGCGGAAATAAACAACTGCATTCACTTTAATTGAAACGTTATCCTGTGTAATTACGTCTTGTGGCGGCACATCCATCACCACAGTTCTCAAACTCACCTTCACCATTTTGTCAATTGCAAAAACAATAAGCACTATAAGAAATACAGGATAGGTTTGCATAAAAAACTCCTTTGTTTATTAATAACTGGTTTGAAAATTTTTTACAGATTTCTCCTTCGTCGAAATGACAAACCAAATGTGTCATGCCGAAGAATGAGGCATCTATATAATTTAAAAATTATAGTAATATTCCAATCATTCTCTAACTATTAAAAAGTTCAACATACAGTTTAAGATTTTTTATTCCTGTCACACGAATCTTTTCACCCTTACTAATGGGGCCACTCACAGATTCAGCATTCCATATTTCTCCCTGTACACTTACTCTGCCTGCAGGATCAAGTGCATCAATTGATTCACCGGTTTTACTAATCATTCCTTCTATGCCTGTTACAGGCTTTGCACGTTGTGCCTTTAATCCCAAACCAATCACAAAAAGAAAAAAGAAAACCGTTACAGCGACAGAAGAAATAATAACAGTTCGTGAAAGTCTTACAAATTCCAACGTTGAATCAGAGCGAATCAGCATAAGTGAACCAAGCAAAAGCGATATGCTGCCGCCAATTGCCAATAAGCCATGACTCACTATTTTTATCTCAAGCAAAAAAAGAATGATTCCAAAAATAATCAATGCTAATCCAGCATAATTAATAGGTAATGTTTGCATGGAATAAAAAGCAAGAATGAGCGAGATAACGCCAATAATTCCGGGGAAAATAGCACCGGGACTATATAATTCAAACAGGAGTCCATACATTCCAAGCATTAATAAAATATATGCAATATTCGGATCGCTTATAATGTTAAGAATCTTTTCAATTGACCCCATTTCATAAGATTCAATACTTGCATTGCTTGTGTGTAATGTAACGGTGCCCGAACTAACTCCTATGTTTTTTCCATTAATTTGATTTAGTAATTCCTGGTCGGTTCTTGCAATAGTATCTATTACTTTTTTTGCGAGGGCTTCACTTTCTGTAATTGAAAGACTGTGACGCACTGCATCTTCCGCCCATTCTAAATTTCGTTTTCTTTTTTCAGCAATGGTGCGGATAAATGCTGCAGCATCATTGGTTGCTTTTGCATTCATGATCGTATCCATGCCACCTTGCAATTCCACAGGATGAGCCGCACCTATATTGGTTCCCGGCGCCATTGCAGCTACATGCGCAGCAAGTGTAATAAATACACCGGCGGATCCTGAGTGTGCACCACCGGGTGCAACATACACCACTACAGGAACAGGCGATTCCAGTATATCACTTACAATAATTCGTGTGGATTGTAATAAACCACCGGGCGTGTTGAGATGAATAAGCAGGCATTCTGCTTTTTCATTGTGTGCTTTCTGAATGCCATGATGAATAAAATCTGCAACTACCGGATTAATGGGTCCATCAATTTTCATGGAAACCACTTTTTGTGCAGCAGTAAGCAACGGCAATAAAATAAAAATGATCAAATAAGAAAAAATATGCTTCATAAGAATGATGTTGAATTGAATGAAGCCCTTGAAAATTGCAGCCATGTTCATTAAATAACTGAAATAAAATTTCCTTTAGCAACTTTTCGAGGTAATAATAGCTGTCATTTATTGTCCACTACAAATTCCCTACTGTAAATTACTTAATCCAATGTGAATAACAATTTCTTTTGTCGCTTTCAATTTCGAAATGCATTTTTTACACAGCAGCAGAATTGTTTCGAAAAAAAAATATTAACCAAAAAAGCAATATGGTTAATTAAAGTATTGTGCAAAATGATCAACAATGATGAAAGCTAATGAATGCTAATAGTACAATCATTCATGCACGTAATGTTGTATCTCAGCTATCGGGAACAGAGAAAGGTCTGCAGTTTATGGGTGAGATCGGGATGATCAGGGGATGCTATAAAAAATATGGTTAGTATTCAAAAAAATAAATTATTTAAAAGATTTATGCTTTGTTATCGAAGATAAGTCTTCCACAATACTAATTAAAAGAAGAGTCAACAACATGCCGATGATACTCATAAAAAAATCAGCATGCTGTTGATTTTTATAAATTGAATATCTTTAAAACAGGATCTCTTACAAAATAAGAATGAGTACTAAAATGATAATAATAATACCAGCAAGAGAAATATAAATACCGCCATGACCGATTGCTTTGGCTTCTTTGTTCATATCCTTTAATTCATTGCGAAGATCTCTGCGTTCAATCTTTGTGAGCTGCGATTTATCCATTGCTTTAATTTCTTCTGCGCGTTGCTGAATTTGTTGAATACGTTCTTCTTTTTGCGTTTCGGTCATACCGGCGACTTTTTCTCTAATGGCCTTATTGCCTGATGTAGCATTTGCGGTAATTGCTAAACCAGTAAATAGGAATGTAAATACAAAATAAAAAATCTTGTTTTTCATGTTACAAAATTTAGGTGTTATGATTATATTTTTTTGTAAGCAAAAATGTATCCAAAGTTTTTAGATTATAGATTATCATTTCCAAAACTACTTGCAAATGACTAACGCTGAAAAGCTAAAAAACTTACTAGCCTGTGTAATTACTTCTACAGGAAAATAAAATAATTGATGAATAAAAAACAGGCAACAACTTCTCTTAAATCGCAGCAGGGTCTATAAACAAAGCGACAAACTTATACCTCATTCCTATTGAGCGTCTTAAAATTCCTGCTCAGAAATAAACGCTTAATTAAATGTTTTAAAAATCGTATATTCCAGTACCAGAAATGAGCTGCATGCACGTGACCATATAATCATTGTCATTTGAAAAAAGTTTCAATTTTATATTTATTTCTTCTTTGCATTTTTAATAGCGCAAAAGCCGATCACATTACCGGCGGGGAAATGTACTATACCTACATAGCAATTTCAGCAGGTCAATACCATTACCATTTCACCCTCAAAATTTTCATGGTTTGCAATACCATGAGACAGTTTAACAATCCCACCTATGTTTCTGTTTTTAACAAAGCGACAAGTGCAAGAATAAAAGATATAAGTGTGTCGCTTGCCAGAACCGAATTGCTTCAACTCAATAATCAAAACCCCTGTATTACTAATCCTCCCAATGTATGTTACAGGCTTGGCTATTATGAATTTGATGTAACGTTGCCGGCTTCAGCCGATGGATATATTCTTTCCTCACAGGTTATCTACAGAATAGAAGGTATCCATAATCTTGTTCAGGGCTACAGTAATGTAGGGGCAACCTATACCGCAGAAATTCCGGGCAATGCTTCTTTTTCATCGGCGCCAGAAAACAACAGCGCACAGTTTACAGGTAATGATCTTGTGGTTGTATGCGCCAATAATTCTTTTTCTTACAGCTTTGAAGCAACGGATAAGGATGGTGACCAACTGCGATATTCATTGTGTAATGCTTACCAAAGTGGTAATGTAGGATTTGGAAATAATATTGTGCCGTCGGGTCCACCTCCCTACCAGGCTGTTCCCTATTCGTCCAGCTACAGCGGTTCTATCCCCTTGGGAAATAATGTAAAGATTGATCAGAACACGGGCTCAATTACAGGCATAGCCCCGGACGCAGGCATTTATGTGATCACTGTTTGTGTGGAAGAGATACGCAACGGCATAGTGATTGCCACACAAAGAAAAGATTTACAGATAAATATTACTTCCTGCACTATCGCCTCAGCAACAATACCGCCTGTATATATGCTTTGCGACAGCACAAAAACAATCAGTGTATCTAATCTATCCACAAGCACATTAATTCAATCTTACAACTGGGAATTTTTTAATGCTGCAGGCACACGAATCTTTGCATCAACCAATTCAATAGCTTCTTATACCTTTCCTGATACAGGTGTTTATAAAATAAAACTTGTAATAAATAAAACCGGTCAGTGCACGGATTCTGCAGTGGCTGAAGCAACGGTTTTTCCCGGCTTTGTTCCCGGTTTTAAGTATGATGGAATATGTATTAATAAACCCACACAATTTACCGACGCTTCTACAAATGTATATGGACAAATAAATTCCTGGAACTGGGATTTTGGTGAAACCTCTGCAACAAATGATATTTCATTCGTACAAAATCCAGTGTATTCTTATCCCGATCAGGGCTCAAAAAATGTGAGGCTTATTGTCACCAATACAAAAGGTTGCATTGATACTGTTTTTACTAACGTTCCAATTACTGACAAGCCACCTGTTGCACTTGCCTTTCGTGACACTTTAATTTGCTTAAACGATAAAGTGCAATTAAATGCAACCGGCAATGGCTGCGCCGATAGTTGCACCGCAGGCAACCACTACTTACTATGTTGACCTTGATGAGGATGGTTGTCTTAACCATGATTCAGTGCTGATAAATGTTGTGGATCATGTAACGCTGCGATCAATGAACGATACAACCATTTGCCAGGGTGATGCCATACAATTAAATATCGTATCAAATGGTCTTCACTACTTATGGACTCCTGGTGCACAACTTGATAATTCAACGGCACAAAATCCAACAGCAATTACCAATGCAAATACTTCTTATGAAGTAACTGCAATAATTGGCAGTTGCTCGGCCAAAGAAAATATCAATGTGTCAACTATTCCGTATCCGTTTGCTAATGCAGGTGCTGATACGCTTATCTGTTATCAAACTTTTGCACAACTGCATGGCGCTACAGATGGAAGTTCTTTTACCTGGTCGCCGCAAACAACATTGCAAAATGTCAATACATTAAATCCCATAGCAATACCTGTCGCCACTACGGCTTACATGTTTACAGCATACGATACAAAAGGCTGTCCAAAGCCTGGCATTGATACTGTAGTAGTCACTGTTCTTCCCGGTATACATGCATTTGCAGGGGAAGATACATCTGTGGTAATAAACCAGCCTTTGCAGCTTAACGCAACAGGAGGCAAAGATTATATATGGTCTCCGCCTTTAGGATTATCAGCTACAAATATTTTCAATCCTGTTGCTTTATTTAATAACGAATCTTCGGGCGGTGGTATACGATACAAAGTGCTTGTAAGCAATGAAGCAGGCTGTATTGATTCTGCATTTATTACCGTAAAAGTTTTTAAAACAGTTCCGTCGGTTTTCGTGCCTACCGGATTCACGCCAAATGGCGATGGCAGGAATGACATATTAAAGCCTATTGCAGCAGGCATGCAGCGCGTAGAATTATTCAACATTTATAATCGCTGGGGACAGCTTGTTTTCAGCACTGCAACAAATGGAAAAGGCTGGGATGGCAGTTTTAATGGCATAGTACAAAATTCGGGTGTATATGTTTGGATGGTGAAAGCAATTGATTATACCGGCACTCCTTATTTTGAAAAGGGAACAGTTACATTAATAAGATAGAAAGCAATGATTTACTTAACTGAAGAATTATTATTAAGCTTTCGTTGTGTCACTCACTTTTACGTTTTGTTCTTTATTCAGCAACGCGCAGAATGATATAAATAAATACTTGTAAAGTTTCTTAAATCTTACAAGATTTGTTATAAAAAAATTGCAAGATCTGTTATTAAGGCGGTATCGGTTTCAAATTAAATCAGGAAAAAGAAAAAAATTTAGCGTAAAAAAATGAGAGAGCAGAATTATACAATTTAATTCCATTATGTTTTTTAAAAATCTTATAGTATATTTCTTCCCTAAAACTTCACTTATGAAAAAAATGATTACCAAAACATTTATCCTCCTCGTGTTTGCTTTTATGCTCGCATCTTTTCAAAGCAATGCTCAGCCACTGAATAATGAAGATTTAAAAGCACAACTTATCAAAGATTGGGAACGGGGCAAAGATTATACAATTTCTTATTTGAATACTATGCCTGCAGATAAGTACTCTTTTAAAGCAGTTGACAGTATTCGCAGCTTTGCACAACAAATGCTGCATCTTGCATCGGCAAATGTTTTTCTGATGGGCGCTGTTACAGGCCAGCAACCAATATTCGGACAAAGAAATCTTGAGGAAAGCACCACTGCACAGTCTCACGATTCGGTGATGTATTATGTAACCACGAGCTACGATTTTGCCATTAACGGACTCAAAAATATGGATGCAGCAAAACTTGGTGAGAAAACAAAAATTTTTGATTTTGAAGAAACAAAATATGTGTTTGCATTAAAGGCATTTGAGCATCAAACGCATCATCGCGGTCAAACTACTATTTATATTCGATTACTTGGTATTCGCCCTCCGCAGGAAAGATTGTTTTAGACAGAAATAATTTTTTGATAAATTATTATATCCGGCCTCAATAAGCCGGATATTTTTTTTTGAAGCAGGTCTGTAACAAATACTTTATATTATAAATCAAGCAATTTCAAAAAGGTAATCTGAACAAAAATAGTTGGTGCCCAAACAAATGCTGAATAAATATTTTGTTTTGCAGATTGTTATAGCAGCCAATTTTTTTACAGATGATTCATTAAGATCCCAGGTTTTGCTGAACAAGAACAAAACGTAAAAGAATCTGCCTGAGATGGAACAAAAGTTTCATAGCGATATAACAGTCAGTCAGTCTTATGCAAGCATTCTGCGGATAAAAAAATATTTCTGCATTACAATCGTTAAATCAGCAGCATCACTTAAATTCACTTCTTATTAAACCGCTTGCACTATGAATGTTCTCCACTCAAAAGATTATCTCGTGTTCCTTTTCTATTTTATTGTTGTAGCAGTTTACGGCTTGTGGATATACAGAAGAAAAAAAGCAAAACAAACAACCACCAAAGATTATTTCCTTGCTGAAGGTGCATTAACATGGTGGGCGATTGGCGCATCATTGATTGCATCGAATATTTCTGCAGAACAATTTATCGGCATGAGTGGCTCAGGTTTTAAAATGGGGCTTGGTATCGCAAGTTACGAGTGGATGGCAGCGGCATCTCTTTTGATCGTTGCCGTATTTTTTATGCCTGTTTATTTAAAAAACAAAATATACACCATGCCGCAGTTTCTTAACCAGCGATATAATTCAACGGTGGCGATGATCATGGCTGTGTTTTGGTTGCTGTTGTATGTGGTAGTGAATCTTACTTCCATTCTTTATCTCGGTGCATTGGCGGTAAGCAGTATTTCCGGTTTTAATTTCACTGCATGCATGCTGGGGCTTGCATTGTTTGCAGTGATCATTACACTGGGTGGTATGAAAGTGATTGGTTATACAGATGTGATACAGGTATTCTTTCTTATTGTTGGCGGTTTGGCTACAACTTATCTTGCACTGCATCTTGTTGCCGAGCATTTTGGTGAAAAAGGAATATTCAACGGATTCAAATTATTGGAGCGGGAAGCAAATAATCATTTCCACATGATCCTTAAAAAGGATGATCCAAATTATGTTGATTTGCCCGGTTTATCTGTTTTGGTTGGTGGTTTATGGATAGCAAATCTCAATTACTGGGGATGCAATCAATACATTACTCAGCGTGCATTGGGTGCCGATCTTAAAACAGCGCGCGGTGGAATTTTATTTGCGGCATTTTTAAAATTGCTGATGCCTGTAATTGTTGTGTTGCCGGGCATCGCAGCATTTGTATTGTATCAGCAGGGCAACTTCCAGGCTGAAATGATGCAGAGTAATGAGTTGAATCCAGACAGAGCTTATCCCGTTTTGCTAAACATATTACCAGAAGGTTTAAAAGGTCTTGCATTTGCCGCATTAACTGCTGCTGTTGTTGCATCACTTGCAGGTAAGGCAAATAGTATATCAACAATCTTCACACTTGATATTTACAAAAAGAGATTGCACCCTGAAGCAAATGAAAGAAAACTCGTTTGGGTAGGAAGAGTAACAATTATAGTGGCGATGATCCTTGCTATTATCATTTCACCATTTCTTGGCATTGATAAAAAAGGAGGGTTTCAATACATCCAGGAATATACAGGCTTTGTTTCGCCCGGTATTTTTGCCATGTTTATTCTCGGATTTTTCTGGAAGAAAACAACATCCAATGCGGCGCTGTTTGCTACCATCGCCGGTTTTGTGTTATCTGTAATTCTTAAGTTTCTGCCCACTGTTGCTGACCTCTCTTTTCTTGCACCAATTGGTTTTTCCAAAGCAAACAGTGCAGGTATTTATGAAATTCCATTTATGGACAGGATGGCAATTACATTTGTCTTTTGCGTGATTGGCATGTATATCATTAGCATGTGGGAGAACAGAAGAGGTCTGCGACCGCATGGTCTTGAAGTAGATACGAAAATGTTTAAAACGTCTCCTGGTTTTACAGTTGGTTTGCTAATCGTTGTAGGAATATTGGTAGCGTTGTATTCAGTTTATTGGTAGTATTTTTCGGGTATATCTTCTGTACAAGAACGAAGCTTTTGTTCCGCACAAGACGGACTCTTGTACTTACATAATTCTATTGAATCCCAATAAATATTTTTTGTAAGAGATTATACCGAATGTGATTCTGTTCAACAAACAAACTGCAGTACTTGCACTCACTCATTTTCATCTTTCATCCACACAACTTTTTGTTTTGGTTTGTGTGGCTTGCCAATAATATCTCTGTAAAGATCGGGCCGTCTTGCCGTTGTATACCTGTAACCGCCTGCTTTCTCTATTTTATCCGGTGTGCAAACAGCAATAGCAAACTCATCTTCAAAGCTGCGGCATTCTGCTAAAATATCTCCAAAAGGATCAATGATCATTGAACAACCGTTTTTTAATTGATCTTCATCCATGCCAATCGGGTTTGAAAACACTGCATAAATAGCATTATCAAAAGCTCTTGCGGGCAGCCATTTCATTAGCCACGATCTGCCTTTCATACCATCAAATTCAAGTCTTAATGAAGTAGGATCATTATACCTGTTCTTCCATAATTCAGGGTCGACAAAACCTGCACCGGGGCGTGTAGAAGGTGTACACATAGTAACATGTGGCATAAAAATAATTTGCGCACCCAGCAATGTCGTTGCTCTTACATTTTCAATCACATTATTATCATAGCAAATCAGGATACCGCATTTCCATCCATGAATATTAAACACCGTGTATTTGTCACCCCGCGTTATATTCGGATTGATAAACGGATGAAGCTTTCTGTGATTCGCTACCAATCCATCTTTATCAACGCACACATAAGCTTTGTATATTTTATCATCCTCATCTTTCTCAAAAAGACCGGCAAGAATAATGATGTTGTTTCCTTTTGCAATAGCAGTTAGTTGCTGAATACTTTTTCCCTCCGGAATAAATTCTGCAATATCCAGCAATCGTTCTCTGGAAAGATGCCTTGCAAAAGTGTAACCTGTTATGGAGCATTCATGAAAAGTAATTACCTGTGCTCCCTTCTCTGCAGCCCCGGCAGATAATTTTTTTATAACATCGAGATTATAATTTTTATCCGCGCTTTTATTTTCAAATTGTGCAGTGGCAATCTTTATGTTTTTCATTATGAATTTTGTAGCAAAGTTAAATAGTTATTCCAAAGATGAAAGCAATGCGACGCAACGAAGATGCCATAAAAAACAAAAGCTTGTACATAAAGCCAGCACTCTTTTTTTATTTACAATGTGTTTATTGTTGTCATCAATGTATTTTATGTTCACCGGCCTTTTTTCTTTTATTTTGTAGCATCCTGAAAAATCAGAGGAAAAAAGTTTATGCCGAAAACAAAAATTGCAGGGGTTGGAATGTATGTTCCGAAAAATGTTTATACGAATCATGACATGATGAGATTTATGGATACCAGCGACGAATGGATACAGGAAAGAACGGGTATTATAGAAAGACGTTTTGCGGAGCGCAATAGTGAAACTACTGCTACGATGGGGATTGAAGCCGCGAAACTTGCTATTGAAGATGCAGGCATTACTCCACGCGAGGTTGATTTCATCGTATTCGCTACTGTTTGTCCTGATTATTATTTTCCGGGTTGCGGTGTATTGGTGCAGCGGGCAATGCACATGAAAGATATCGGTGCACTGGATGTTCGTAATCAATGCAGCGGGTTTATTTATGCACTTAGTGTGGGCGACCAGTTTGTGCGTTCCGGCACTTATAAAAATGTATTGGTTATAGGCAGTGAAAAACAATCTTTCGCAGGGGATTTCACTACAAGAGGGCGCAAACTTGCGGTGTTATTTGGCGATGGTGCTGGAGCGGTTTTACTGCAACCAACTGACGAAGAAAATAGCGGCATTTTAAGTTGTCACCTGCACAGCGATGGAAGCGGCGCTGAAGCATTGGCATGTTTTAATCCGGGTACTCACTCTAATCATTGGGTGAAGAGCAGGGTCCTTGCCGATTATGATGAAGCGGAAATAGGCAAGCAATATGTGAGTTATAAAATGATTGACAAAGCACAAATTTTTTCGCATATAGACAGCAGTGTCATCATGAAAAAAGGAATGGCAAAACTGCCTGAAGTAATAAAGGAAGCACTTACCGCAAATAATTTAACTGCTGAAGATATTGATATGCTTATTCTTAACCAGAGCAATCTTCGCATTGCCCAATATGTGCAGCAAAAAATGACATTAACCGATGATGAAGTATACGTAAATATTCAGCGGTATGGCAATACTACTGCTGCATCAATTCCCATAGCACTTTATGAAGCAGAGCAGGAAGGAAAAATAAAAACGGGAGATCTCGTTTGTCTTGCTTCATTTGGCAGTGGTCTTACATGGGCAAGTACATTGATAAAATGGTAGGTTCATTTTTTTATTTTGATTTTGATATTCTGTAAAGCTTTGTTTCAACTTTAAATTATTTTGATATGCCGGATCAATTTTCTCCTGATAATAATTCTGCAGACTTAAGTATGGGATGGTTATTGCCTTTGTTGTTACTTGTGCTGGCTGCCGGTTTATTTTTTTATTTTATGAATGGTTCGGCCAACTATAAAACTGCCATATCACCGCAGTTTATTACACCGGCAATGGATACTGCAGTAAATAAAAAACCACCTGTTTCACCTGATTCTATGAAACGATGATAACTTCCATAGACGATTTTAAAAATGTTTTTTTTATTGGTATCGCTGGCACTGGCATGAGTGCAATAGCTCAATTTCTTGCTGGTATGAATAAAAGGATTAGTGGCAGTGATCGCTATTTTAAACCGGGAGAATATAATGACACAAAAGAAAAATTAGAAGCGGAAGGCATTCAATGTTTTTTACAGGATGGCAGCGGTATTACGAATGAAACAGATTTAATCGTAGTCTCTGCTGCCATTGAAGATACAGTGTTTGAAGTGCAGAAAGCAAAGCAATTAAATATTCCGGTTATCAGGCGTTCGGAATTGCTTGCCTTAATTTCCAAAAGTAAAAAAACAATTGCTGTAGGTGGCACATCGGGCAAAAGCACAACAACCGCAATGTTGCTTGATATATTGGAACATGCAGGTTTGCAACCGGGTATTATCAGTGGCGCAGGATTAGTTAGCCTGATTAAGAAAGAAAAAATTGGAAATGCAAAAACAGGTAAAGGTGAATGGCTGGTGATTGAAGCAGATGAAAGTGATGGTTCTATTGTGCAATATCAACCCCAAGTTGGACTCTTACTGAATGTTGATAAAGACCACAAAGAAATTAATACGCTAATGGAAATTTTTACAACATTCAAAAATAACACGAAGCAATTGTTTGTGGTAAACCAGTCGAATGCACTTGCAAGACAACTCTCACAAAATATCAGGAATGATTTTTCTGCTGATGAAAATATTAATGCAGGATTTATTGCGACAAATTTTGAACAATCGGGCCTGGCTATTTCTTTTAAAATTAATGGTGTTGATTTTTATCTTAACCAGGTGGGAAAGCATAATATGGAAAATGCTTTGGCCGCAACGGCAGTAGCTAATCAGTTAGGGGTTGATCTAAAAATTTGTGCAGAAGCATTACAGAGATATGAAGGTATTTATCGCAGAAACCAGGTATATGGCAATAAACATGGTGTTTGGTTAATTGATGATTATGCGCATAACCCCACCAAATGTGCAGCCTCAATACAAGCCTGCCAGTATATTGCACCAAAAGTTATTGCATGGTTTCAGCCGCATGGATATGTGCCTACAAAATTTTTACGTCATGAATTTGTGCAGGAGATTGCTGCTGTATTAAGATCAGAAGATGAAATATGGATGAGCGAAATTTTTTATGCAGGCGGCACTACAACAAAAGATATTTCTGCAAATGATTTGATTACTGATTTAAAGATTTTAGTTAAAGCTGCTTTTTTTGTTGAAAACCGTAATGATTTTCTTTCCATAGTCCGTTCACATCTTACCAATAATTGTGTGCTGTTATTAATGGGTGCGAGAGATCCTTCACTGGAACAGTTTGCACAAAAAGTGTGGGAGGAATTGTAATGAGTGAATTAATTATTACTTTAAAAATTTGCGATTTACGATTTATTTTGAATCTGCCCCTAATTTCAAGCTCCCAATTTCTTTCTGCTTATTGCTCATTAGTTGTTATTGCCTATTGGCAATTCACCCATTCACAAATTGACCATTCACTAAAAGCTTAAAGGCAGAACTTTCAAATGTGTGACGTCCGCCCGTGCCAGTATGGACTGGCAACAATGATGCTATAAAAGATATTCCTCGGCTAAAAAAAAATTTACAACAATATACCACGCAGGAAAATATATGCAACGGAAAAATAAATTACCAAACCCGTTACATCAACCAATGTAGCTACAAATGGTGCGGAAGATGCTGCAGGATCGGCGCCAAGTCGTTTTAATAACAACGGTAACATCGAGCCGCTCAATGTTCCCCAAAGCACAACGCCAATTAATGAAAATCCAACTGTTAATGCTATGAGAAACCAATGCTTTCCGTAAAGGTCTTGGATCCACCCGTGTATCATAAGCCAGTGCCAAAAGCAGACCCTTGCAAAACCAATTGCTCCCAAAATGCTTCCGAGCATAATACCGCTGAGTACTTCCCGACGTATAACACGCCACCAGTCAGCAAGAGATACTTCTGAAACGGCCATCGCCTGAATAATAAGTGTTGATGCCTGAGAACCGCTATTTCCGCCACTGCTCATAATGAGCGGAACAAAAATGGAAAGCACAACAGCTTTTTGAATTTCATCACTGAAGTATGACATGGCTGTTGCTGTAAGCATCTCTCCTATAAATAAAATAATAAGCCAGCCAACTCTTTTTTTAATGAGCTTAAAGAATGGCGTTTCAAGATAAGGTTCTTCCAAAGCTTCAGTACCACCTATCTTTTGAATATCTTCACTAAATTCTTCGTTGGCAACCCATAGTATATCATCAATGGTCACAATGCCAAGTAGGATATTATTATCATCTGTTACGGGCAATGCCACACGATTATTCATTTTAAATATTTGGCTTGCATGTTCCTGATCGTCGTTTACATTCAATGCCACTATGCGGCCATCAAGTAATTCACCCATGCGCTTATCCGGTGCGGCAATAATAATATCACGAATCTTTATATCGTCAATAAGCTCACCTCTTTCATTAATGATGTAAATAACATCAACGGTTTCGCTGCTTTTTGCCACTTTGCGAATGATGCGCAACACATCATCTACTGTATCGTGTTCATATACATAAACATAATCAGGGGTCATCAGGCGACCTACACTATCTTCAGGATAGCCAAGCAGTGAAAGCGTAATTTTTCTTTCCTCGGGATCAAGCAATTTTATCAGGTCGCGAATTACTTCTTTGGGAAGGTCTTCGAGGAAAGCTGTACGATCATCCGCAGGCAATTGATTTAAAAGTTCTGCTGTTTTAAAAGGTGGCAGATCTTTTACAATACGCCGTTGTTCAGTTATATCAAGTATCTTGAAGACACTTGCAGCACGATGCATGGACATGTTCGCAATAATCTGCGATTCATAATCCGGATATTCATACACCAGTTCAGCAACATCACTTATGTTTTGAGCATTAAGGAAATCACTCATAGCCAGTTTATCGCTACTCTCTATTAATTGCTCAAATTGCTCCTGTATAGTAGGTTGTTCTATTTCAAAGCTCATCGTATACAGATTAATGAATGATGATTAAAATATTTTCATTTGCTGCAAAGCTAATAGTTAAATGGTTGAGCGATCAATTCAACTCTTCAACCTTTCAACAAGTCAACTATCTGCATGTAACTGGCATGATAGCTGTAGCATATAAGTTCATTATTTACAAATCCTGTTTTACTTTCACTTATGATTGTACCCTATTTGACGATAGCATCCTCAACAAAAGGAGGTCGGGGTGTTTTTACGACAAGAGATATTCCGGCTAATACAGTTGTTGAGATTTCTCCCGTAATTGTACTTAGTTCAAAAGACCGTGCCATTACTGAAAAAACAAGTTTGTATAGTTATATTTTTGAATGGGGTGTTTCGAAAAAGAAGGGTTGTCTTGCATTGGGATATGCTTCTTTATATAATCACGACTATAGTGCCAACTGCGATTATGACATGGATTTTGAACATGATCTTATTACTATACGAACAGTACGAAAAATAAAAAAGGGAGAAGAGTTGTATGTAAATTATAATGCCGAGCCCAATGATAAAACAAGGGTATGGTTTAAAGCAAAATAAAACCGCCTTTGCTTTCGCTCCGGCGGTCGTATTCATCACCAAACCAACTGTAAGTTTTTACCAATACTGATAACCAAGTAATCTCGCGAGTTCAACTTTTGCCAAACACAGTTGATACTCATATTGCAATCTTGTAAATTCTGCTCTTTGCCTGTTAGTGCTGGCATTGGTTATTTCAAGATTAGTGCCAACACCATTTAAATACCTGCTGGCTGCCAATTCTTCCGCTGCTCTTGCTTCTTCAATTTGACCACCAGTATTTTTTATACGTTCCATATTACTGTTGATATCGGTCAATGCCTGCTGTATATCTTTTCTGTAAGTATTATCAAGTGTTTGCAGGGATAGTTCATTTTGTTTGATAATTGTTTCCTGCAGTTTTGTTTGCCGTTTTGTCTTGCCACCATCATAAATAGGAACCCTTAGTGAAACACCTGCCGCATAGTTGAAACGCATTTCATTTACATCGGGAACATAACCGTTTTTAACGCCGGCACTACCGCCAAGACTTACGGTAGGATTATCAGTTTTTTTTGCAAGCGCAAGATCATTTTGCGCCTGTTGTACTTTATCTCTTGCCAGCACATATTCTATATTATGGGTTTGTGCATCACTCAATGCTGCCAAAGCATCTTTTAATTCAACATCAAAGTCGAAATTATTTCCATTTGCTGTAACGTTGCCTGTAGTGTAGGATAAAAGATTCAATTGCTTCTGCAGGTTATTTTGCAAATCCACTTTCCTGTTTACTTCTGCATCAATGTTTGACTGCACATTCAGTAAATCAATTTTTATAGCCTCGCCATTTTTTAATTTACTGTCTATTATTCTTTTGTTCTCGTTGAGATAGGCAATCACGCTGTCTTCAATAGCTATCGCTTTTTGAAAATAAATGATGTTGTAATAAATAACTGCAACCTGGTTTGCCAACTGGCTTTTTACATAATCAACATTGTGCTGAGAATAACGCAAATCTGTTTTTGCTCTTTCTACATTCGCCTTTATTCTTCCAAAATCAAACAGCAAATAGTTTGCACTTACGTTGGCATTTACATTATGAACAGGAGCAAACTGAAAATTTTTTGTTTGATTATCTACTTGTAGTGGCAAAGTGATTTTTGGCTGCACATAATTATAACTTGCATTACCATCAATGGTAGGCAAATTTGTTTGTGCTATTTCAAGCCGTTCCTGTGCGGTTGATATTGTGTTCTCTGCTTCTTTTACTTTTGGGAAATATGAAAATGACTGATTTATCAATGTTTTTAATTCATTGTTTGTTTGCACCTGGGCGTTTAGTGCAATTGCGGAAAAGATTGTTATGCCTATTAGAAATATTTTTTTCATATCAGTTTCTTTTGTTGATCTGCTCATATTATTTGATGAATACTTTTGTTCAATAAAGATTAAGTGTTGAAGAGCCTGCCTGCCGGTAGGCAGGTGCGACGCAACGGAAGTTTAATTTTTATTATACAGTCCGGCCCATAAAAAAATCTCCTTTATACAATTAATGTGCTTCCGCCAATGCTGCTGCCGGAGTGCCGTTTCCATTTGTTTTCTTCTTTGTTCTTAAAAATACTACCAACGGTATCACGATAATAAAGAAAAGCGCAATAAGCTTGAATGTATCTAAATAAGAAAGATAATAAGCCTGTTTGTCAACTGCATTGTTGATGACAGCATACGCCTTTGTTGCGGCCGTTGCAGAGTCGCCGGTTTGCGCGATAAAATTTTGCGCAATATTGTTTACACGATTGGTGAGCTCATAGGAACCCTGTGTAAGATTCGACACAAGATCTGTTCTGTGTTGTGCATAATGATTCGCAATATAATTGTTTGCGATTGCAATTCCGAACGCACCACCCAACTGGCGGATCATATTGTTCAATGCAATACCTGCAGGATAATCTTTTTGCTGTAACCCAACAACAGCCTGGTTTATCAATGGTAACTGCACCATAGAAATACCGAAGGCGCGCAAAGCAAGGGGAAAGAAGAAATCCCAGCGATTTACATCCGGACTTACACTTGAACTAAGCCATGAATAAGAAGCAAAAAGTATAAAGCCAATTACAACAAATGGTATGGCAGGCACACCTTTGGCCATTGACTTACCTATAATGGGCATCATGATAACAGCGATAAGCGTTGGCGCTAAAAGTGATAAGCCTGTTTCATATGCAGTGAATCCCAAAACGCGTTGCGCCAGTACAGGATACACAAAAACGGAAGTGAATAAACCAAAGCCTGCAACAAATGTGAATATTGTAGTAAACGCAAGATTACGGTTATTCAATACTCTTAAGTTTACCGCAGGATTTTTTATTCGAAGCTCATAAAAAATAAAACCTATAAGACCTATTGCAGCAATAACTGAACATACTTGTATCGCATGACTGCTAAACCAATCTTCTGCTTCACCACGTTCTAACACGAATTGTAAACATCCAAT
>WNGE01000771.1_pt1 | contig 41800 bp, 39 predicted proteins | sample 5400651 | NCBI WGS metagenome assembly WNGE01 (sample SAMN13153370, study PRJNA577476) | soil metagenome | isolation source: 60 cm soil or saprolite under grassland replicate 2 | place: USA:California | collected 2016-06-15 | reverse complement strand
ATGTGTAAGTCCTTTCTGAGTCTCACCTCCTATGCAATGCTTCTCTGGAAAGCGACATGCAGGGAAACCTGCCCGTGTCGTTTGGGAAGGGGGCAACGGAAAAGGGCTGGAAGGCACCTCGCCGGTGCCCTACTTCATTCGGAAAGGGACTATTGGAAACGTGATATCCACACCTGATGTGTGGATATCACGCGCTGGTAGTCTACTTTATGCTCCTTGCAGAATCTCAAAATCTGAAATGTACACTTCTTATTGTAGTCAACTGTAGTCTGAGGAACGCTCGCCCCTATTTGGTATCAGGTGCTTCCAAGGGGTAAGGTAGGGGAGTGTTATCTCACTGCTGGTTTGATGACGCAGCGTTCTGTCCAGGAGAACAATGGATATGTGAAGTGTTCGAGGTAGTTCATACGGCGGATCATTTCACGTTCTTCCACTATGATCATCTCCACTGGTTCTCTAATCATGTAAGGATGGGCTTGTTCCTCCTACAATCGAAGAAAATCGCTCAAGTGTTGAAGTTCTTCATTGTAAAATCTTTCCTTAGATGGTCTAGATTGAGTATAAAAACACAAATTTACGCTTGCGTTTTTGTTACCCAAAGAAGTATACTGCTTCCTGATGAACTATTGGGTAACACACCCGTAGAGATAAAACGTATGCTTGTGTTTTAGTTACCCACAGAGTATACTGTTCCCCAATGAACTATTGGGGAACACACCCGTAGAGATACTAGCATGCAAGAAGAGGTTTGTTGCTATGCCGAAGGCAGCTCCGTATGGTGTGATCTGGGATCCCGAGCGAGGGTCCTACGAACTCCATGACACCTCCAGCCAGCAACCACTTCCGGTCGCTCCCGGCAGTCATGAGTGGTATGACTGGCTGCGAAGCGTTTCGTCTTTCACCTTCGGTGGCCAGCATGCTCAGGTGACGGTACGCCAGGAGTCCAGATCAGGAGGCAGCGCGTATTGGTACGCCTATAGGAGAACCGGCGTGAAGACGACCAAGAAGTATCTGGGTCGGACCAGCGACCTCTCCCTTGCCCACTTGGAAGAGGTAGCTCTCCAGCTTGCATCTCCCTTTGCCATCCGCAGCGAACAGGAACCGCCTCTCCTCGACCCAACTCACGTGACAGCGCAAGCTCTCAGCAAGACACGCACACCGGTTCCGTCCAGAGCGAGCACAGGCATGAAGGATCGCGTAGGGCAACGTCTGGGCAACTACCGGCTGACCCGCTTGCTGGGGAAAGGTGCCTTTGCCGACGTCTACCTGGGCGAGCACATCTACCTCAAGAGTCAGGTTGCCATCAAAGTCCTGCACATCCAGGTAGATACCCATGCCACCGAGGACTTTCTCACGGAAGCGCGCCACCTGAGCCACCTGATGCACCCGCATATCATCCGCGTCTTCGACTTCGGCATCGAGCATCAGACGCCCTACCTGGTGATGGACTACGCTCCGCATGGGAACCTGCGAGAGCATCATCCTCCTGGCACGACTGTACCGCTCTTGACTGTCGTCTCCTACACGAGCGCCATCGCCTCGGCCTTGCAGTTCGCCCACGATCAGCATCTGCTCCACCGCGATCTCAATCCCGAAAACCTGCTGTTAGGACCCAAGCATGAGGTGCTCCTCAGCGATTTTGGTCTGGCACTGCTCACTGGTGGTACGGAAACTATCCAGGTGCAGGAGCGTTTTGGCACGCTTGACTACATGGCGCCCGAGCAGATTCGCGGTCACATCAGCCCTGCCAGCGACCAATACGCGCTTGCCGTGATGGTCTACGAGTGGCTGAGCGGACACCTTCCCTTGCAAGATTCGACTCCTGAGCTTGCCAATGAGCATCGCTCTCTCTCCCTTGCCTCTTTGAGTGAGCTACATCCAGACATCTCGTTTGCCGTCGAAGAGGTCGTCTTCAAAGCCCTGTCACAAGACCCACAGAGTCGCTTCGTGGATGTGCTCAGTTTTGTCGCCGCCCTTGAAGAGGCTACCCAGGCTAGCTCACCTGTGCCAGCAATCGATACTGAGTTGCTGGTTACGAGCAGGCACGTGCGCTACACCAACCTGCCGCACCCGCTTACACCACTCTTTGGGCGCGAGGAGGTACTCGAGGCAGTGCGTACCAGGCTCGCACGTCCCCGGGTGCGCATGCTCACCCTGACCGGCGCCCCTGGCGTCGGCAAGACACGCCTGGCCCTGGCCCTTGGGAGCGATGTGCTGGAGGAATTCACCCATGGTGTGTGTTTTGTGCCGCTGGCTCCCATCAGTGATCCTGAGCTCGTCATCTCTGCTATTGCGCATGCACTGGGACTCCAGGAGTACGGGAAGCGTCCCCTCTTCGAATACCTCAGCGCGTTCCTGCGCACCAAACAGCTCTTGCTGCTGCTGGACAATTTTGAGCAGGTGCTGCCAGCGGCTTCTCTGCTGACTGATCTCCTCATGGCCTGTCCCGAACTCAAGATCCTGGTGACCAGTCGAGCGGTCCTGCATCTTGAAGGCGAATACGTGTATAAAGTGCCGCCGCTTGCCGTGCCTGATTTGCAGCATCTGCCAGCGCAGGACACCCTGTCGCAGGTTGCATCAGTGGCACTCTTCGCCGAGCACGCGCAAGCCAACCAGTCCGATTTCCAGCTGACCGGGGACAATGCGGCTGCCATCGCCGAGATCTGCGTGCTCCTGGATGGCTTGCCCCTGGCACTTGTCCTGGCCGCAGCACGTCTCAATGTACTTTCACCACGGACACTGCTGGCACGCCTCTCACAAGGCTTCGAGGTGCTCACCGGCAGCAGACGAGATGTGCCTGCCCACCAGCACACGCTGCGCGCCACCATCAACTGGAGTTATAACTTACTCTCGGCAGAGGAGCAAAGCCTCTTCCGCTCCTTCTGTGTCTTTGTGGGAGGCTGTACGATTGATGCGGCCGAGGCGGTCGGCACGGCAGTGAGCGAAAACGTCACTCCCATGCTGGATGTGATCTCCTCTTTGATCGATAACAGTCTCCTCGTGCAGAGAGAACAGGAAGCAGGGAAGCCACGTCTCTCCATGCTGGCAACCATCCGTGAGTATGGCCTGGAGGCACTCTCAGCGTGTGGAGAGCTCGAGCGCGCCCACACTGCTCATGCGGCCTACTATCTGGCGCTCGCAGAGCGTGCCGCACCGGCCCTGGTCGGTGCTGAACAAAGCAGTTGGGCGGAGCAATTGGAGCGAGATCATATGAACATCCGAGCTGCCCTGCAATGGCTACTGGAACAAGGCAACATCGAAGAAGTGTTGCGGCTCGCAACAGCCTTACAGCAGTTCTGGTTGCTGCGTGGTTATCTCAGTGAGGGGCGCCGCTTCCTGGAACAGGCCCTGGATGCGGGAAGACTGGAGCATGCCTCGATCTCTTCACAGGTGCAGGCAAGCGCACTGTACGCTGCCGGATACCTGGCGTACTGGCAGAACGATCCGGGACAAACGATTGTGCTGCTCGAAGAGAGCGAGCGGCTGAGTCGCCAACTGCAAGACAGGCAGGGCATCGCGAGCGCATTGGCCTATCTGGGAGCGATGACACATAATCGCGGGGAGGCAGCAGCAGCAGCAACGATGCACGAGGAAGCGTTACGCCTCTGCAAGGAAGTGGGAGCGAAAAGCGAACTCGCTGAACTCATAGGAATAATGGGAGGAATAGCGCTGTTTCATGGGGAGTATATGCAGGCTCGTCAGTTCCTTGAGGAGGGCCTGGCTTTGTCTAAAGAGGTAGGAAATGTCTGGCTCACTGCCACTATCCTCTACTTGCTGGGATGGATAGTCTATGAACAGGGAGCGTACACCAACGCCAGGATGCTGACCGAAGAGAGTCTGGCACACTACAGAACATTAGGCAGACCACTTATCTTCATGCAAGCCTTGATCCTGTATGCCTATGAATTGCTAGCACTTGGGGACGAGTTGACCGCACGCACCTTGCTGGAGGAGGCGCTCATGCTCAGTCGAGAACTGGAAAGCCAGGATGATAGCGCGCGGGCGCACTGTGGACTGGGCCATCTGGCGTTGCGACAAGGGGACCTGGTCCAGGCGCGCACCCACTACGAGGAATGCATTACCACTTTACAAGGGCGCTGGATCATCCCCCGGCTGAAGTGGGCGCTGGCCTCGAGCCTGGAAGGGCTGGGGGAAATCGCGCTCGCAGAGGGACTTGTCGCCTGGACCGTCCGGCTGTTCGCGGCGGCTGACGCTGTACGCGCAGCCCATGCCTATTATAGCCCGGTAGGTTTGAAGCAGCCGTTCTACGACCAAACAGTAGCAAGGGCACGCGCTCAGTTGGGGGAGCAAGCCTTTGCCGCTCTCTGGGCCGAGGGCCAACAACTCACTCCTGTAGAAGCGCTGACCGCAGCAGCACGTGCACCCATACCCATGTCGGGTTCAAAAGCTGTGTCAACTTCAACGCTGCCTCCTCTCGATGGGCTAACGCCGCGTGAAGTCGAGGTGCTGCGCCTGGTGGCAATGGGGCTCTCCAAGAATCAGATAGCCGAGCAACTCGTCATTAGCCCAAACACCGTCAATGTGCATATTCAATCGATCTACGGGAAGCTGGGGATCAATTCACGCAGCGCCGCAACGCGCTATGCCATCGAGCATCACCTCTAGCGCAAACACACTAGACGACACCATCGACTCAGATTGCCGGCATACGCAAAAATAGCGTGTTTGGAAGATGCCTTTCCGTTCTTACTCCGGTATACTTATGCTTAGAATGTAGGAACCAGGAACTGAGTGTGCAGAGGAAGAGAGGTGAAATTCTATCACCTGTGTGAGAGAGATTCACTTGCCCGATTTCTTCGTCCATCGTCAAAACACCACTCTTTTGGGTTCTGGATCCTTTTATCGTACCTGTAACAGTGTATATACGAAAGGAACACATCAATGAGCGAAAATTCCGCATCCCAACTCGAGAATATCGAAGCTTTGTTTGTGCAGAGCGCCCACGGGCTGACGACCAGTAAGGGTTCCGTGACATTTCACGGGCTGGCACACTCGACCATCTTCTTTTCTGATCGACCCCAACGGGTCGTAGGTCACCTGAGTTCCAGGAAGTTCGTCGACCAATGGGGCGAGGGCGAAGACAGCTTCGCCGACGATCCACCGAACGCGGTTTTGTCCTTCCTGGAGGATGGCGACACGGTCCCCGAAGAAGTGACGATGACCATCAGCGATCCGCACCTGGATGGGGATACCCTCACCTATACGGTCGATATCCTTGACGGGATGCTACCGGCTAGCTCGGGGCCCTGCTCGCTGTTCATTGACCCGGTCGGCAGACCGTTGTCGCCGATGTCGGTTGCGGGCGTGCGTCGCCGCCAGCGCCGCCGCTAGTGAAGATATTCTAACCGCAAGTGTAAAGCGTAAGGATCATTCAGGTGCTGCTGAGTTTCGAGGATTCTCCGGGCTTAGCAGACCGATCATGCAACGAAAGACAGGAGTGTCTCACATGACCATACTCGATTGGTTTTTCACATCTCTGCTTCTCATGGTGTACCTTGTCTGTCTCTTCACGGTGTGTTTGCTCACCTTTAGGAAAGGGTATGTAGCGTTGGGGATCATCGGGATCTTCATTCCTTTTCTCTGGCTCATCGGTGCCATCTTACCGGCCAAACGCGGTTCTCAGTATGAGAGTGCTGAACGTACGCGCATGCAAGCGCAGATGCAGTAGATGTCTCGCACCAATGCGAGATATGATACAGCGAGATGATTGCCGACCGAATCGGCAAACAGTGTATCTGTTATTCGGTCGAGGAGGGCGTAGCCTTCTGGACTCGATCAATGTTTCTGTATTTAACTCGAAAGGAGTACATACCTATGGCAACGTTAGTTGTCTTTAAGTTTCCAACGGCTGAGGGAGCCCAGACCATGCTGTCAACTTTAGCCAGTCTGCAAAAGCAGCAGTTGATCCAGATTCAAGATGGGGCCATCCTCACCTGGCCTGCTGGAGCCAAGAAACCCAAGACCACACAGCTCAGCGACATGACCGGGGCTGGGGCGTTGGGTGGTGCGTTCTGGGGCATGCTGTTCGGCTTGCTATTCTTTATCCCGTTCCTCGGCCTGGCGATAGGCGCCGCGATGGGTGCTCTCATGGGGCACTTTGCGCGTTACGGGATCGACGAGAGCTTCATCAACCAGGTGCGTGCCAAGATCACGCCAGGCACTTCGGCGCTGTTCCTGCTGGAGAGTGGTGCGGTGGTTGATAGAGTTGCTGAGGCGGTCAAAGGTCAGCAGTTCGAAATCATTCAGACCAACCTGTCCAAAGAGCAAGAAGACCAGCTCCGTGCGGATTTTGGCGAGTAAAGCACGAACTCCTCTTGTCGCAAGGGCGGAGGCCAGATGCTCGTTTTTCCTCCACCAGCGTCTTTCTCTACACCGGCCGCTCTGTATGCCCATGAAGGAGTGTTGAGCTGTTTTAAGAAGAGACAAGGAGTGATCAGGCGGCGTGCTTTGATCTTTGTCTCGCAACACACTAGTCAACATGTAGGAGAAACATATGGCAATCAAAGAGTACAAACCCGGAACGACATTTCCCGGCGTGATTGGGCTGACCACTGACCAGTCCAGCCCGGCCTGGCCCGCACCCACGCGCGCCAGAGAGGGCGCGCCCAACGTGCTATGTATCGTGCTGGACGACACTGGATACGGCCAACTCGGCTGTTATGGCAGCCCCATCGAGACGCCCAACCTGGACAGCCTGGCCGAGAACGGCTTGCGCTACACCAACATGCACACCACGGCGCTCTGTTCACCGACGCGTGCGTGTGTCATCACCGGGCGCAACCACCACTCCAACGCCATGGCTGCTATCACTGAGCTCTCTACCGGCTACCCCGGCTACGACGGTAACGTTCCCTTCGAGAACGGCTTCCTCTCGGAGATGCTGCTGACACAAGGCTACAACACCTACATGATCGGCAAGTATCACCTGATTCCCTCCAACCTGGAGTCCGCCGCTGGTCCCTACGACCGCTGGCCTTTGGGACGCGGCTTCGAGCGCTACTATGGCTTCCTGGGCGGCGACACCCACCAGTACTACCCCGACCTGGTGTACGACAACCACCAGGTCGAGCCGCCGAAATCCCCGGAAGAGGGCTACCACCTGACCGAGGACCTGGCAGACAAGGCCATTCAGTTCGTCTCCGATGCTAAGCAGGTCGCCCCCGACAAACCTTTTTACCTGCACTTCTGCACCGGTGCCATGCACGCGCCGCATCACGTGCCCAAGGAGTGGGCGGACACGTACAAAGGCGCGTTCGACGACGGCTGGGATGCCTACCGCGAGAAGGTCTTCGCCCGCCAGAAAGAGCTGGGCATCGTGCCGGAGGGTGCCGAACTCTCGCGTCACGATCCCGATGTGCCAGACTGGGAGGCACTCTCCCCAGAGCAGAAAAAGCTCTACGCACGCATGATGGAGGTCTTCGCTGGCTTCCTGACGCACACCGACTACCACATTGGTCGGCTGCTCGACTACCTGAAGAGTACCGGCGAGTTCGACCACACCCTGATCATGGTCATCTCCGACAACGGTGCCAGCGCCGAGGGCGGCCCTGGCGGCACCACCAACGAAATCCAGTTCTTCAACAACGCGCAAGAATCGCTCGAGGAGAGCCTGGCGAAGCTGGACAAGCTGGGCGGGCCGGAGACCTTCAACCACTACCCCTGGGGCTGGACCTGGGCCGGCAATACCCCCTTCCGTCGCTGGAAGCGCGAGACCTATCGCGGCGGCACCAGCGACCCGTTCATCGTCCACTGGCCCAGTGGCATCAAAGCGAAGGGCGAGATCCGCACGCAGTACGCCCACGCCATCGACATGCTGCCAACGGTACTGGAGGTACTGGGCATCGAGCCGCCGCCGACCATCAAGGGCGTGACTCAATCACCCATTGAGGGTGTCAGCTTCGCCCAGAGCTTCGACGATGCCGACGCGCCGACGAGGCACCAGACGCAGTACTTCGAGATGTTCGCCCATCGCTCGCTCTACCACGATGGCTGGCGGGCCGTCTGCCCGTGGCCCGGTCCTTCCTTCACCGAAGCGGGCAAAGGCTTCGGCGCACCCATCTCAGCCGAGACGCTGGCCGAGCTGGACGCCCATGGCTGGGAACTTTACCACGTCGCCGAGGATATCTCGGAAAACCACAATATCGCGGCTGACAACCGTGAGCGTGTGATCAATATGATCGCGACCTGGTACGTGGAGGCAGGCAAGTACAAAGTGCTGCCCATTGATGGCAGTGCGGTGCAGCGGCTTCTCAATGAGCGCCCGCAGCTCACGCAAGACCGTATCAGCTATACCTACTTCCAGGACACGCAGACCGTGCCGTGGTTCGGGGCAGTCCACGTACTCAACCGCCCGCACAGTATCACCGCCGATGTCGAGATCCCCAGCGGAGGCGCGCAAGGTGTGCTGCTCTGCCAGGGGACGGGTGCGGGTGGCTTTGCGCTCTACGTCAAGGACGGCAAGCTCAAGTATGCCCACAACTACGTCAGCAGGGCTATCTTTTCTGTTGCGTCACAGGAAACGGTGCCGCAGGGCCGCCACCAGTTGCGCTTCGAGTTCGAGCCAACCGGTAATCCTGACATCCCACATGGCAAAGGCACGGCGGGGCGAGGCCAACTGTATATCGATGGCAGACTGGTCGGAGACGCCGATATCCCATATACCACGCCAGTCATCTTCAACCCGGGTGGCCTGACGTGCGGCGCCAACCCTGGCTTACCGGTGACGCCTGAGTACGCGTCGCCGTTCAAGTTTACCGGCAAGATCTACGGCGTAACGGTGGATGTCAGCGGCGACCTGATCAAAGACTCCGAAGCTGAGATGCGCCTGGTCATGGCAAGACAATAGGCACAAGGACGTAGGGTACTGGGACAGAGGTCTCGCCTGTAAGCACGAGATTGGCATTGCAGTACTGTGATGCCATCTCGCGGTTCATGTCTCACATGGACGATTTTTGGCCTCTCTGTATGAGTTCTCTATGCGACCCATCAGTTCATGCCCATACTCGTTGCCAGATCATCATCGGGCCGCTTGAGTGTATTGTAGGGAGCAATCCTGATTCGGAGGTTCGTTGTATGAGTGAGGTTGTTTCGTCAAAACCAACCAGAGTAGGCAGACGTAGACTCACTATCATCAGGCGGTTTTTGGTCGCACTCTTACTGGTGCTTGCGGTGTTTGGATTCATCATCAGTGTGGCGGGGATTGCTGGGGTCTGGTACGCCCGCTCACAGGCGCGCAATGCTGTCATCGATGTCACCGCTGTGACAACGAAAACACTGACGGCTGTGAATAATGGGCTGGTGCGCGTGAATACCCAGGTACAAGACGCGCGACAAAAGGTGACTCAGGTCAACGATGCAGCGGCCAAATTGGGGAATCGGATCGATGCCAGCAACCCGCTCGTCAACACATTCGACCAGCTGGTGGGCACTACTCTTGCCCCGAGTCTTGAAAAGGTGAGCACAGCTGCTACTGCTGTCCACGATGCCGTTGTGGCTTTGAACAGCAAATTGGAGCTGCTCAACCGCTTGCCAAATGTACAGGTGCCGACACTCACGGGCCAACTGAGCGCAGTGTCTGATCGCGCTCAAGAGGCTCAGACAGCAGTTCAAGACCTGCAATCTTCCCTGGCAGACGTGAAATCAGGCCTGGTGACAACAGTCGCGGCAGCGGTAACACAGCGAACTGCCAGGATAGACGCCGCGTTGGCGCGTATTCAGGATGCGGTCAACACGTACCAGGCGACTGTGACACGTACGCAGCAGCGAGTCACTAAAACCAGCAATGCTGTCCTCCTGCTGATTGATGTGGGTACGGTGTCTCTCACACTGCTTTTCATCATCTTTGCGACAGGACTCGTGCTGCTCATGTGGGTCTGTTGGCAGTTTATACGCACCGGGCATTTTCCATCCTTGCGCGTTCTATACGTCTCGAATAAAGGGGCAGTTGCTCCCCAGGTACCTGCAGGAAGTGCTGTCTCGGAAGAGCCACGCAAAAAGGAAGCAACGACTGCCACGTTGGAAGTAGGTGAAGCAGAGAAACTGACTCCTTCAGAGGAGGCACCTGTGGCAGAGGGATCGGTTGATCCGGTCAAAGAGGCTACTGCATCGTAGGCGCGGGAAGAAAGGAGTGCGTTTTCAGGATGAGTTTTTGCCCAGTAGAACAGAGACCAATACCAGTGATGAATGGATGTTCGTCAGAGACAACAGAAAGTGGAGGAATCGTATGACGACCACAAACAATCCATCTAGCATACCGGCTGAATGGACGCGGGATTTGTCAACGCGAGCTGAGCGCTATGCTGCCGGGAAGGCACTGCGGAGCAGCGTACCCCGTTCTAGCCATGCCGAATGGGCGCCAGACCCCGAGCGTCCCGATCCCATCAGTATGTTGGAAGAGTCCAATCGCACGCGGCTGGAACACCTTGTGCCTATCCGCTTTGGACGCATGTCGACGTCAGCGTTCGCGTTCTATCGAGGCACCGCCGACATCATGGCGTACGACCTGGCCAGGACGCCCGTCTCAGGCATCCAGGCACAGCTCTGTGGTGATGCCCATCTGAGCAACTTTGGCGTCTTTGCATCCCCGGAGCGCAGGCAGGTCTTCGATGTGAACGACTTCGATGAGACCCTCAAAGGGCCCTGGGAATGGGATGTCAAACGACTGGCAGCCAGCGTGGTCATCGGAGGTCGACAGAATGGCTACACTGCTCAGGAGAGCAGGCAGGCTGCGGTGAGGTGTGTGCAACGCTATCGTGAGAGTATGCAGCAGTTTGCCCTGATGAACCACCTGGATGTGTGGTACTACCACCTCGATGTGGATGCCATTCTCGCCATGGCACGGGGCATGGCAGGTCACAAAGAGTTCCTAAAACGCATCGAACGCGCATCAACACGGGCCAGTAAGCGCACCCGCATCGAAACATTCCCCAAGCTGGCCGAGGCCGTGAATGGGCAGTATCACATCAAGGATGAGCCGCCCTTGATCTATCACTACGACCCTCTGGACACCAGCAAGAACAATCTGGATACCGGACAGTGGAGAGCGATGGTCAAAGACTATCTGGCGTCCTTGCCAGAGGAGCGGCGCGTGATACTATTCCAGTACCGCTCAGTTGATGTTGCGCAGAAAGTCGTGGGAGTGGGCAGCGTGGGTACACGCTGCGTCATTGTGTTGGCCTTAGGTGGAGCAGAGGGCGATGATCCGCTGTTCATGCAGCTTAAAGAAGCTGGGGCGTCGGTGCTCGAGCCATACGTGGGGGCGAGTCCCTATACAAACCACGGGCAGCGAGTGGTGGTAGGCCAGCACATGATGCAGGCCGCCAGCGATATCTTCCTGGGCTGGACGACGTTCAATGGCATAGACTACTATGGACGACAGTTGCGTGATATGAAGTTCTCGGCGGAGGTCGAGGGGATGGATCCGGTGCTGTTTACCGCGTACGTCGAGGTATGCGCGACAGCACTGGCGCGAGCGCACGCGCGCACCAGTGACCCGGCACAGATCAGTGGCTACCTGGGAAGCAAGGATACGTTCGACCAGGCCATCGCTGACTTCTCCGAGGCCTATGCGGACCAGGCCGAACGGGACCATGCCGCTCTGCTTGCTGCTATCAAAGAAGGACGCGTGCAAGCCCACACTGGCGTCTAGTAGCCAGATGGTGTATTCGTTGGCTTTGCCGTTGTTTTCCTTGGCCTCTCATTCAGCACATTGAAGGAGTTCAGGTGGTATGAGCCTTGTTGCACATTCAAGAGTGCTTTGACAGCGTGCAACAAGGATGGCAGCCGGAAGTCGACCCACAACGAGAGCCGAAGCATGAAAGGCATTTTTTCGCTCAGCAGACTTGCTGGAACTGTCGTCATGCTAGTACACTGAGGCTACATCGGTCCATGAAGGCTTTCTGGGCAAGCGAACGAAAAGATTTGCGTCTGAAACAATCTGTTTCAGCGTTTTTCGGCTAAGATCGTGACCAAGAAAAAGAGGCAATACGGGCGCGGTAATGTAATGTGTCATTTCCGCTTCACCTCTCTGGCGAGCGAGAATTGCGCAAAAATTGACTTAGCAGGAGGCAGTGAAATTCATGCCAAACTGTTGATCCATAGCTTCCTGATAGTATATCGTTTGGAGCTGAAGAGCAAACCTAGACTGGGAGCCTTTTCCTTTCCCGCACGGGTGATGTCTTTTCCGACCTGTCATTGCCAGATTATCATTCCCTGTACAAGACTCGACCTTTGACAGATGGCCTACATTTTTCAGTGCCATTTTTGAGTTCCTTTTCTGATCTGGCCTACTTCGTGAATGCTAAGTGAGCCTTGATTACACTGCCAAAAACAGCAGGTTTGGCACATAATCTCTATCGCTGAAGACAAAAAAGTATATCATCGTCGAAATCTCTTTTTATGCGGACTTATGAACACACTCGAAGGTACGAAGGAGAAGTTGACTATGCAGACAATAACAGTACGAGGCTCACCTATCTTGCGCTACATGTTCTCTGCGGCTGCGGTAGTGATTATAGTTATTGGCCTGAAATACGCAAGTGATGTTGTGGCTCCCATTTTCTTTGCTACGACCCTAGCCATCCTCTTTACCCCGGCGTTGCGCTGGCTCGAACAGAAGAGATTGCCTACCGGGTTGGCGCTCCTGGTAATGGTGCTTGCTCTTGGGGGGTTCATCCTCCTCATGATCATCATCCTCACTTTCTCGTTGGAGCAGCTTGCACTGCGTTTACCAGTCTATGAAGAATTACTCCTTCAGCGTATCGATGCCTTTACAGCTGCTCTGGGGAGCATCGGCATTGACGTGCAGGACGCACTCAACGCCTTTGTAGTAAACACGACAGCACTTACAAAAGCAGCTATTAACGCCACCTTGCTAGTACTGGGCAATAGTGTTCTCGTCGTCCTCTTTCTGTTCCTGCTCTTCCTGATGCTGCTCGAGTCGAAGTCCATCGCGACCAAGTTCCAGAGGAGACAGCAGACCGGGAACAACCTCGTGATACAGCTCGGCACCTATACGAAACACATTCAAAAACAGTATCGAATCCAGACCCTGAGCAATCTCTTGAGCGCCGTAGCTATCACGGCGGTGTTGTTGCTCTTTCGAGTGGACTTTGCCATATTGTGGGGATTCCTGGCGTTCATCCTGGGCTATATCCCCAACGTTGGTTTAATCATTGCCATTTTGCCAGCGATCATCATTGCATTCATTCTCTATGGATTAGGAACAGCTTTAGCGATCCTTGCCATGGTCATCATTCTCAACGCAGCTATGGATAATGCTGTTACTCCACGCATCATGGGCAAAGGCTTGAACTTGCCCATTCTGCTTGTGTTTCTCTCCTTTCTTTGGTGGAGCTGGGTATTTGGGTTCGTGGGCGCGCTGTTGGCAATCCCAGCTACGCTGTTGGTGAAAACACTCTTACAAGGCCGCCAGGAGACGCATTTTCTGGTCGTGTTACTCAGTGGGCAAGGCAACAGTGAGGAGACTATACCCATTCCAGCAAACAGGCGGGATGAGAACAACACAGTTGAAGAAGATTCTGACTCACCTGAGACCAGGCGTACAACATTGAGAGCTGATGCGACAGACTCTACCGTCCATGAAGAGTGAGGGAGCGAATACAATGGCTACAACCAGCAAACAAAAACCCATCAATACCAATTATGAAATCTTCATCCTGGCTGTGTCTTTTTTGTCGATCTTTAATCTTCTATTTGAACTGCTCCCGATAGACCAGGATATCAAAAATCTCCTCTATATCTTTGATATATTGATAACACCGATTTTTTTGATTGACTTTCTCTATCGACTCTTCAGCGCACCCAGCAAAGGAGGATACTTCTTCAAGGGTGGGGGCTGGTTAGATTTCATCGGGAGTTTACCTTTCCCCCAGTTGCGTCTTGCACGATTGTTTCGCATGTGGCGCGTATCGAGAGGGTTGCGCAACATCGGCATGAAGAACATATGGAGTACTTTTACGAAAAGTCGTGCCGAGAGCGCGCTGCTGTCGATCATCTTCCTGACACTTGTCGTGCTTGAGTTTGCCTCAATCTTCATACTCGCAACTGAACGTAATGATCCCAATGCCAACATTAAAACTGCTTCGGATGCCCTGTGGTGGGCATATGTGACAGTGACTACAGTTGGCTACGGCGATAAATACCCGGTCACAAACCCGGGTAGGCTTATTGGGGTTCTGCTCTTGACGATTGGGGTCGGTCTATTCGGCGTACTCACAGGCTACCTGGCGAATGCGTTTCTGAAGCCCAAAGCTGCAGAGCAGCACGAGCAGGAAGGAGTCACTGTCTCTCAAGAGCCTCTTCAAGTCGGCTTGCAGGAGATCAAACGCATCATTGTAGAGCAAGAACAATACACTGTTTTGCTTAAAAAGAGACTCGAAACGTTCGAAGGACTTCTGCAAGAGCAGGTCGAATAAGCCAGGGCTATTGCATAATCCATATTCCCCTGTGCTGGCTACATGAGTCATCTGCCAAAAAAGAGAGGAATGCTAAATGTGTACTTCCAAAAAAGTCGCGTATCCCTGGCGATACCAACGGAACAGTGTCGTCTTCCTGGACAATGAACAGGGCTTGTTTCCAGGTCCGATCTGCTCCCGCCAGAAGAACCAGGAGCATCCGGGCTGTTTTGGTACAGGCGAGGAAGCGGTGGTGGAGCGACTGAAAACAAAGACCTATCAACAGCTTGATAGAGGTGAGAATCCCATACACAGTGTACGTTACCCCTTTGTGAACGCGCGGATTTTTGGGTGAATCAAACGTTGAGAAACCTGTCAGGTCGTGACCCTGGCACAACCAATGAGGAGCAAGTACATGAAACAACAAGTTACCTTGACGCGTCAAGCCATCAGGACGCCGCGCGCCGCAGCGGTCGCAGGGATCATCTTTGCGGTGTTAATCACGATCAGTCTGGTGCTCATCCGGCTTGCCATCCCCGAAGAATTGAGCGGGACAGGTACCGCTGCATGGCTGCAGGGGAATACGGCGACGCTGACGCTGGCGTTGACGCTGGTGCCTTTTGCTGGCATTGCCTTCCTGTGGTTCATAGGTGTGGTGCGCGATCGCATGGGCGCCTTGGAAGATCAATTCTTTTCGACCGTCTTCTTTGGCAGCGGGTTACTGTTTCTGGCGATGATGTTTGCCACTGCTGCGATCGCAGGTGGTATTCTTGCCAGCTATGCCCTCTCACCGGACGTGTTGACGAAGAGCGGCGTCCTTGTCTTTGGGCGTGCGGTGATGTACACGATCACGAAAGTGTATGCCGTTCGCATGGCCGGTGTGTTCATGATTGCGTTGGCCACCATCTGGATTCGCACCCGCGTGATGCCGCGTGTGTTTGTGTTCCTTTCCTACGCGCTGGCATTGCTGCTGCTGGTGAGCAGCGATTTCACATCCTGGTTGGTTCTTGTTTTTCCGGCATGGGTGTTTGTGATTAGCGTTTTCATCCTGGTCGTAAGCCTGCGTGGTGAGGAAGCCGAAGCCGAGGGCGTGCTTGGTTCTCACGAATGACCACGAACGGAAACGAGCCCAAAAAGAGGAACCGAGAGCATGCACTCATTTGGGGGCAGTAACCGTGATACCGTCACGGAAGTGATGGAGGTCCTGCGCAATGCCTTTCCGCATGCGGACTTTCGTGTACTCGAGTTTGCAGGAAACATCTGAGCAGAAGCAGCAAGTGAAAACCGAACGCTACAGACGTTGTGGGCGCTCAAGGTTCAGTATGATGGCTCTACGGATCTGGAAAGAATGGAGGATGAGCACTACCTCCAAGCAGCAGCAATCAGGAGCTTTTAGCAAAGGAGTCATTATTGAGGATGTAGAAAATAGCTATAAGCAAGCAGACAGACGAGAGATTTTTCAAATAGATGTGAGCGGCAATCGAAAGGGAATTCCTCAACACCACCTCATGTGCCTTTCTTTCCGGCAATCACATCGAACAAGCAATGTCTGAGCGAGCCGTCAGGGCATGCTGCTTTACTACGCTGTGGAATATCCTGCGACCAGATGGGTGCGAGTGGCCCAAGTTCGTGTAACAACACTTCCGTGGTCGTATACAACACTAATCCAGGAGTAGACGTGAGCCTGACCTGAGCTACTCGTTGCATCCGCCTCTCCTGTCCGATATCCGGTGCGACACAGAAAAGCCTCGGCAATCTCGTATCTTCTCTCGCCCACTCACATGAGGCAATGTAGTGTGCGTAGGAAGTGAACTTGACCGCCAGATCGCGCACATTCATGGTGCCACGATCCTTCTCCAACCAGAAACTCACCTACTGCGACCCCACGCGATATGCAGCAAGAGCATCGGGCCTCAGATTGTACCACTGCTCACCCACACCGTAGCGGCGTTCGCACACTGGCCGCGTCTCCCATCGGCAGAGACCTAACCTGGTTGCTATTCCGCGGCTTGCACCAATGTGTCGAAGAAGCCTTAGATCCCGACAGTGTACTGGATATGCTGTAGGAACAGGTTATCTCCGTCTGTCCATTTGCATCTTCACTGATCATCACGAGAGGTTTCATGGGTAGTACATCATCATGGAACCAACCTGGTCTAGATTATAGATCAAATGTTCTAATGTCATCCGCTTTATTGATAGATGCACACCTAGTATATGCTTGAGAATCAGCCTGAGAAGGGCTTTGAAGAGAAATAATTGAAGAGGTAAAAGCGGGAGACGGGGCTCGAACCCGCGACAGCCTGCTTGGAAGGCAGGCAGTCACGCTCTCGCCGCTCGTTTGGTTTACATCGGCCTTACAGCCGGTTTCATGCGATTTATTTGAAATGTGAGCGGGACTGGCAAAAGATGTCACGCGCGTTTTTTACGCCTTTCGGCAAAACATGTCACGTGTTTTTGCCCGCGATGCGGGGCAAAAGACGTTGTGAACATCTTGAGGCAGGAGGTCACACTGCTGTCCACATTATACCTTCTCTTTCTCATCATTGGCAATGTGTCATAGGAAATACGTTCTAACCATCTCTCATTAGGCTTCGCTCAAGAACGGATATGGAATGTAGCCAGGACAGCCAACTTGTTTTGGGGAGGTAGCAAAAAATAGAAGATTCTTGCTTGAACAGCCGTGTGATTCGCTGAAAAGTTAACATCGATGAAGTGTGGCGTTGCCGTTTGGCAAGGCGGTCTCATCGATGGGTGATCTGGAGATAGCCTCCCACTTTTTCTCGTGTTGCGACGTTACATACACGATAAACGAAGGCACATCCAGGTGGAAGCCATAGGTGATCATTTCACAAGTGCTGCCGAAAGCCGCATCTCACCTGTTGACCTGGTCTGCTGCTCAGCAAATCTACATGCTATTGACACTTTCTGAGAGAGCACATCATGAGATGCTTGACATAGCGCCAGAGTGCCGTGCCTGGTTGGATGGGGCATTTTCTTTCGTGAGTGCCTGAGCGGCTATTCGTTCTGTGCGCTTTTTACAGACGAAATGGCAATGCTATTGGACATGGCAAATGACCCATCAGGCACTCAGTAACACTTTCACCATAACTATGCCGGCAATGATATGATTGCCTGTGTAGGTGTACAGTACGATGATGCCTTCCTGTATCTCGCCCTGAAAGCTCGACGAATAGGAGATACTCGTCGCAATGATTGGTTTTCCGGTGCCGCTTGCTTGCGGGATCGCAGCCTGTCCAATCTCGGTACGATCATGGTCCAAGATGGTGATGGTGTTGGGCTTTCCGGCAAAGGCAGGATTGATGATCCCTTTCACCTGTACGGGACTGGTCAGCTGCTGCGCAGACTGTGGAGAGGTGAGCGCCATGCCATTCGTTGCAACATCCGTGACCTCCCAGATGCCACCGTTGGTGTTGAGTTCAAGTCGGGTGAGCGAGAGCTTGATGGTCGCACTGCCCGCGGATGGGTTCTTGACCAGGATTTCCGCCCTCACATCGTGCGTGCCACCACCGCTGAGCACGGTCGTGGGTGTATTGGGATTCCATCCCAGGACGTATTCAGCGAAGTTCTGAGCGGTTGTGACTGCACTCAGCCGCCATTGCTGAAATCCCTGGCCAGTGTTCACCTGATTCTGTTCATATTCTGCCTGGTAGCGGGTCAGATCGGGGTAGAGGCCGGGAAAAGCCACTTGCACGAGCGTTCCTGCGCCATCCGACCACTTGAATTCGCGGTAGAGGTCTTGCTGCGCTGGTGTGGCAGGGCTGCCGCATTTTGGCTGGGCATCGGATCGATCTCTGCCGTCAAAAGCGTATTGTAGTTGCTGATCCCTACATTACCATGCGGCAGCCCTTTGAGGCGAAAGATGCGTGATGTGGTCGTGCCGGCGATATTCGTGTAGACATCGATGTCTAGCAGGCCATCGGTACCCCCGTAGCGTACCTTGACCACAGCTTGCAGTGTGGGTGCGCCCGTCAGGTAGCCGCACAGTACCCCCTCTACCTTTTGTGAAGCGCTCGTGGCCACAATCGTCTCCCAGTGAGCGGCGGACTGTACAGCAGCGGGACAGGGCTGCGGGCCGAGCCGGATGCCTGAGGTTTGTGGCGTTGGGTGCCCATTGCCACTGCTCGGTGTGGCCGTTTGACTCCCGTTTCCTCCTCCGTCAAGGCTGCAGGCTGATAGAACGAGTATCAACATAATGCAACTGAGGAGCCAGCACCTGGCGTGTCGCATATATCTCTTCATGGTTGCTCTCCCTCAAAACTGTCACAGCAGAGCTCTTCAGTTTTCTTTCCTGAAGAGTACAACGGAGCAGCGAACCTCCGAGAACATCTCTCCCCCTTTCGGATAGTCGCTCTGTCACAAACACTGTGGGCAGGCTGCTCTCAAGGAGCCTACGTGCGTAGACGGTATCTGCTGCGCACACTTCTCTCTCGCCTGCGCTAGTCGCCTACCATGGAACGATAGTAGGAGTGATATCCAGGCAGCCATCAGAAAAGCAACGTGCGATCTGCGTGATCTTCCAGGCTCCATCTTCCACACTCAGGGTAAATTGAAACGGCCGTTCGACCCCGTCGGCATACCCACCAGGTTCAATTGTTTGAAGTTGGAGGAGACCCGTTGCCGATGTATCGCTCACCTCACCGATGCTACACTCCACGATCTTGAACCAGCCGTGTGGAGGTGGGGGCTCTGTTCGCTCCTTTTGCAGACGTGTCGCGTACTGCTCCCAGGCTCCATTCAGATCGTGTTGATCGATGGCGTTGCAGAAGGTTGTCAGCACCTGAGCAGGTGTGGGAGAAAGATGAGGAAACGGCGAAGGCGTTGGGGTAGGCACTGATGTTGGTGAGGGTATGACAGGAGGCGTGGCAGTCACCGATGGATGAGAGCGGGTTGCATGCACACTGGTGGAAGTGGCATCTGCGCCATGGCTGAACACAACGCCTGTGCTCAGCACGAGGAAGAGCGAAAGACACACCAGCGCTATGATCCGTGGCAAGAACCAGTGCTGCCATGGAGTGAGGCGAACATCTGGACTGCGCAGCACAAGAATCAGCACCAGCGCGATGAGCGCGATACTTCCCACGCCGATCTGCCAGATCGGATCACCTAGACTCTCCATGATTACCTGCATTGGTCTTCCAGCTTCTTTCTTCTTCACTCCTCCTGTGAATAGAGAAGCCTCATAGTGTATTGCGCAGGGTGCGCGAGACATGGTGCACTGAGAACACGACCAGTCCTTCTCAGTTAGCCCCAATCGATCGCGAAGCAACCCTCCGACATGATAGTGCAGATCCCGCTGATTGTCCACACGTTGTCCTGATCGCTCATCGTGAATCGATAGTCGATGTCTCCGCTCCTCCCAAACCGATCGGTAGAGCCAGGAGCCAGAGTCAAGGTCAGGATCGTCCAGGCCGCCGGGTCCCCGCTCTGATCTGGCATGCTGCAGCGGGTATACCTCTCCCATGCTGCAATGACCTGCGCTTCCGGGTGCGTGCGCTGAAGCGAACGCGCGTATAGCAGCCAGGCCGTCTGGTAATCCCTGTGGGTGATGGAGTCGCGAGATCGTTGTCAACACGGACGTAATGGAACGGGCAAGACGGGGTGTCGCAGTCGGCGTCGGACTCGGCGACGGGTCTGAGCTGTGCGTTGGCGAGGCCCGTGGTACAGAAGTTGGTATGGTGGTAGAGGTCCGACTGCTTCCCTGTGGAGACGACGCCTGCTGGGAGTGGAGCAGGACTTCCCCACCACTCATGAGCACGAAGACGACCAGACACACAACGAGCACCAGGCGGCTCTCCAGGCGCTTTCGTGCTGCTGAGAGGTGAGCATCACGAGTCCGCACGACCATCAGCATCAGGAGAGCAGCCAGAACGAAAGCAATGGTAAGCACCTGCCAGATTGGATCGCCAATCGTGTCAAGGAGGATCGTCATGCGTACACACTCCTTCCATCCTGTGGCAGCGTGACAGATATTTCAACACATACAAAGAGCTTCATCATAATGTTGCAAAGCTTCCACCACCAACAGCGCCTGGTCTTGATGGAAACATCGTCCTTTCACCTAGTATTAGGTATGACAGGCTGGCACAGACCAGATATGCACGACCGTATCGGCGCCGCCCGAGGCAACGTGCGTGCTGTCGGGTGACCAGGCCACTCTCAACGTCCCGTCGGCATAGGTTGCACTCGACGCAACAGGATAGCTGCTGATGAGGTGCCCCGTCATAGCGTTCCACACCTGCACGGTCTCCATCCGTCGCTCATCACTAATATTGCCAGTCGCCGAGACAATGCACCTTCCGCTTGGCGACCACGCCACGGCCCAGACGGGAGCTATATGCTCGGTGTACGTGAAGAGGTGATGCCCAGTCGCAGCGTCCCACACCTGTACCGTTCCGTCCTGGCTCGCTGAGGCAATACGCGTGCCATCAGGCGACCACGTCACCTCTCTCACCGAAGCGGCATGACCTCGATAGGTAAGGAGGTAGCGCCCGTTCATGGCGCCCCAGACCTGCACTGTGTTGTCATTACCGCCGGAAGCAATACTCCTCCCATCAGGCGACCACGCCACGGCCCAGATGGAGCCGAGATGCCCGGTGTAGGTCAGCAGGCGCTTTCCGCTGGTTGCGTTCCAGACCTGGATGGTGTTGTCGTTGCCACCAGAGACGATGCGCGTCCCATCTGGTGACCATGCCAGAGCTCTCACGCCTGCAGTATGCCCGGTATAGGTGAGGAGAAGATGCCCGCTGGTTGCATCCCAGACCTGCACTGTGTTGTCATCGCTTCCCGAGGCGATGCGCTTCCCATCAGGCGACCACGCCACCGCATACACGGTACCTGTATGCCCGCTGTACGCTACGCTCAGGTGGCCTGTCCTCGCATCCCAGACCTGCACCGTGCTGTCATTGCCACCGGTAGCAATGCGTCTGCCGTCAGGCGACCAGGCCACTGCGAAGACCGTACTGGTGTGTCCATGATAGGCGGTGATCGAAGCCTGCGGTGCTGACCGGGTGGCCGTGGGTGTGACAGAGGATGGGGCCGGAATTGGGGTGCAGGCCGCGACAAGCAGGAACAGACAGACGCTGAACCAGCGCACGCGTCGCCACGTAACAGCAAGAAGGCGCTGCTGTTCACCTCCGGATTGCCGGGTGAGGTATTGTCCCATGTGCATTCAGTCCTTTCTCCCTGTGTATTTCTCGCCAGGAGCATGCGACACGCTAGCGCTCCACTACACGACGACCCCTATCCCGCCACCACGTTCAGCCCGACGTAAAGCAATGGACAGCATGGCATATCCGGAGCTGAGCGTGATCAGGGTGGCGGCTGCGAGTGGGAGAAGATTCTCCCAGACCTCCGGTGCGTTCCAGGAAGCGCCCGTTAAAACAAGCGTCCGCACGACCGCGAGCCCATACCTTTGAGGCAGGATACTGCTCAGCCTTTGCAGCCATCCAGGCAGGACACTGAGCGGTACATACAGGCCGCTTGCCAGCATCACCAGATAGCGGTAGGCCCAGGTGATGGGATCCTGGCCGCTTTTGACTTCCAGCAGGAAGAAGAGGCTCGCCCCGGCCAGACCCAACCCTGCATTCGACAAGACCAGCAGCAGAAAGGCGCACAGCACGAGCGGCCAGGCGATGCCGGTCCGTATGGTGACTCCACCCAGGAGCAGAAGCAAGAGCAGCATCAGGATTTGCAGGCAGGTTGAGAAGAGCACCTGCCAGCCCAGACGGCCGATGAGGTTGGCCCAGATGCCATGCACCGAGAGGCGATACGTTTCCAGGCGCTTGTCCCAGAACGCCTCCGAAATCGTCGTAAATGGCCCATTCAGTGCAGCCAGACAGACCTGATTGAGCAACACGCCGAGTACGACATAAGCCAGGTAGTTGCCCCCGTACTGCTGCACCTCCTGGCTCGCGCCCGCATTCAGGAAGCGCCCGACAAAGTACCAGACCCCGACCGCCGTCAGTTCGGCAATCGCTGCCAGGACGAGGTTGGAGGGGTAGTAGCGTAGATTGCGATATTCCAGCCAGGCGGCCACCCTACAGGCATGCAGAAATCCGCGCAATCCGCCGCGTTGTTGTTCGCTCGCATGCATCGCTTAGTCTTCCTCTTCTATCACCTGCAAACGATACTCGGCAAGCGCCTGAAACACATCGGTGAGGGTTACCGGTTCCGCCTGCATCGTCGTGAGTGTGCAACCCTGCTCACGCACCCATGCGAGGAGCGCGGGTATGGTCGTGCGGATGTCGAGTGACTCTACGTTCACAATCGGGCTGGAAGTCGAAGCCCCACTGATCTGCACCGCAGTCGCCTCCGGCAACGTTGGCGTTGGCAACGCTTCTGCTCTCCCCTCTCCGTTTCGCCGCTTGAGGGTGGCCTTAATGGGTCTAGTCAAGCGTAACGAGCGCATCAACTCGGCGGTGGGCTGGTGCGCCACGAGCATGCCTTCACGCAGGAGGGCAATCTCGCCGCACAGTTCCTCCGCCTCCTCCATCACATGTGTTGTCAGCATAATGGTGACCGCGTGGTGCTGATTGAGGTCAGCAATCATCTGCCGCACCGAGCGCACCCCCTCGCTATCGAGCTTATTGGTCGGTTCGTCAAGAAACAGCAAGGGCGTCTCGGCCAGCAGTGAACGTGCCAACGCCAGGCGCTGGCGCTGGCCCGCACTGATATGCATGGGCCAGGAATCGGCCTTGTCGGCCAGACCCAACCGTTCCAGCAAGCCGTCGATGCGGTTTCGAGCAAGCCTGCCATGAAGACCGAAAATAGGCGCCCAGAAGGCCAGGTTCTGGCGCACTGTGAGGTTGTTATCGATCCCGACATCTGCCGTCGGAGCCACCAGGCTCACCAGCCCTCGAATACTGTCGTGCTGGTGCAGCAGATCGTAACCCAGAACCGTTCCCCCGCCGCTATCGGGGCGCAGCAGTCCTGCCAGAATTTTGATGAGCGTCGTCTTGCCCGCGCCATTGGGTCCCAGCAGACCAAGAATGGTCCCTGGGCTGAGGCGCAGATTGACCTGTTCTAATGCCGAGACGCGCCCGCGTCCCGCCAGCCTATAGTGTTTGCCGATACCATGCACATCAATTATTGCCATCGTGTTAACGTCCCATTCCGTCGCGCGCGCTCGATGCCCCGTCCATAGGCGAAGACGCCGAGCGGCACTAAGATCACCGTGAAAAGCATGAGTACAACTCCATCAATCAGCACCGGGGTGATGCCGGGAAAGACCTGTTGGATGGGCAGGACCGGCACATCTGGCTGCGCTCCAGGGTCCAGCAGACGACGCAGCGCATCATTGGCATAGGTGTGCGGGATCAGGCACGCGATCCATTGCAAAGATTTTGGCAAGACCGTGATGGGATAATAGGTACCCGCCAGCAAAGTAGCCAGTAATTGCTGGATCACAAACTGAATGGGCTCCGTCCCCCTTTTGATATCGAGTAAATAGAACGAACTGGCGCTGAGCATGCCGAGACCAAAACCCGCGGCCAGGAACAGCACCGTAAAGAGCAAGGCCAGTGGCCACGACGAGAAATTAAAGGTCGCGCCGAATAAGAGCATACCAAAGCCGAAGGTAAAGAATAGGCGCGGATAATCATCCAGGACGGATCTGGCCATCAGCCCCAGCAGCGGCGTATAGATAGACATCGGGCTGAGCAGGAAGAGATCCATCGTGCCAGTAAAATAACTGCGCTGAATGCGAAAGAAGGGATCGCTCAGATTGGTCGCGATGAAGACATTGACGGTCACCCCGATCACCACAAAGGACATATAGTTCGTGCCGTAGGCTGGCCCCAAGAGGGCGGCAGCCTGACCGGCAATGGTCTGGCCGAGCAGGAAGAACAACAAGGTGGTCACCAGGATATTCGTCATCCAGAGCACCTGGTTGACGCGATAGGACTGCCAGAGCCGATACTCGCGCAGACCGAAGGCCCAGAGCGCGGCAAACTGGCGCCACAGGGGTTGTCGTTGTTGCCCCGGATTACGCATTGGCGCGGTATCGGGTTCGTGCGTATGGAATGTAGTCATAGGCGTGCCTCCTAGTGAGCTTGCTTGCTCTCCTCTTGCCCGCTGGTTGCAGCGCCTCGGGGAGCATATGGCAAGACCAGGACATCTTGTAAATTCGGAGCGGTCTCGGCGAGGATGACCACCCGTCCGGTGGGCTGGACGATCCAATCGAGGACGGTCTGCAGCGCCTCGGAAGATTCTCGGGCATACACCCGCCAGGTGCGCACCGAGAGAGCACCGGGTCGTTCGATATGCTCTGCCGCCAGGACCAGTGGAGGGGGAAGCGCTGCAGGCCTCTCCATCTCTTCGGTATGCACCTCGATGACGGTCAACTCTTTGAGCACCGCGCGCAACTCACCAGGTGTCCCAAGCATCACGAGTTCACCTTCGTTGAGAACGGCGATGCGGTCAGCGACGGCCTCCATTTCCGCCGCCTGGTGGTCCGTGAGCAGAATTGTCTGGCCGGTCGTGCTCAGGCGACCCCTCAGAAGGTCAAGCAGGAGCTGGGTATGAACCGGGTCCAGGCCAACTGTGGGCTCATCCAGCAAGATCAGTGGGGTGTGGAAAAGCAATGCCCGCGCCAGGATGACCCGTTGACGCATGCCGTTAGAGAGCTGGGACGGATATTTCTGACGGTCCTCCCAGAGATTCACAGCCTGCAACGCCTCCTCAGTGCGCACGCGCGCCAGAGGGGTAGGCATACCGCAGAGCGTCGCGAAAAAGCGAATGTTCTCTTCTGCCGTCAGTGGCCACTCCAGGCCCATCCAGCCTGTGGTCGAAACGTAGGAGACCTTGCGACGAATCTCGCGGGTGTTCGAGAGGCACGTGCCAGCGACGGATCCGGTCCCGGAAGTGGCTCGGAGTAATCCGGCCACAAGCTTCATCAGAGTGGTCTTTCCGGAGCCATTGGGGCCGACCAACCCAAAAATCTCCCCAGGCTGGATGCGAAGGCTAAAGTCGTGCAGCGCCCGCACCGGCGGAGCCTTGTTGCTGGTCAGGCGCACCACCCCCAGCAGGTTGCGGAGCCAGAGCGCCGGGCCTCTCCATTCGAGCCAGGCGCCACGCGGAGACTGCTCGACCCCTGGATAGGTTTTTGTCACATGTTCGAGGAGCACTGCGTCCTCGGTTGTATCACTCTTCATACCTCTTCCATCTAGCTCGGGAGCGGAACTGACGTCTGCTGTATAGAGCAGACACCACCTCGTACTCGGTGAAGTAAAAATGCCGCATCAGGCTTGATCGTAGCGAGCAGGTGCATGGGGCTCATCTGTCGCTTGCGCCCCCCGATCCGGAGAGTGCGCCATGACGATCACATCAGCCAGGACCATGACAGCAGGAAGCAACTGCTTCCTGTTTCGCTGTGCTCCTCATCGCGTCTCCTCGTGCAGGCGCACGTGCCGGAAGATGGACCACAGCGTGAGGTCGTAGGCCGCTTTGAGCGTTCCGGCCAGGATGAACGGCAACCCCAGGATGAGCAAAGGTCCTTGTAGCAGTAAACCGGAAAAGACCGGGCTGGTGGCGGAGCCCACGCTGCGGGCCAGGGAGGTCACGCTGGCTGCTGCTGTGCGCTCTTCCGGGGCGACCAGGGCCATCGTGTAGGCTTGCCGGGTGGGAACATCCATTTGTGACAGCGCCTGGCGCATGAGCAGCAGCGTCGCCGCAATGGGAAACGTGGATGCGAAGGCCACCAGGATTAAGAGGACATTTGAGGGCAGATGGGTGAAGACCATCGTGTTGAGCAGCCCAAAACGACGCGCGAGGGGTACCGCTGCCAGAAACGAGAGCGCCGAGAGGAGATTGGCCGCAAAGAACAGGACGGAGAGCGTCGTGAGCGGAATGCCGAAGCGCTCGAGAAAGTAGAGCGCCATCAGGCTCTGCACCACCAACCCTCCGGCCAGCGCATCCACGCTGAAGAGCGCCGTGAGTCGCCACACGATGCCGCCTGAGCGATACAGTGGTGGGACGAGCCGAGACCTTTTGCTTTGCACCTTGGCGGAACTCTGGTGCGTTGCCTCGACATCTGAGGACAGCCGAAAGGACAGCCCTGCCACGATGAGCGCCAGCACCGCATAGACACCGAACATGAGACGCACACCGGTGGCAAGCGGCAACCCGGTTCGCGTCAGCAGACCTGGTACTCCTGCCATCAGGGCTCCTACCGCAGCGCTGAAGGAGGCGACCAGATTGTAGCGGGCAAAGAGTGAGGTGCGCTGCTCAGGCGCGGTCACCTGCGCGATCATCGTCTGGTCAATCGGTAGAAAGGGTGCAGTCTCCGAGGCCGAGGTGCCGAGGGTGCCGAAGAACGCCGCGAGGAGCAGCACGCCATAACTCGTCACCAGCCCAAAGATGATCCCAGTCGCAGCCATGAGGAGGGCAAGCAGAGCCAGCGTGCGCCGCCGTCCCCACGTATCGGCGAAGAGGCCGATCACATAGGTTCCGACCATGTCGCCAACCAGGGACACCGTGATCAGGGCACCGATGGCCACAGGCGTGAAGCCCTCGCCTGCCAGGGCCACACCCAGCAACACGGCCAGCAGTCCGTAGGCAAGTGAGCGCAGTCCACGCATCACCAGAATGAGCCGGGTGTCGCGAAGGTGTTCGGGTGTCTGAGCTCTTCCCCGCTCTGCCTCAACTGGTGGTGTCACAGACTCATTCCCCTCATTCCGCATCAATTGAATCTCGTCTCACGAGACAAAGTCGCCATTGGACTTGCCCTGGCGCACCATGGCCTGACAATAGGCGTAGAGTGCGTCATAGACAATCCATTCGGCTGCGTTCTGCTCGTGATCATCCTTGAACCCAAGATGGCGAAAACCCTCGGCGATGGCCTCCAGGCCTGGTCCTTCGGGTTGGTTCCAGAGCGTATTGTCGGTATCGGCGCCGTTGACGATCTTGCCCAGCAAGACCAGCGCCGGATCACCGGTGAGGTTATACTTCTTGAGGATAGCCTCAAACGAACACTCTTTGCCGTGGTGGCCCAGCTCCACATTTTTCACATCATAGGGCGTGGCCCCTTCGCGCTCTGCCACCTCCAGCACCTGCTCGGTTGGTACAAACAGGAACTCGGCATCCTTGTCAATAAACTTTTTGATCAGCCAGGGGCAGGCCACGCGGTCTACCTTGACATGTTCACGGGTAATCCACTTCATTGCATGTTTCTCCTTCTTGGTACTTCTTCTTTACGATAAACAGAAACGAACGACGAAGAGGAACGATGGGAACTGGTTACTCCATCTCGCGTTCCTCATACACTGCGACACGGCAGCTGGGCAGGAAGACGTAGAGGCGTTGTCGCCGCGCGTCATAGGCAGTGGTATGGGCTCCTGCCTCGGTGGTCATCTGCTCCTCGACTGTCATGCTTTGCGTGTTGACGACGTTGACGACACCCGGCGCCTCATTGAGGATGCCTATGTGGGCGATAGCAACGTAGAGGCGGTCACGCTGGTGATTGTGCCAGATCGCGTCGGGTGAGCCTGCAATCGGTACCCGCGCACGTTCTCGACCCGTGGCCAGATCGAGCGTGACCACCGTGCTTGCATCGCAGGCCACGAAGGCCCGGCGGCCATCCTGATCGAGGTCCAACCCATGCGGACCAGGGCTGAAGACGGGGAACCGCTCAACCAGCACGAATGGATCTGCCGAGAGCACTGCTACGCAGGCCGGTTCGCGTATATTGACCAGAAAGCGATCGCTTGCCTGGTGGTAGACAGCCCAACGCGGGCGACCCGGCAGTTCCACCGAAGCCATCACCTCGCCTGTGTGCGGGTCGACCAGCCGTGCGGAGTTATCCTGGACATCGGCTACCAGCAGATGTTTGCGGAGCGAGTCCCAGGCGAGACCATTGGGGCGAGCCCCCACGGCAACGGTTCGCAGCACGCCGAGAGTAATGGGATCGATCACCAGCAGTTTGCCCGCTCCGCGCGCCGCCGCAAAGATCAGCGTTTCATCTTGTGCTGCGAGAACGCCGCTGGCCTCCGGGCAATCGGGAATAGTTGCCAGATGGCACAGATTTTCCCCATCGATCACCTCAACAGTACAGGCTTTCGTATTGGCGACGAAGACGCGACCACTCTCGAGGTACACATCCCCGTGGTCGAAGTCACCCGCCGGATGCAGAGGCAGGGGAATGTACTGGCGCAGAGCCAGTTTGCTTGCCATAGTTGTGCTCCTTCCTTCTCATTAAATCGTGACCACATTGACGACAAAGGACACCAGGGTGAGCAGCACCCGTACCTGCTCGATGCGCCTGGCATCGTGCGGTGGCCGGAAGGCGGCGTAAAAACCGATGAACAGGTACGTCACCAGGGGACACAGCACATCATTGGGACTCACACCTGGAATGGGATCGTTGTTTAATGCCCCAGTATTGCCTGCCGACCGCCACACGATGACCGAGAGGCCCACGACGACAGCGACCAGCAGACAATCGACCAGCGAGAGTATCTTGAAGCGCGATCGCTGGACAAGCAGCACGAGCAGTGCAATCACTGCCGTGATGGCCGCTGTCAGCGCGATGTGCGCAAACGAAAAGACAGAAGGACTTGTGGTCATAGGCTTCTCCTTGTATAGTGTCACCTGTTTATGCCTGGGTTGGCTCGCTCGCGAACTGCGCATATAAGGCATCGTAGACGAGCCTGCCACGTTCCAGAGCGACCCGGTCATCGGGACTGATCAGGCGCATACCCTGGCAGATCACATCCAGACCGGCTGCCACAGGCTCCAGCAGGACATCCTGCACGGTATCGGCCTCATCCACCACCCGAGCAATGTGCTGCAAGACCGGATCGCCCAAGTCATACTCGCGAAGTATGGTGTAAAACGTGCAATGGCCGCCGTGATGGGACAGCCGCACACCTGGAATATCGAATGGCTCCGCCCCCTCCGGCAGCGGTGTCTTTCCGGCAGGGACAAACAGGAATTCAGCAATGGGATCGATATATTTCAGAATGAGCCAGGCGCAGGCCATGCGGTCGACGCCCACCTGCTCCCAGGTTACCCATTTCATGTTGTTAATCCTCCTCTCGCACTCATCAGTCGCTCCCTCACGTGTGTCCCCAGCACTGAGTGAAAGTAGTCTTGCGCTCGCACCTGTTGATACGTGCGAGAAAGTGCTACCAGGTCGGCATCCTCCTGCGTGAGTTCATTCAGGATCTCCTGGTAGGCTGCATCCACACGCGCCTGAAACTGCCGGACCAGCGCTTCCGCCTGCCCGTTTAGGAGCAGGTGCGATTCCCACAGGTGCGCTTCACCGCCTAGCTCGCCAATCTCCACGGCCAGCCACTGGAACTGCTCGCGTGTCCAGGCAGTGGCGGGCAACACCCAGACAGCGTCGTGTAACAGCAGCGCCCCCAGCCGTTTCAGTTTCCGCCAGACCTGCGCCCGGCTTGACGTAGGCTCGCGTGGTATTTTGTACACGAGCAGCACCCAGGGTATCTCCTGCACCTGTTCCACGTTGTATTCCTCCTAGTGGTGGAGTAGCGAAAAGACAATCAGGCCGACGACAGCAGCTCCTAAGACGACAAACGGTTCCGGGATCTTCTTCCACCGCCATAGCAAAACCAGGGTGACCAGCGCCAGCGCAATCGTAGGGATGTCCGTAATCGTGCGCCGTCCCAGGACGATCACCGCCCCCGTGATCGCTCCGATGGCGGCAGCCGTCACTCCCTGAATGAACGCTCCGATCGCCGGGCGCTTGCCATACTTCCTGAAAGCGGGTGCGGCAACGACGACGAACAAGTAGCAGGGCAGGAAGGTTCCCAGAGCTGCAACAGCGGCCCCGGGAAATCCGGCCACCAGGTACCCGATGAAGCCGGACGTAATCACGACCGGTCCGGGCGTAATCATGGCAACTGCCACCGCATCCACAAACTGGCGGTCGGTGAGCCAGTGGTGGCCCTGCACAACACCACCATAGAGAAAAGGAATGATCGCCAGTCCGCTGCCAAACACAAAAGCCCCGGCGATGGCGAAGAACGAAAAGAGCGCCCAGAGGGTTCCACCCGTCGTTGCCACCGCCGCAAACAGAGCTGCCAGGGGGAGCGGTGAGAAGCTCACAACTCCTGTCTTGCCTTTCCCCCAGCGTCTCCACGAAGACCACGGTCGGGCTTTGACCAGCCAGACCAGGAAACCAGCGGCCAGGAAGAGCAGCACCTGTTCGGTCTGCGTGAGAACGGTCACCGCCGCCATCACGAGGTAAATCCCCCACAGCAGAGGGTCACGGCCAATGGTTCGGTTCGTCAGCTTCAAGGCGCTAACGGCGACGATGCCGATCACGCTGGCGCCTACACCGTAGAATACGGCTTGCATCCAGGGAAGGTCACCATAGATGGTATAGAGCCAGCCGAGCACAACCACCATCAGAAACGACGGCCAGATAAAGGCCAAACCAACGAGCGTTGCCCCCAGAGTACGATAGCGGACGTAGCCCAGGTACATGGCTAACTGAGCGGCGAGCGGACCCGGAGAAAGCTGGGCGAGGGCCAATCCCTCCTTGTAGTCAGCTTCGGCAATCCAGCCTCGCTGCTCGACGAGGTCGCGCTGCATATATCCGACCAGGGCGACCGGGCCACCAAAGCCGAGCGTCCCCAGGCGCAAGAAATAGCGCACCAGTTGCCAGAGGGTGTAAGGCACTGGCTCTGAGGTTTGTGCCGAGGTTGAATCGGCTGTCTGAGATGTATCCATCCATTCCTCGCTCTTCCGTATCATCAGCGGCCAGCTTTTCATCCATACAAACAATGGTTTTTATAATATATAACCACAGTTAGAGTATACCTGGAGGGTGAAAGAATTGCAAGCATTCAGGAGGAACCTCTACCTTCCAATGCTATGATCCATGGGGCACTGGCCTCATGGGAATGATGGGACCAAAGATGACCCAGGGGTACATGGTCTCAACTCTGACCGTACATTCATCTGAGCCTGCTTGGAGAGATTATCAGAAGAACGTTGTGAGCAAAGAGAGATGAAGTAAACCTCTGTTGTGACGGAACTGTGACCTGTTCGAGCGATACTTCTAGTAAGAGCATTGATTGTTCCTTTTTCAGTAGAAGCTATGCTATCGGATAGATACGAAAGTGAGGATACTCCTATGATGTGGGGATACGGTTTTGGTTGGGGCTGGCTGATGATGTCGTTGGGCATGATACTCTGGATTGCTATCTTCGTTGTGCTCGTCTGGGCGCTCATCCGCTGGTTGAATAATCGGACCAGTACGCAGGTTCCTCCACCATCGAGTGGGTTGCAAAGTGGGCCAACAGCGCTCGAGATCCTGCAACAACGCTATGCACGTGGGGAGATCGATACGGCGACCTATGAGCAGATGTACGAACGGCTCCAGACCTCGGATCCACGCCGTTCTCAGTATGAGAATCCACCTACGGCAGGTGTTCGTTAGACACCGAAAGTCGGTAGCCTGCCCTGGGGAAAGATATCTATACGGCTTCCATCATGGCAGGCTATCATGCTGTCATTGTGCAATTGCATCAGCAAGCAGGAAAATCCTCCAAAGATATCCACGTGTTTTTGAGTGTACGGCGATTGCTTTGGGACTCGTTGGATACGTGACTGCACCCGTTCAAGCTCAACGCTACCTTTACCCTCGTGTGGGCATGGCTGTTGCTCGGCGAAGAACATTTTCGAGAACGGTTGCTTGGTGCCACCGTAATGGTTCTTGGTGGTGCGCTCGTTGCAACGTAAAAAAGGATTTGCCTCGATAGCTCGGAATGTGGATAGCAGGAAGGAAACCCTATGTGGTATACATACCAATGTGCCAAGAAGAATTGGTCGCTCTGAAGAAAGTAGTGCCGAATGATAGAGCGAAAGCAGGGCTATGAAGCAGATGGAAACCGTCACACTACCAGTCAAAGGGTTAAACTTCGCCGGGTGCGCCCGCGAGATTGAGAAACACCTCAGCAAGCTGGAACCAATCGCACAGGTAGATGCGAGCTATGTCTCGCAGACGGTCACGATTACCTATGATGAGACGAGGCTCGGTGAGGCGCAACTACGCGAGATGGTCAAGGATTGCGGTTTCGCCTGTGGAGCACCTATCACCAGATTTACAGCACCAATCGCCACTGTATCTCCGCCAACGGAAGCGGCTCCATCCCATCTAGCTATAACATATCCCGCCATGGAACATCCCGCGCATATTGCGGCTGCCACGAAGATGGACATGGGTATCGTTGATCACAGCATGATGGGCCATGACATGAGTGATCCAGCGATGGCTCGGACCATGGAAGCTGACATGCGCAATCGCTTCTTCGTGTCGCTAGTGCTCACCATTCCTGTCATCTTGTACTCACCACTGGGCACACACCTCTTCAAGGTGCACTTGCCGACTCCCTTTGGCATCAGTCTCAACTGGATCTTGTTCGTGCTTGCCACACCCATCGTCTGGTGGTGTGGCTGGATCTTTCACTCCGGCGCATGGCGTGCATTGCGCAATCGCACACTCGATATGAATGTATTGGTCAGCCTGGGTGTACTCGTTGCCTACTGCTTCAGCGTGTTTGCCACCTTTTTTGCACCACAGGTAGAGACGAGCTACGACGCGGCAGCCATGCTTGTAACGTTCGTCCTGTTCGGTCACTGGATGGAGATGCGCAGCCGACGTGGTTCCTCCGACGCGCTCAATGCATTGCTGCGGCTTGCGCCTACACAAGCGAATGTCATCGGCCAGGATGGAGAGGTACGGACAGTGCCTGTGGAACAGGTTCAGGTAGGTGATTTGCTCCTGTTGCGCCCTGGCGAGAAAGTGCCAGTTGACGGAGAGGTGACCGAGGGCGAGAGCGCCATTGATGAGAGCATGGTCACAGGTGAAAGCCTGCCCAGAAGCCTGCACACGGGTGATGAAGTGATCGGCGGCACAGTCAACGGCTCCGGTTCGCTGCGTTTCAAGGCGACGAAAGTCGGTAGCGATACGGCTCTCGCTCAAATTGTGCAACTGGTCCAGACGGCGCAAAACTCCAAAGCGCCCGCCCAACGACTGGCTGACCGGGCGGCAGAATGGTTAGTCCTGACCGCCGTGAGCGCCGGGGTATTGACCTTCCTGGTCTGGTTCTTTGTGATTGGACAGACTGCATTGTTCGCCCTGACCCTGGCGGTCACCGCGATTGTCATCGCCTGTCCCGATGCGCTTGGCCTTGCCACCCCAACAGTGGTGGCGGTTGGCACAGGCATCGGAGCCAGGAATGGCATCCTGATCAAAAACGCGACGGCCCTGGAACAGACTTCAAAAATCCAGGCCATCATGTTTGACAAGACCGGGACACTCACGGAGGGCAAACCGGCAGTCACCAATGTAGTCGCGTTCGCAGCGGGCAAACTGGCCGGTTTGGACGAGGCGCGGCTCCTGCAAGTGACGGCGACGGCGGAAGCCGACTCAGAGCATCCGCTGGCAAGCGCCATTGTGGAGGGTGCGAAAGATCGCGAGCTCGCCCTGCTGCCATATAGCCAGTTCAAAGCGATTGCGGGCGGAGGCGTTCAGGCGCTGGTTGATGGGGATACCGTACTGGTCGGAACCCCGAAACTCCTGGCAGAAAACCATATGCAACTACAGCCAGCAGAACAGGAAGAACTGATCAGGCTGCAAGCGGAAGGGAAGACGGCGATGCTCGTGGCAATGAACGGCCAGGCGGTCGGATTGATCGCGGTCGCCGATCATATCCGAGCGACCTCACGTGAAACGATCGCACAGCTGAAAGCATTGGGTATCCAGGTGGCGATGCTGACAGGAGATAACCGGCGCACGGGTGATGCCGTCGGTCGCGAACTGGGCATTGAGCGGATCTTTGCCGAGGTGTTGCCATCCGACAAAGCGAACTACGTAAAGCAGCTCCAGGGCGAAAGGCTATTCACCGCGATGGTGGGCGACGGGGTGAACGATGCGCCGGCACTGGCACAGGCAGACCTGGGCATCGCCATCGGCGCGGGAACTGGCGTGGCGATTGAGACCGCCGAGGCGGTGTTGATGCGCAGCGACCCGCTGGACGTGCTGGCAGCTATTCGCCTCTCCAAAGCCACCGTCACGAAAATGAAGCAGAACTTGTTCTGGGCGGCCATCTACAACGTGATCGCCATCCCCGTCGCAGCCGGGGTGCTGTATCCCTTTGGTATTCTGCTCGCACCGGAGGTAGGCGCGCTAGCGATGAGCGCCAGTTCGATCACGGTGGCGACCAATGCGGTACTGCTCAAGGGCATGGAGAAGAAGCTGAGAGCGTGACAAAGCAAGAGCTTCTTGCTTATGAAAGCATGTGTTCTCCTCTCTCTTCAACCGCTCATTGATGCATTTCTTCGTGCCCTTGAACCATGAAGATCTCATTTCTATAGAATCTACACCTCCGGCTCTATCGCACTGAGTACCTTGTTCGGTTGGTACATCACCTGGTCTTAGCTTTTGTATGCCCACACAAAGCCCGCGCCTGGGAAAGCGGAGAATCGTAAAGGTTCCATCTCCTCCGTTTTCAGATGTTCGAAACCAGCGTCCGCTGCCATGGCAGCCAGATCTTGCATGCTACTTCCCCCGGCGTGAAAACGCGCAGCCTGTCCCTTGCGTTCCCTCTTGGGCGTGAAATCTGCAATGACCAGACGACCTCCTGGTTTGAGCACACGGGCGATTTCAGCGAGCCCCTGACGTTTGAGGTTACCAGGCAAATGATGCATCATCAAGGTAGAGAGCACAACATCGAAGGTCTGATCGGGAAAAGGGAGGTGCTCGATCACTCCGATCTGGAACGCGATGGGCAAGTTGCGCCGAGCCGCTGATCTGCGGGCACGGGCGATCTGCTGTGTACTAGGGTCAATACCTGCAACGCGGCCCGCTCTGCCAACACAGTGTGCCACTTCAATCGCTAGCGTTCCTGTGCCGCAGCCCACATCCAGCACCTGCTCTCCGGGTTGAATACTGGCCAGGTTGGCGGTCCTCTGCCTCAGCCCCCGCCATTGGCCACGGAACACAAAGGTGTCGATAAACCATCCCATCAAATCGTAGCGCCAGCCCCCGCTCCCGATTAACCCTTTTGTCTCTTTGGCCGACGACTTGCTCTCAGAACCATGAAAGCGACGTGCAAACGAATGCATACATCTAGCTCCTTTCAGCGATACTTTCTCTTCTCCTATGAATATACTGTTTGTATGAACAGACATCAGCAACCTCCCGTTCATGAATGATGTGTGGTACAAACCCTGTGACAACAGCGTTTTCACACTCTCTTTCCGAAGGTGAACGTTCAAAAAGATATGACCTTGGTCCGATATATTGTCAACACTTTGTAGTATATCTTTACATCTGTTCCTATTTCGAGTATGCTAGAGAAAGCATCAACAGTCAAGAAGCAAAAACAGCCACTTTGTAGGATAAGCGACAAAGGAGCAGGAAAGTGTCGATAAAGTCACCTTTCGAGCAAGAAGATTTACGGGTTCGACGCACCCACAAGTTGCTCTGGGAAGCGCTGATGGCGGAGCTTTCCGAGCGGACATTTGAGGAGATTACTGTTACAGATATTTGTGATCGAGCCATGGTTCATCGCACCACGTTTTATAAGCATTACGAGGATAAGTATGCCCTTCTGGAACAGGGGATACGACAGATGTACAATGACCTGCTGGCAGAAGAGGAGCATAAGCCACCCAGTGCGTATTCGGTAGAGCATCCACCTCCCTACTTTATTCGCCTGTTCGAGCATGCGGCACAACATCAACACTTCTACAAATTGATGGTGTGTGGAGAGGGGATTGGCCGCTTTCAGAAGCTGCTCAAGGAGTATATTGCCGAAGTGGTATCTGCCAAAGTGGGTGAATTGCCTCCTGCTAATCAGCCTTTCGCGGTTCCACTTGATATGCATGCGCACTTTATCTCGGGCGCCACCCTTAGCCTCCTGTCCTGGTGGCTTGAGCATGACCTGCCTTTTTCCCCGCATCAGATGGCACAATACTTGCTTTCGCCTCATGGCGCTTTGTCCTCTTCTGCTTGAAGTTCGGAGGGACAATCACACCATCTCAATCTAACAGAAACTGAGAACACCCAGAGGATTATGGGTGTTTCGAAAAATGGTCTCATCGTGTTGATAATGTCCGCACATGAATCCCTTGATAGAAGAGAAAAGATAAGCTTACGTAAGGCGGAATGGTACCTGTTCTATGGAGAAAATGTTTCAAGGACTAACGAAATCGACCGAGAACTTCGAGCAAGAAGAGCCTGGAAATGGATTCCAGAGATCGGATCGTCAACGACAGCAATCAGTAAGATTTTTCTCATCTTCTTGCTTGCTCACAAACACCCTTTCTGCTCTGCGAGCCATGCCGCCTCCATGCGATTCTGGGCGCCCAGTTTTTGTATCGCCGTCGACAAATGATTGCGGACCGTTCCCTCAGAAAGATACAACTGTGCTTGCGATCTAGGCCAGGCTCGCCCCGAAGAAAGTGTCGGAGAGCACATCACGCTCGCGGGCTGTTAACGGTTTGCTTCCTTCGGAGAGCCCAGCCAGGGCCAGATCAGGGTCAACCACCCGCTCGTTCATCATTATACACAGTAGCGGGACGGCTCATTCCGAGGCAAGCGCATCCTTGAACAGAATGCTCACCGCGCCACTCTCCATGACCCGGCGCTAGAAGGCTGAGTGCAAAGGCTTCCGGTCAGTATGTGTGCCAACGCGACAGTATGGCACATTTCCCTCTTGCTTATGATCTAGAGCGAGAGACGAGCGAACAGCTCAGCACCTCTTTCGTCACATTGAGCCACCAGGAACAAGGAACTGTTGAAGAAGGCTCACATGCAGCGCTTTCCGAGCATCGCATCAAACAAGCATTGTCGGCGCTTACCCTCTGTCTGTGACATGTGACTGCGCTGTGGAATACCATGTAACCAGATAGGAGCGAGTGGTCCACGTTCGTCCAATAGTACCTCAGTGGCCGTCCACAGTTCAAATCCACGAATAGGCGCGAGTCTGGCTTGAGCTACACGCAACATACGCTTCTCCTGTGCGATATCTGGCGCAACACAAATAAGTGCTGGGATCCGTGAGCACTCTTTTGCCCACTCACGCGAGGCAAGGTAGTGCCTATAGGAGGTAAACTTGATGGCGAGGTCGCGTACATTCATCATCCCGCAATCCCATTCCAACCAGAAACGGAGGGGCTGCTGTCCTATGCGATATTCGGGGGGGAGTTGCCGCCACCCTAAGCTCTGCCGTATCTTGAGAATTTACAGATAGTTGAATAGCCACTCGCCATTGAACTATTCCTTTTATCAGAACACCTATTCTCAACTGCCTTCCCACCAAGAACATATCTTCTTGACATTGTCGTTCTGAGATGATTTGAACATAAAGACGAGTTGACTTTCTGTGTTATTGTGGTAGTTAAATTCTGACATTTGTAGACAGGAGTTTATGATGGATGTACATGACTTTGTGGCACTCTTCCATGACAGGGAAGGATTGATTGCCAACGCTCTTTGGAGAGCGGGTATCACATCCCTTTATTGTTGCAGGTATCAGCGGTACTGGGACACCATTGTCTACTTTAGAGCAAGAAGTGAGTGAGAGCATTTTGGGAACTTCAGTTAAGTGCCAATGTGGAAGAACGCATCCATTTCGGATCATTACTATGGATGCGGTACACGATGGCAGACTCTACAGAGCTAGCTGCATGTGTATAGAAGTACAAACAGAAGTGGTATAACATGTTCGTGAGAGAACTTTTTGTGCCTGAGTTCTGACTTTTGGATAGGAATTATTCTATGGAATTCGAACTTCTTGCTGATCGTTACCAGTTACATGACCCCATAGCTCGTGACTGGCTGACTACTACTTATCGTGGTCAAGATATACGTACGGATCGTGTTGTTGCTGTTAATTTACTGCGTGAAGACTATACTACTGATCCTACGTTTGTGAGGCGTTTTCAACGAATGACAGAGATACAAAGAAGTCTACAGCATCCCAATATTGTACAGGTCTATGATTATGGTCAGGATAACAGCATCTATTATACTGTTACAGAGTTCGTAGAAGGGACTGACCTGCATCGTTATTTGCGCTCTCGTGGGGTACTTGATGCTTCGACTGCACTATCCATTGCCCATGATATTTCACTCGGTTTTGGTGCTGCACATAGACAGGGTATTGTCCATAGTGATGTGAAACCACAGAATGTGTTAATAGGTAGAGACGGTTCAATTAAATTGTCCGATTTTGGTATGGTTAGCATGTATAAAGATGCGCTCGAGTTTGAGGGTATCATCACCAGCAGTTTGACGGGAGGAACTGTGCAATATTATGCACCTGAGCAGGCTCAAGGTGAGATTGTCAGACCATCTGTCGATATCTATGCATTGGGCATTGTGATGTATCAGATGGTGACGGGACGTCCGCCTTTTGATGGTGACTCACCTGTAGCAATCGCTATTCAGCATATTCAAGATGTACCAACTCCACCCAGCCAACTTAATCCTTACATTCCTAAGACGCTTGAAGAGATCATCATGCGATGTTTAGAAAAACAACCAGAGTTGAGATTTCAAGATGGTTCCCAGTTGGCGCGTAAGTTAGAAGAATTAATGTAAGCTTTTCCCCTTTATCTATAGATACCAACGACACACTCCTTGCTTGATCCCCATCTACATATAGTTTGATTTGATCGCTCAAGCTTGCGACTATGCAATACGAGCTACCTTTGCTATACTGATCTGGACGAATTCATGTTGGAACATAGGTGGCGCATTGGCAGAAAAACCTGGATCGGGAGAAAACCTCCGATCATTGTGGCAGAAAATCAGAAAACTACTTTCAGTTCTTGTGATTATAGCAGTTTGTGTGTTCTTGATTGCACTGATTGTTCTTGATATAAGATTATACGGAACTGGATTTGCAGGAAAAACACTATTCGATTGGCTCAATCTTATTGGAGTGCTTGCTATTCCTGTTGTGGTTGGCGTAGGAGCAGCTTGGTTCACGGCACAACAAGGGAAAGTGAGCGAGAGGGAAACTAGAGATAACCAACGTCATGCCACGCTACAAGTCTACCTCGACAAAATGTCGGAACTCCTACTTAATGGTAATTTGGTTGAGCGAACAGCAGATGACCAATCAACCCCAGAATACAAGTAGGGGTGTCTTGTCGCAAGGGTGCGAACTATTACCGTTCTGACGCAATTAGATGCGCGGCGTGTTGGCTACGTCTTCGCGTTTTTACGTGAAGCGGAACTTATGTCAGTGACAAAAGACGTCACTGCGATAAGCTTGAAGAATGCTGATCTTCATGCAGTCGATTGGAGTCAAGCCGACCTCCGTGGAGCCGACCTCCGTGGAGTCAATCTTAGTGGAGCCAACCTCAGCGGTGCCATTTTTTCCAGTATAACCTTTGTACCCAGAGTCTTCGGTGGTACCATAATAATACCTAATCGTGCCGACCTCCGTGGAGCCGACTTAAGCAGAGCTAACCTGAGAGGAGCCGATCTGAATAATGTCATGCTACTGGAAGCCAATTTAAGCGAAGCCATATTAGATGGAGCTAACCTTAGTAAAGCCACCGTCACTCCTGAACAACTGGCTAAAGCCAAGTCACTCAAAGGCGCAACCATGCCTGATGGGTCAATACATCCGTAGCCAGCTAGAGCTTGTAGCTTTGCCCACCTGTGCTAATGGTAGGTGGTAGCATTACCCAAATCCTCATTCTGCCTGTTGAACAGGGCGGTCTAGCGACTGTGCAATACTGACTAACCCTGCTATACTGGCATGGATACATTCATGTTGGAACAGAGGTGATGTCAATGGTAGCAAGGTTTCGTTCATGGTGGCAGCTAATCAAACAACAACCAGTTCGTACTGTATTGATAGCACTTCTTTCAATAGGGGTTGTATTGATTATCTTGAGTATCCTAGGTTACATTTTTAACTGGCACTGGACAGGACTTGTACCAGAGACGAGCGAACCAAAACAACATTGGAAAACGTTATGGGACTGGTTGCAACTGCTCATTATTCCAGCAGTGTTAGCTGTTGCTGGTTATGTAATCAACCTGACCATTAGCAGAGGTGAACAAGCAGCCACCGAACAACGGGCAAAAAGTGAGCGAGAGGTAGCAGAGAAACGTGCTGACACTGAACGCCAGATTGCCAAAGAACGCTACGAGCAAGATCAACAAATTGCCCTTGACAAACAACGGCAAGACCTCTTACAAGCATACCTTGATCGCATGTCTGAATTGTTGCTCGAAAAAGGACTCCGCACCTCACAAGCTGATGCAGAGGTACGTAATGTTGCGCGAACACGCACTATTAGCGTTTTGAGACAATTAGATGCAGTGCGGGTTGGAGATGTATTCACGTTTCTATGCGAGGCAGGGCTGATGGAGACACCTGAACCCATTGTCCGTCTCGGAGATGCTAACCTCTCTAAAGTAAATTGGAGTGAAGCTGACCTCACCGATGCAAATCTCAGCGTAGCCGTCCTAAGCGGGGCCGATCTCAGACACACCCTTCTAGGCAATGCCGACCTAAGCGGGGCCGATCTCGGTGTGGCCGATCTCAGCAACGCCCTTATATGGAAGGCCAATCTCAGTGGGGCCGATCTCACTGAAGCCGATCTTAGGGCGGCTGATCTCAGCAAAGCCAATCTCAGTAACGCTGACCTGGGCGATGCTAACCTCTCGATGGCCGACCTGAGCGGAGCCAACTTGAAAGGCGCTATAGGTATTGCTGTTGAAGAACTGGAAAAGCAAGCCAAATCACTCAAAGGCGCAACCATGCCCGATGGGTCAAAGCATCCATAGTGTGCTGTCAATACCTTTTGAATAATTTGTCTTTCAACCTCTTTCTATTCCTCTGTATTGCAATCTCACAATACACAAGTGTCCTTTCTAACTCGATTGATCTCATAAGTGTAATTTTAAGTTACACGCCACAGCGTATGTATTATAAGCTATACGTTCTAATACTAACGCTAGCATCCAATTCTGCAAATCCAATCGTTCTGATACACTTGGGCTAAACGTACACGGAGTATAGTGCATGATACGACTGAGAATTAAAGAGGTCGCTGAAGAAAAAGGCATAAGCATAGCTAAACTTGCGCGTAAAGCTGATTTAGACTCTAAAACCGTGTACCGTATTGCAAACGATCCTTATGCAGAAATTAGCACTATCACTTTAGGTCGATTGGCAGAGGCACTGGAAGTATCGGTGAAAGACTTAGTACAGCCGGGCGTAAATACGTTCCAGCCTCGCTGGAAAAGAACAGGAGAGCATCGCGCAGTCTTGAGGAATAGATGGTATAGGATAACGCGTTGTATAGGGAGATGTCTGGAAGATAGAATGGTTTGCCGACCAGAC
>WNGE01002572.1_pt1 | contig 41816 bp, 38 predicted proteins | sample 5400651 | NCBI WGS metagenome assembly WNGE01 (sample SAMN13153370, study PRJNA577476) | soil metagenome | isolation source: 60 cm soil or saprolite under grassland replicate 2 | place: USA:California | collected 2016-06-15 | reverse complement strand
ATTGACAGCTACTTACGTTTGCTTGAATGGGCTGCGCTTGTGCATCTTTTGCCGGAGAGAATACTCCGCCCACTGGCTAAGAAGGCACAAGCCAAGCCCAGGGCGGCTGCGATGGCGCTGGCGCGGGCTAAGGTTTTGCGCGAAGCGCTGTTCGAGGTGGTGACCCAGATCATTTCAGGGCGCGCGCCGCCGAAACAAGCATTGGCATTTCTACACCAGTATTGGATTGCTGGCACAAAAGCGCACGAGCTGCGCTTTGACGACGGCCGTGTGCTCGTCAACCTCCGCAAAGATGCACTCGACTTCGACCTGATCGCATCATTGGTCGCCTATCGGATGGTCGAACAGGTCTTGTCGTTGCCGACAGAGCGACTGCACATTTGCCAAGGGCCGAACTGTTCATGGGTCTTCATTGACAGCTCGAAAGCCGGCCGTCGGCGCTGGTGCGACATGGCAGTTTGCGGGAACGCCGCCAAGTCTCGGCGCTTCTACGCACGCTCGCGTCAGCGGCGCAAGAGTCGACGTGATGAGTGAAGGAAATAACCAACTCCGTGGTGATCAAAAAAGCGTTAGACCGCATGCGGCACAGCTTCGTTCCCAGCCTTCTCGACGTGGTCTACTATGCGCTCGGTTACGCCATTGGTTCCGCGCTTTTTTGTGGAGCTTACATGTGGACCTACAACGGGACGATTCCGGGTATCTTTGTCGCCTTAGAACTGCCGGTGGCTCTGTTTTATTTTACTTTGCTGTTGTTTGTTCGCTGGCGCCAATCCGCTCTCGTTGGCCGCGCGGCGTTGATTGCCTGTGGCGTCGGCGTCGGCCTATTTCCGCTGCTGGGTCTATTCCCGATATATATGTGGCGCCTGCCGTTCGCGCTTATGCTCTTTGTGATACACATCATCATCCTGACGTGATCATTTGCTCGGTATATTTCGCAACGCGCAAGGTGAAAGCGATGCATGCAGTCTAACCAGACGATGAAGCCAACGGCCCCTGATCGAATGATCACCAGAATGTTGGCCACGACACCCTGCCGTGGCTTATCTCTGTCTTGTTATGAGGGCAATCCTCACGGCGCGACACAGGGAGGATTGGACGGTTGGGTCAAGGCTCATTAACATTGCTGTAGGCTAATCATCGCGAAGATTGCGGCCTGTCCACCGTGCTTTCTCGCAAACTGTTAAGCTGATTCGGGGCTCGGAATTGGCAACTAAATGGCAACAACCATCGCGCTACCTAGTATTATATTCGGCCTCCGGAGCCGTAGGTTGCGCGTTCGAGCCGCGCCGGGCGCATTCCCTGTGAAATCTTCCGGTGGGCGGGAGGGCCAGCAAGTTCTTTGCGCGGCCTGAACGAAAGTGCTTAGTCCTTCGCCAGCCGCCGCTCTGCTTTGTAAGGAAACACTTCTGGAATTTCGCCTGCTCGAATTTGCCGCTGAATGGCGCGCCAGAAATCGGCCCTAAAAATCTCGCGGTGATGCTCAAGAAGCGCGGCCAGGGCCGGCTTTGGGAAAGAAAGAAATTGCAAAAATTCTTCGGGGAAAATGTCGTTCTCACGCACCGAGAACCAGGGTTCGGCGGCGATTTCATCCTCCGGAGTCCGCGCTTCCGGCAGTTTGCGAAAATGGCAATCGGTAAGGAAACAGAGCTCATCGTAATCGTAGAAGACGACGCGGCCGTGACGGGTCACGCCAAAATTTTTCGTGAGCAGGTCCCCGGGGAAAATATTGGAGGCGGCAAGATCTTTGACCGATTGCCCGTAATCGCGCCCGGCAGCCGCGATTGCCTTTGCCTCGTTTTCCCGTAAAAAAAGATTGAGCGGGCGAAGACGACGCTCGACATAGGCGTGCGCAATGACGACGTCGCCGCGGTCCATCTTCACAATCGAAGCGGCATCGCGCAACAACTCGGCCCGCAGTTCAGGGTTGAACCGGTCCCCTGGGATCCGTAGATGCTCAAACTCGTGCGCTTCGACCAATCGTCCCGCGCGGTCATGTTCGAAAACCAATCGGTAGCGCCGCCGCACATCCTCGCGGGTGGTATCTTTCGGCAAATCAAATCGATCTTTGATCAGTTTAAAAACGACATCGTAGCTCGGCAGCGTGAAAACGCTCATTACCATTCCGCGAGCTCCTTCGGCCACGACGAAACGATCAGTGGACTTGCGCAGGTGCGCGATGAAATCGCGGTAAAATTCCGTTTTACCGTGCCGATGAAAACCGATGGCGTTGTAAAGATCGATCAAACGTTTGCGCGGCATCAATTGCTGAAGATAACGCACGAGCCGGTAGGGACATTCAACCGCAACCCGAAAATAGGAGCGGGTAAACGAAAACAAAATCGCAAGATCGACGTCTCCGTGTAGCAGCGCATCGAGGATGATGCCGCGCTCGTTTTCATGACGAAGGCAAAGCGCAATGGGTAAGGACAACTGTCCTTCCCGCAACACGCGTCCCACCAAGTAGGCGCCACGTCCGCGATAGAAAACACTCGAAACAATCTCCAGTTCGGGCTGCGAATCTTTCGCCGCGCGCGTTGCTTCAATCCGCGCCGTAGCCAGATTGGCTGTCTCCCGCAGGTCGTCCCAGCAGATTTCCTCAAAAGCATCCGTCAATGCCCAATACAACAGCTCGGGCAGGCTCCGGCCACGATAAGTTTTCGCGACGGTGATCGGGGCGCTCGGCGGCGGCGCGTCGAAATCGGTATCGACAAATTCGATTGCCTGGTCCACGCCGTCCGTGGCAAAAACGCGGCGCGTTAAGGAATTGAAAAATGTCTCCGCGATTTCCCACGCCGGCGAGCGCGCGATGAGCGATGAGTAAACGGCTTTGATTCCCGTCCAGATGCTGCGTTCCGGCAAACGCGCGCCCATCAATTTGCGGATGCGACTTGTCAGGCCGTCGAGAACATCGTTGTAAAAATGCAGGCGCTCGGCGGCGTCATCGAAACTGCCGGCCCAATCGCGCGCCAAAAACCGTTCGCGCGCGCGATCGGTGATCGCGTCAAACCGAGTTTGGTAGTCAAAAAAAGCTTGCTGCGCGGTTTCGGCGCAACGCGCGGCGAGACGACTGTCTGTCAGGGCGGAAGAATCTTGCGCAAACTTTTCGCTGGCAATCGTCGATCTTGCGTTCAACGGAACTGCTCCGCTTCGGTCGAGCCGTCCAAGGCTGTGGTCGAGCTCTTGCCGCCGGCGATAATTTGCGCGACGAGATCGAAGTAACCCGTGCCGACTTCGCGTTGATGTTTCGTCGCCGAATAACCGTCGCGTTCGGCAGCGAATTCCGCCTCCTGCAATGCTGCATACGCGGCCATGCCGTGATCGCGATAATCGCGCGCCAGATTAAACATGCTGGCACTCAGCGCGTGAAATCCAGCGAGCGTAACGAATTGAAATTTGTAACCCATCGCGCCGAGCTCGCGCTGAAATTTTGCGATACTGGCGCCGTCAAGTTTCTTTTTCCAGTTAAACGACGGCGAACAATTGTAAGCTAGTAACTTGCCAGGAAATTTTGCACGCACGTTCTCGGCGAATCGCTTTGCTTCCGCCAAGTTCGGTTCGCTCGTTTCGCACCAGATCACATCGGCAAATGGCGAGTAACTTTGCGCACGCGCGATCGCTTGGTCGAGTCCGGCGCGCACGTGAAAGAAACCTTCCGGTGTTCGTTCGCCGGTGAGAAATTCGCGATCGCGCTCATCCACATCGTTCGTCACGAGGGCGGCGGCGTTCGCATCCGTGCGCGCAATCAGGATCATCGGCACGTCGCAAACATCCGCTGCCAAACGCGCGGCGACGAGATGCTTGATGGCAGTGCGCGTCGGCACCAACACCTTGCCCCCCATGTGTCCGCATTTTTTCTCACTCGCGAGTTGATCTTCGAAATGCACGCCGGCCGCGCCGGCTTCAATCATTGCCTTCGTTAGTTCGAAAACATTGAGTGGTCCGCCGAAACCGGCCTCGCCGTCGGCTAAGATGGGCGCAAACCAGTCGATATCTGTCTCCCCTTCGGCGTGGTAAATTTGATCGGCGCGCTGAAGGGCGTGATTGATTCGCCTAACGAGTGCCGGCACGCTGTTCGCCGGATACAAACTTTGATCGGGATACATTTGGCCGGCTAGATTAGCGTCCGCAGCAACCTGCCAGCCGCTCACGTAGATCGCTTTCAAGCCCGCTTTGACCTGTTGCATCGCTTGATTGCCGGTCAGCGCACCGAGCGTTGCGACGTAATCTTCGTTTTGTAACAGTAGCCAAAGTTTTTCAGCGCCGCGCCGCGCCAGCGTGTGCTCGATGCGCAGGCTGCCGCGCACGCGCTCCACGTCTGCCGAAGAATAGGGTCTTGTTATGCCGCGCCAGCGCGCGTCGGCTTCAGTCGAGTTTCTCATAACCTGGTAACGTTAAAAATTCCGCGAACTCATCGTCGGTGGTCATCTTGTCGAATAAATCGCGCGCGATTTCGAATTTCCCTTTGGCGAAGCGATCGACACCGATCGCTTGTTTGATTTTCGCCAATTCTTCAGTCAGCACTTCGCGAAACAGTTTCTTCGTCACTTTGCGGCCGTCGCTCAGTTTTCCATCGGGATGTCGAATCCATTGCCAGACTTGCGCGCGCGAGATTTCCGCCGTGGCGGCGTCTTCCATCAAATTGAAAATCGGGACGGCGCCGTTGCCTCGCAGCCACGCTTCGAGGTATTGCACGCCCACACTCACGTTTGTGCGCAAACCTTGTTCGGTGATCGGGCCGCGCGGACCGAAATCGAGCAGGTCTTTCGCGCTAACAGCGACATCGTCACGTTGGCGCGAAATTTGGCTCGGATGTGGCATGCGGCGATCGAATGCTTCAGTCGCGAGCTGGACCATTCCAGGATGCGCCACCCACGTTCCATCGTGACCATCGCCGGCTTCGCGTTCCTTGTCCGCGCGCACCTTGGCGAACGCTTCTTCGTTCGCGTGCGGGTTGTTCTTCACCGGAATCTGCGCCGCCATCCCGCCCATCGCGAACGTTTTCCGGCGATGACAAGTCTTGATGCAGAGCAACGAATACGAATGCATGAAATGCGTCGTCATCGTAATGACCGCGCGATCGGCCAGCAGGAAATCCGGTTTGGAGCGAAATTTTTTAATGCAGGAAAAAATGTAATCCCAGCGGCCGCAATTGAGCCCGGCAGAATGCTCGCGTAGTTCGTAAAGAATTTCGTCCATCTCGAATGCGGCCGGAATGGTCTCGATTAAAACCGTGGCACGGACCGTGCCTTGTGGAATGCCGAGCTCATCCTGCGCCGTCTTGAAAGCGTCATTCCAAATGCGCGCTTCGAGGTGGCTCTCCATTTTTGGCAGGTAAAAATACGGGCCGCTCCCGCACGCGATCAGTTCCCTGGCGTTGTGAAAAAAGAAAAGACCGAAATCAAAGAACGCACCGGCCACCGGCTCGCCATCGACGAGCAGATGTTTCTCGTCCAGATGCCAGCCACGCGGCCTAACGAATAAGACCGCAGTGTGTTCGTTTAGCCGATATTCTTTTCCCTCCGGATTCGTGAACGTGATCGTGCGTCGAATGGCGTCGCGCAAATTGATCTGGCCTTCCACCATATTGGCCCAGGTCGGCGCGTTGGCGTCTTCGAAATCGGCCATGAAAACTTTCGCGCCGGAATTGAGCGCGTTGATCACCATTTTGCGATCAGTCGGCCCGGTAATTTCCACCCGGCGGTCCTGCAAATCGCGCGGAATCGGCGCGCAGTTCCAATCGCCTTCGCGAATGTGTTTAGTTTCCCTTAGGAAATCCAGCGACTCGCCGCGGTCGAATGCCTCTTGTCGATCTTGTCGGCGTTGGAGACATTCGTGGCGGCGCGATTCAAACGCGCGATGCAATTTCGCGACGAACGCCAACGCGTCCGGAGTGAGAATTTCATCATAACCCATTCCGATCGCGCACGTGATTTCCACTCCGTCGGGAAGATCGCGGACCGATGATTGCGCCATAATCAAAAGTTGTAGGTCTTCAACGGTGTGTAATAGCGGTTACGATCTGGGTTTGAAATCCAAAATTTGGCCGCACCGGGCGCAGTCGTGCAGGATGTGACCGCCGGGCGCGCACCGGCTGTTATTCGTCACGGAAATTGCGAAGCAAAACAGGAAGTTTGCCTCAAGCTGCTGTCAGGCCTGCGCGGATTACAGCGGATATGAGAATTGCCGCAAGCGCTGTCTCATCGCGACGGTTCCGGATTTGCTTCTGCGTATTTTTGAAGGCATAGCGCGTTAAGGCAACTGCTTCCCGAGGATCATCGGTCAATCGAGAAGCGAAGCTGTAAACGGCGGGATAATAACGAGCGACCAAGTTATCAAAACGTGAGGTTTTCGCTTTCATCGGTGGCTTTCTTTTTTTGATTAGTCGCAGGCGCATTGGTTTCCGGTTCACCTCATTCTACGGGAATGACAGAGCGAAGTTCTCACAATATGGAATCAGGACGACGTAAACGCTTGTCGTAGTGGCGACTTTGACGCTCCTCACGGCCAGCCTACACCGCGGCCACGAATTGCCTTTGGAGGAATCGCCATGTGTAAACAATTCGCTACTTTTCTTATTGCTGTGCTCGCCTGCGGAACTCTCAGCGCGCAGGAGCTCTCGCCAACGCACCTAAATCAACCCACACTGACTCCGCAAAACAGCGGCACCACCAACGGTCTGATTGCGGTGTGGCCAGTGAACCCGCAGGTGGTTTGGGCTTCAGGTCGCAACGGAACATTCACACGCACAACCGATGGCGGCGAAACATGGACCGCTGGTGTCGTCCCAGGAGCGGAAACGCTGCAATTCCGCGATGTGCAGGCCTTCAGCGCAGACGTTGCATATCTGATGTCCATTGGAGACAACCCAACAGATTTTCGCGTCTACAAGACACTGGACGGCGGAGCGACTTGGACGATCCAGTTCGAGAACCAAAATCCCTCTGCGTTCTACGATGCGTTCGCCTTCTGGACTCCACAGCGCGGCATTCTGCACAGCGACTCGGTTAATGGAGTGTTCCCGGACTTCCGAACGCTCGACGGAACGACGTGGCAGGACATCAGCGCCAACATGCCGCCAGCCTTGCCGGGAGAATTCTCGTTCGCGTCGAGTGGCACGTGCGTCTCAACACAAGGTGGGAGGAACGCGTGGATTTGCACGGGCGGATCGGATATTGCCAGGGTCCTGACCACCAGAGACGGAGGCGACACTTGGAACGCCTATAACACGCCTCTGATAAGTTCGCCCAGCGCAGGCGCGTTTACCGTTGATTTTCGTGATCCGTTTCGTGGGATTGTGGGCGGCGGTGATTTGGACCCCGGCGATCCCAATAACGCGCGTACTGCTACTTCGAACGATGGCGGCCAAACCTGGACTCTTACCAACCCGCCGCCGGTGACAGGAGCTATCTTCGGCCTGAGCTACGTCAGCCGAACCGGTAACGCGCCTGGGGACAACCTTGGCCGAGCGGTGGTCATTACCGCCAATGACGGAGGCGCGGCGTGGACTCCCGACGAAGGAACCACGTGGTTCGCGTTGCCTGGTGTGAGTGGCTTTTGGGCGGTAGCTTTTGCCACGCCCAAAGCCGGATGGCTTGTGGGTACGGACGGCCGCATTTTAAAGATTAGTTTCTAGCGGATGCGTCGCGCACGGCGACACTCGCCAGGCTGTGGTCAAAGCCAGCGGCGGCTGGCTACTGCCGCTTGTCCTTGGAAAGTTTTTGCGCAATTTCCTCAGGCCAGCGCTTCGATTCGATTCAACAAGTCTTTCTTGCTGGTGACTCCGGTGACTTGATCGCGCAGTTGGCCGTTCTTGAAAAATAGTAAAGCCGGAATCGCGCGAATATTGTACTTGAGCGAAAGGCTCTGGTTCTCGTCTACGTTAACCTTTGCGACCTTCACTGCGTCCGCTTTTTCGCGCGCAATCTCATCCAGCAGCGGCGCGATCATTTTACAGGGACCACACCATTCCGCCCAAAAATCGACGATCACAGGCTTGTCGTCCTGCGTCACTTCACGGTCAAAATTGGATTCATCGAGCTTAATAACAGAGGAATTATCCATAGCTTAAGAAAGGTAAGTCCAAATCTGAATAATCAAAATCACGGCCGCAACACCGAGCAACAGCCACGACAGCGGCACTGGATTTTTCTCCTCTGCCGCCACAGCGATTGAAGGATTCTGAGGTGCCACCTCGGGCATGGCGACAAGCGGTTGAGTCTTTCTCATCTGAACCGTCGGAAGGGGAATGCGAACTGTCTCTTTTATCGGCCCCGATGGCGGCAGATCCGGTGCAGGGGTGACCGCGGCGCTTAACGGTGGGGGTTGTGGCGGCTGGAAGAATTGCGAGGAGCCTCCCTCCTGAACAGCAGATTGCGGTTCAGTTAAAATATGAACAGGCGGTTCACGCAGCGGCAATTGAATTCGCACTGTGTCGCGCGATTTCGTATTTGGCTCTGGAGGTCTTTCCGCAACCTCAGGAGTTACGGAAATGCGCGTCGTTTCTTTTTTCGGTTCGTTTGGTTCGGTCATCTAGCGAAATAATTACGAAGGAAGTTTGCTCAGGAAAAAGACTGCTGTCACGTGTTAAGTACCCTTTGCCAAAGAATCCCTTTGCAAGCAGTCGACTCAGGCCAGCAGATCGTAGCCGCGGCATCCCACGATCGTTCGCCAAACGAATTCGCCGACGGGAGCCTCTTTCGACAAAATGACGCGCGCATCAACATCCGGGGCATCGGCTTCGCTCCGCGCGACATGCGGCTGATCCACCAGTAATTTCAATTCTCTTCCAGTTTTTTCATGAGCAGTTTCATGCGCGATTTCTCGCTGAATCGACATCGCCATCCGGTAGCGCGCGTTCTTAACTTTTACCGGAATCTGATTCGGCATTTTCGCAGCGCGCGAGCCTTCCTCCTGTGAATATTTGAATATTCCGAGTCGCTCGAACCGGATGCACCGGATGAAGTCGAGAAGACTGGCGAATTCGTCGTCGGTTTCGCCGGGAAACCCGACGATGAAAGTCGTACGCAACGAAATACCCGCAATTCCAGCGCGCAGTCTTTGAATCAAATCTTCGATGTGCTGACGCGAAGTTTCCCGCCGCATGCGTCCCAACATCGAATCGTCGATATGTTGCAAGGGAATATCGATGTAGCGCGCAACCTTGTCGCATCGCGCAACGGTTTCAATGAGTTCATCGCTCCAATGCGCGGGGTGCGTATAGAGCAGGCGCACCCAGAAGTCCCCCTCGATTTCCTGGATTTCGCGAAGAAGGGCGGCAAGCGTTGGGCCCCGTGTCGAGTCCACTGGTTGGCGCGGTCCCGCCTTCGCTGTCCAGAGGTCCATCCCGTAATAGGTCGTGTCCTGGCTAATCAAGTTGATTTCCCGAACGCCTTCGCTGACGAGTCCCCGAATTTCGGCAAGCACCGATTGTGGCGTGCGACTGCGGTGTTTGCCGCGCATCTGTGGAATCACACAAAAACTGCACGGATGATTGCAGCCCTCGGCAACCTTTACGTAGGCGGAATGTGCGGGTGTAAGCCTGAAGCGCGGCGTATCGTAATCTGGAACGTAAGTCGGGCGAGTTGAAAAAATACCGTAGCCGGCATCGGTGATGCCGGGGTCACCGATCCCGGCTACAATTTTTTCAATTATCTCACCAAGCTGCGCGACCTGATCCAAGCCGATGAACGCGTCGACTTCGGGCATTTCTTCTCGCAGTTCACGCGCAAATCGTTGCGACATGCAGCCGCTGACGATCAGTTTTTGATCGGATCGCTTGTTCAAGCCGCGCTGCTGGTGCGCCTCCAGAATCGCTTCGATTGACTCCTCCTTGGCTGAATCAATGAACGCACAGGTGTTAACGACCAGGACGTCGGCGTCCTGCGCGCGCGAAGTGATTTCCATGCCACGCTGCAACACACTGCCAAGCATGATCTCCGCGTCGACGAGGTTCTTCGCGCAACCAAGGCTGATCATGCCGACCTTGGCGCCGTGCGCTGGCAGGCGTTTTGTCTCTTCCTCACATTGCCCGCGAGAACTTGCCCCGAAAGCGTTCGGGGCCACTACAGGTGGCGAATTCATGATCGGCGTCAGTTAACCGTCACGTCCTCGTCGTCGTCTTCCAACGCCTTTCCATTCTTTGTGATCTGGACAGCCTCAGGATCGAGGACGCGAATCGAGACATGTTTCCCGCGAAATTCCACAGGCCCGTCCGCCGGAGAAATCCACCGTTCGAAGGCGGGACTTCCGCCTTTATCGCCAACAGTCACCTTTACATAGGTTCTTTTAAGCGGTCGGATGGCAATGCGATTTTGCTCGCCCGATCCTGCAGGGGATGAATTCGTCTGCGGCGGTGCTTGCGTCAGGTCCTCAGGGCGCACAGGCTTCGCCTTACGCACCTCTGGTTCGCTCGGGCCTGCCGAAACTGCTGCAACAGCCTTTGGCACAACTGTCGGAGCAACCGAAACCGATGGAGTGATTGTGGGGGCGGACGCAACAACTCCTGGTGACGCTCCGGTAGTCCCCGGTTGTCCGGCCTTGGGACTTGAAACCGGAGACGCACTCGGTGACACCTGTGCCGTGGACGCCGCTTGTCCAGGCGCAAGCCGCCGCACGTTGAGGATCAACTTCATTACGGAGAAGCCGACTACCAACACCAGCACGCCGAAGATGAGCGGCATCGGTGAAATGCGTTCGTGGCTGGTTGGTGTGGGCCGGCGGCGCCGAATGACCGGCGCACTGACTGGTTTCTCAGGGCGATTTTCCTGCAGATAGGAGTAACCATCGACCGTCATGCTTTCGGAATCTTCAAACGCGTCCAGATATGGCGTGACGTCGACATCTAAAAATTTGCCGTAGATGAGAAGAAAACCTTTTGCATATGCAAGGCTCGGGAACTGCGAAAAATCGTCTGCCTCAATCTCTGCCAGCCGCGCGGGACGAATCTTTGTCATCCGGGCTGCTTCGTCGAGCGTAAGGTTCCTCGCGAGCCTCGCTTCCTGAAATTTTTTACCAAGCCCTTCTATCGTCATTGCGCAGAAAACACCGGCTAAACGGCAGCATCGAGATCGACCAGAATCTCGCGTGGTTTGGCGCCTTCGCCGGGACCTAAAATACCGCGCTGCTCCAGAATATCAACGATCCGCGCAGCGCGCGTGTAGCCGAGTCGCAGGCGGCGTTGAAGCAGCGAGGTGGAGGCGCGTTTTTCCTGCCGAATGATCTCCAGGCACTTTTCGACCAGCTCTTCGTCTTCATCTGTTACATCTTCTTCAGGCGTCGCAGCAGACTGTAGCTTCTCGTGCATTGCGGTATCAAAAGCCGGCGGGCTTTGCGCGGAAACAAATTCCACCAGCCGATGAATCTCATCATCCGTAACAAGCACGCCTTGTGCACGGATGAGGCGCGAAGCACTCGGCGGCAGATAAAGCATATCGCCCTGGCCCAGCAATCGATCGGCTCCGTTTTCATCCAGAATCACGCGACTGTCGATCTTGGAAGCGACCTGAAATGCGATACGGCTCGGAATATTCGCCTTAATGACGCCGGTGATGACGTCTGCCCGGGGAGTTTGCGTAGCCACGACAATGTGAATACCGGCTGCGCGAGCCATTTGTGTGATGCGTGCAATGCCACTTTCAACATCTGCAGGCGCGGTTTGCATCAAATCCGCCAACTCATCGATGATGACAACGACATACGGCATCTTGTCAGGAATTTGTAGCTCACCCTCACGCGGAACCTTGATCTCGCTGGAGGGGCGAGCTCCTGCGAGCCCGGCGTCGCTGGAGCTCTCCCCTCCATCGGCATCTTCTTCGTCGGGGTTTTTCTTTTTCTTCGGTCGTACGTTGAAACCCACAATGTTGCGCACGCCAACGCGGGCAAAAATTCTGTAACGACGCTCCATCTCATCGATCAGCCAGCGCAAGGCGAGCATCACTTTTTTTGGATCGACAACTATCGGGAACGCGAGATGCGGCAGCGAACTATACGCCTGGAGTTCGACCATCTTCGGGTCAACGATCACCAGACGGAGTTCTTCGGGCGTGAAACGAAAGAGCATGCTGGCGATCAGTGCATTGATACAAACACTCTTCCCACTGCCAGTGGTACCGGCAACCAACAGATGCGGCATTTGCGCGAGGTCGGCAATGATCGTTTTGCCATAAACATCTTTGCCTAAAGCGAGCGGAATTTTGGTGTGCCCCTTTGCCTCTTCCCAGTCGGGTGATTGCAAGAGTTCACGCAGTTTTACTGTCACTTTTCGGCTGTTCGCCAGTTCGATGCCCACCGTATCTTTTCCGGGGATCGGCGCGAGGATATTGATTCGTTCGGCGCGCGTGGCTCGAGCAAGGTCCCGCTCCAGGCTTACAATCTTGTCCACGCGCACGCCTTTGGCTGGATACACTTCGTAGCGTGTGATGGTTGGGCCTTTTGTGATGTCGCCCGGCGCCACAGCAATTCCAAATTGCCCCAAAGTCTCAATTAGAACTTGCTGGACGTCCTTCAGTTCCGAGTGATCCGCGATGCCGCGACCCTCCAGATTATGCTCATCCAGCAAATCCATCCCAGGCAGGACATAGTTTTCTGATTTCCAAGCTGGAGTCACCGCACTCGGAGCCGACCTCGCTTTCTGTTCGCCAGCTCGCAATTCAGCGAGAGATGGTTTTCTGCGCGTCTCGTGTTCGTTCGGCAATGCGGTTGTGTCAACGACCCTTGGTTTTGGCCGATTTGCCAGTTCCTCTGGCGAAATCATTGGCCCAGTCGACTCGGACGCGGGCACGCCTTTCTTTTTCAATTGCTTTTCGAGTAATCGCCGCTGCTTGATGAGCTGCTGCTCACTGATTGCCAGTTTCCCCTTGAGATCCGATTTGCGCAGCCTGCGGCGCAATCGCCATTCCTGCAGGCTTACACTCATGCGTCGCATCAACGCGACCGTCTCGCGAACAAGATGAATGGGACGCAGTCCGGTGACCAGGATCAGCGTGGTAACATAAATTCCAATCAACAAGAGAAGCGTACCGAGTGGGCCAACAGCGTTGCGAAGTAACCCACGGTGCTGATCGGCGAAAGCGTATCCGATCCAACCGCCCGGTCCCTGGATGTTGAAGGCGGCGTGCCAGCCCTGCAAATGATACGGCTGCACATGCAGCAAACAGGCACCCGATATGATAAACAAAGCGATCCAGGCCAACCGCGGCACGAACCGCAGAGCTGGATAAAACAGTTTTGCGGCACCGAAACCCAGCAGGATTGCGGCCAAAAGGTATGCCGCCGCTCCAATGAATTGATAGCAGATTCCCGCAATGATTGCGCCTACTGGGCCGATGAAATTCTGCGCAGGGCGATTCGCGGGCGAAATATGGCTGAACCAAATCCAGGACGGCACATCCTTCGGCGTGTAGGAAATCAGCGCAAAAAACAGCAGGGTTCCCGAGAATAGCAGAACGAGAGCGAAAACTTCGTTCCACGCGCTGTGTCTATCTGTGCGAGCCACCGCGTCTGATAGTAGTCCCGCAGCAGCGTCTTTCAATCTTTTGTAGAGACGCGTGTTTCAAGCGCCTGGGCGTTTGACACAAATGCGGCTACAACTGCCGTCGTTGATCGCAATCGAAATGCTGAGGAATCACGCGCTTTCGGCTTGCAGGTTACCGGCGAGGCTGATAACTGTGCCAGCGCATTATGGCTCTTTTCCTCCGCTACGGCCTCAGTGCTGTTGCGCTCTGCATGCTGCTGTTTTGCATATCGTGCGAAAAACATCCGCTCGGCCAAATGCCGGAAGTCCAGCGGGAGCAGCCCGATCCGGCAACGAGAGTCTGGTCCGAAGACAGCGAAATCGAGTCTGAAAAATCGGCACCCTCGCCGGGCCCGGCGGAAGCTGCTCCGCACGAAGCTCGTTAGGCAAAGGAGATCATATGGCCAAACACACGTACGCAACCTCGCCGCCAAACTTAACGGGCATGCCGCCGGGCGTACCGTACATCATCGGCAACGAAGCTGCCGAGCGTTTCTCTTATTACGGCATGAAGTCGGTCCTGACCGTTTTCATGGCGCATTACATTTTGAATCAGTCCGGTGTGCTTGCGCCGATGAGTTCGAACGAGGCGTACATGTACACGCATTACTTCGTTTTCGGCGTTTACTTTCTCCCGATTCTCGGCGCGGTCATCGCCGACGGCTGGCTGGGCAAATATTGGACCATCCTCTCGCTCTCGATCGTCTACTGCCTGGGCAATCTCACGCTCGCGTGCATGGCCACTTCCTGGGGGATTGCGATTGGCCAGCGAGCGATGCTGGCGATCGGACTGTTTCTGATTTGTCTGGGGGCAGGCGGCATTAAACCATGCGTGTCGGCAAACGTTGGCGATCAGTTTGGCGATTCGAACAAACATCTGCTGTCGAAAATGTTTGGCTGGTTCTATTTCTCGATTAACGCCGGCTCCTTCATTTCTTCGCTTCTTTGTCCCTGGCTTCTCGGCAATCCGAAGTACGGACCGGGGTGGGCATTTGGAATTCCTGGGATCGCGATGTTGATCGCGACTTTGTTTTTCTGGGGCGGTCGCAAGAAAATGGTGCACGTGCCGCCGGCTGGACTTGGTTATCTGCGCGAAACATTTAGCAAGGAAGGTCTCATCACCCTCGCTCGAATCGCAATGGTTTACGTTTTCATTTTGGTCTTTTGGGCCTTGTGGGGAATGAGCAATGGCGCCGAATGGACGTTGCAAGCCGAGAAAATGGATCTGCATGTGTCCTGGCTGCCGTGGATCAACATCGGCTTTTCGCCATTTCACCTTTCAGCAGGATGGGGTTTGGATTTGCTGGCCGCGCAGGTGCAAACCGCAAACCCTATTTTGATCCTGATTTTTATCCCCTTGGTAAATTATGTGATCTACCCGCTGATTAACGCTGTCTTCCCACTGACGCCGCTGCGAAAAATCGGAATAGGCCTCTTCATTACCGCGCTCTCTTTTGTCGTTATTGTCATAATCCAAGGGTGGATCGATACAGGGTTACGACCACACATCAATTGGCAGTTGCTGGCCTACATTGTTCTCACGCTCGGTGAAGCGATGGTGTCGATCACTGGTTTGGAATTTTCCTATACCCAGGCACCGAACACGATGAAGAGTTCCGTGATGGCGCTGTGGCTTCTCACCGTCGCCTCGGGTGAACTCTTCGTCGGCCTGGTCAATAAATGGATTTTGGGCGCAGGCGCCGCGCATAAAATCAGCGACTATCAGTACTTTACCTTCTTCACTTGGTTGATGTTTGGAGCCGCTGTCGTCTTCGTCATCGTTGCCTGTTTCTATAAGGGCCGCACCTACCTTCAAACACAGCAACCCACTCTGGATGAGATCGCGACGGAGCCGATTCTTCACGGCGGCACGCCGAGCTGAACTCAATGAAAAGTATGATCGCAGCTGCATCCGTGGTGTCGCTATCGCTAGTCAACGCAGTCGCCACTCCGCAGGACGATGCGTTTCAAAAGATTGCACACGACTACATCGAGCAGTATTTGCGGGCTAATCCGGAGGATGCGACAGAGCTCGGGGACCATCGGTTTGACGGTCAACTGACTGATTTCTCACCCGCAGCACGGGCGAAAGAACTCAAAACGCAAAAGGAGTTTCGCGACAAGCTGAGCGGCATCGATGGCTCACAGCTTACCGGTGCAAACAATATCGATTTTCGCATCCTTAAGGAGAACATCGATTACCAAATCTTCCGGGCTGAAGACCTAAAGGATGCGGAATGGAATCCCCTCGTTTACATGCAGAGCCTGGCCAACAGCCTTTATTTGTTGGTTGCGCGCGATTTTGCGCCGCCAGAACAACGGATTCCAAATCTGCGCCAGCGCATGGACGCAATTCCGGGTGTGATCGCTCAAGCAAAAGCCAACTTGCAACATCCGCCGCGCGTCTACACGGAAACAGCGATTGAGCAAACCCAAGGCGCAATCAATCTCGTGCGTGAAGGCCTCGCTCCCCTTCTTGATGGCGCACCGCAAATGAAGAAGGACCTGGCACCGTTACAGGAGAAAACGGCCGCCGCTCTTGAGGATTACAAAAAGTGGCTTCAAAGCGATCTGCTGCCGCGCTCCGACGGCAATTTCCGCCTCGGCGCAGAGAAGTTTCGAAAAAAGCTGCGCTTCGCGCTCGCTTCGAACTTGTCGATGGAAGAAATCATGAAGCGCGCGCAGGCCGATCTGAAACAGACGCAAACCGCTATCTACGAAACCGCGCTGCCGCTCTACAAAAAATATTTTCCCAACGCAGACTCGGCGACACTCGAGGACAAACACAAGGTAACGGCGGCAGTACTCGATAAACTTGCAGAACAGCATCCCGGCGACGCCACTGTAGTTGGTTACGCGAAGGATGTTGTTGGCGAAGCAACTAATTTCGTCAGGTCGTACAATCTCGTTACCATTCCCGACACGCCGCTGGATGTGATCGCAATGCCTGAATTCAAGCGCGGTGTGGCAATTGCATATTGCGATTCTCCCGGCCCACTCGACAAGGCTGGTAAAACGTTTTTCGCCGTTGCGCCGACGCCGAAGGATTGGTCAAAGGAACGGAAAGAATCGTTCTTTCGCGAATATAACAACTATGAGATTCGCGATTTGACCGTGCACGAGGCGATGCCGGGGCATTATTTGCAGCTCGCTCACGCAAACGAATTCAGCGCACCCACCTTGGTCCGCGCCATCTTTCGTAGCGCCACGTTCATTGAGGGTTGGGCGGTTTATTGCGAACAGGTGATGGCGGAACAGGGCTACGGCGGACCCGAAGTGAAAATGCAGCAGTTGAAAATGCGATTGCGCGCGATCGCCAACGCCATTCTCGATCAAAGCATTCACGCCGGAAACATGAGCGAAAAGGAAGCCATGGACTTGATGATGAAAGAAACTTTCCAGCAGGAAGGCGAAGCGGTTGCGAAGTGGAAACGTGCCCGCCTTACCTCAGCCCAGCTCTCCACTTATTTTGTCGGCGCGACTGAACATCTCGATCTGCGCGCAGCGGAGGAGAAGAAACTAGGCAAGAATTTCGATCTCAAGAAATACAATGACCAGGTTATTTCATACGGCAGCCCACCGGTGAAATACGTGAGGGAGCAAATGGGGTTGTAGGGCGTTTGCCTCGCTCGCTCCCGCTCGCTCTAACGAGCTGCCCGTCGATGTCGCTCGCGTCCCCACGGCTCCATTCTGCGAAGCGCCGAATCCAAGTTGGCGTCTGGCACAGACGCCCTACAGTTACGTAAGGACCAATTCGTTATCATGTCCGATCTCGCCACATGGATGCGTCCGAAGGACGAGAAATGGTTTCGCCCGTTTTTCGCGAAGCATCCTGAGATCCATGTTTTCGACGCGCGCAAAGGCGATGTTCCGATGGACGGAATGGATGGGCTGCTACTGACAGGCGGCTCCGATGTCACACCGGAATTTCTGCGACAGGAAAACGTCGATTTAACCTTGATCCACAAGGATGATCTTGATCCCAGCCGGGACCAATGGGAGCTCGACGCGATATCAAAGGCCCTCGCGCGTGGCCTTCCGATTCTCGCCGTTTGCAGGGGTATTCAGGTCTTGAATGTTGCTCTGGGCGGTACCCTCAGGCTTGACATTCCTGGTCATGGATTACCGGAACAAAAAGAGCAGGACATCCAACCATTGCGTCACGATGGCAACGCGAAGCATCGATTCGAAAACGTAAATAGTTCACACCATCAGGCGATCGATCGGCTTGCAGACGGTTTTGAAGTCGAAGCTTGGTGTACCCACGACGATATCATCGAGCAAGTGCGTCTGCGCAATTATCCGTTCGCGTTGGCGGTTCAATATCATCCCGAGCGTGGAAAAATCTACGATGCGCTCTTTGAGAATTTCTTCCACAAGGTCGAGTCGTTCCGAGCGGAGTCGAGGAATCCCGTGAAGCGGCCTTGAGATTTCGCCACAGGATGTCTCGACTCCATTCGACATGACTGGCGCACCAGATGCCGACTCTCCAAAACATAATCGCGATCGGGCACTATTTGCCACGATAAACGCAGCGTGCGGTCGCTGTTTCGTGCACCACGATTTCGCAAAGGCCAGGACATTGCGATTCCAATTTCTTCCAGAACCATTCGGCCATTTTTTCAATCGTCGGGTTCTCCAAGCCTTCGATGTCGTTGAGATAGGCGTGATCCAACCGTTTCATCAACGGTTTCATTGCGTCGCTGATTCTGGCGTGATCGTAAACCCATCCGGTCTTTGGATCGACATCGCCCTCCACTGAAACTTCGACCTTAAAACTGTGGCCATGTACACCACGGCATTTGTGGCCCTGTGGCGCATTAGGCAAAGTCTGCGCCGCTTCAAAGGTGAAATCCTTCGTCAGACAAGCTCTCACGGTCGGGAAAATACCATTGCTACCGCTCTCTTGTCATCCCGAACGAAGTGAGGGACCTCTCACAAACTCAGAAGATCACGCGAGCCAGCTTGTGTGATCCACCAGCCGCTGTGAGATCCTTCGTCGTCTTCGCGACTCAGGATGACCGCTTACGGCATGGCGCTTCTGATCAGACTCCGCGCTGTGTTGGGCTCCAGATGAATTTGTGCATCTGAAGTTGAAATCGAACATCGAGTTTGTCCGCCAAGATCCATTCGACAATCTCACGAGGATCGATCCGTCCAAAGATCGGCGAGAACAGCACGGCGTGACAGCGCGAAGAAAGATCGTAGCGCTGCACCTTGTCGCGCGACCATTCGTAATCTTCCCGCGAGCCCATCACGAATTTCACTTCGTCTCGCGAAGTGAGACGATCAATATTTGACCAGAGATTTTTCTCCACTTCACCGCTGCCCGGCGTTTTTAGATCCATTATCCGATGGACCCGCGGGTCGACTTTTGAGATATCGTGCGCGCCGCTGGTTTCGAGCAGAATCGTATAGCCGGCATCGCACAACATCGACATCAACTGCAGCACGCGCTTCTGGAGCAACGGTTCGCCGCCTGTGATCTCGACCAAAGGACAGCGAAACGCGGCCACGGCATCCACGATCTCCTTTAATGTCCGTTTCTTTCCCTCGTAAAACGCATACTCCGTATCACAATAATTGCAGCGCAGATCGCAAAACGTCAGGCGCACGAATACACAAGGTTGTCCTACCCAGGTGCTTTCACCCTGAATTGAGTGATAGATTTCGTTAATTGTCAGCGTCCCTTCGCGCTCGGCCGTCATGTTAACAAAGTCTTACGCGAAGAATCGCAAAGCAAGTAACCACGAGGCGCGGCCGCAGGCAGCAATCCTATGGCTTGACGCTACAACCGGCGTCCATAATCTGAAATGAGGCGGCAAAGCCCGCACTTGATTTGGCAATGCGTTGGGGACAACGCGTTCCACCTTGGCTTCGCCAAGTGTATAGTTTTTTAGCGTGAACATAGTAGTAGCTTTTTATCGTTCGTCGGTCGGGAAAAAAATAATCGTCGCGGTCACCGGAATCATTCTGATCCTTTTCGTGATCGGACATTTGCTCGGGAATTTGCAGATTTTCATCGGGCCGGACTGGATCAACGGTTACTCACAACATCTGCACGATCTCGGTCCCTTGCTTTGGTTGATCCGAATTTTTCTGCTCGCCGTTGTCATTATTCACATCTACGTGACCATCCAATTGGCGATTGAAAACCGGCGTGCCCGGCCCGTGGCGTACATCGACAAGCACTACGTCAAGGCAACGTTCGCGTCGCGTCACATGGTGATGAGCGGGCTAATCGTGCTCGCGTTTATTATCTATCATCTCGCGCATTTCACAGTGCGGATAGCCGATCCCCGGTTTGGCTTGCTGAAGGCTGACCCCCTCGGGCATTACGACGTTTACTCCATGATGGTGTACGGCTTTCAAAATTATTATGTGTCGGGGTTTTACGTGCTCGGTTTGTTTCTGCTTACGCTCCATTTGAGCCATGGATCATCCAGCTTTTTCCAATCGCTTGGATTGAATGATAAGAAACTGACGCCGCGCCTCGCCTTGGGCGGCCGAATTTTTGCGTGGCTCATTTTTATCGGTTATACGTCGATCCCCATCGCTGTCCTCCTCGGGTGGGTTAAACCGGCCCAACAGCTATGATCGGAAGGTTCGACGCCAAGATTCCACCCGGTCCGCTCGCCCAGAAATGGCGAAACCATCGCGACCATTCACGATTAGTTAGCCCACACAACCGGCGGAAGTTCGAGATCATCGTTGTAGGAAGCGGTCTGGCCGGTGGATCGGCTGCGGCCACCCTTGGCGAGCTCGGTTATCGGGTGAAATGCTTTTGCTTTCAGGATTCGCCGCGACGCGCGCATTCGATTGCAGCTCAGGGAGGGATCAACGCGGCGAAAAATTATCAGAACGATGGCGACAGCGTTTATCGATTGTTCTACGACACCATTAAGGGCGGCGACTTTCGTTCCCGTGAGGCGAATGTTTATCGCCTCGCTGAGATCGCCAATAACATCATTGACCAGTGCGTCGCGCAGGGCGTGCCGTTTGCCCGCGAATATGGTGGACTTCTGGCGAACCGCTCGTTTGGCGGTGCCCAAGTGTCGCGAACTTTCTACGCGCGCGGACAGACCGGTCAGCAGCTTCTGCTCGGTTGTTATCAGGCGCTTTGTCGTCAAATCGCAGCCGGCACGGTGCAGATGTTTCCCCAGACGGAAATGCTCGACCTGGTGATTGTCGACGGACACGCCAAGGGAATCGTGACCCGGAGCCTGTGTTCCGGAAAAATCGAGAGACACGCAGCGGATGCTGTGGTGCTCGCCACAGGCGGATATGGAAACGTGTTTTATCTGTCGACCAACGCCCGCGGTTGCAATGTCACAGCCACCTATCGCGCTTACAAAAGGGGTGCGCTCTTTGCGAACCCGGCCTTCACACAGATTCATCCCACCTGTATTCCGGTCAGTGGGGAACATCAATCGAAGCTCACCCTAATGTCAGAGTCGCTGCGGAACGACGGACGCGTCTGGGTTCCGAAGCGCAAGGAGGACCGCGACAGGGCGCCACGCGAAATCCCTGAGACGGATCGCGACTATTATCTTGAGCGAAAATATCCGACCTACGGCAATCTTTCGCCGCGTGATATTTCGTCGCGCGCGGCAAAGGAAGTCTGCGACGAAGGCCGCGGCGTTGGTCCAGGTGGTCGCGGCGTCTATCTCGATTTTGCCGACGCTATCAAGCGCCTGGGAGAACATACCATCCGCGAGCGTTACGGAAATTTGTTTGAGGTCTACGAAAAGATCACTGGCGAAGACGCCTACAAAGTGCCCATGCGGATCTACCCCGCAGTGCATTACACGATGGGCGGCCTGTGGGTGGATTACGACCTGATGAGCAATGCACCCGGGTTATTTGTAATCGGTGAAGCAAATTTTTCCGATCACGGCGCCAACCGGCTCGGTGCCAGCGCTCTCATGCAAGGTTTGGCAGATGGTTATTTCGTTTTGCCGAACACGCTGCCGAATTACCTGGCTGGCCAGGTGGGAAAACGGCCGTCGCCGGATTGTCCAGAGTTTCGGGCAGTGGAGGAAAGTGTTTGCGCAAGGATCGAGAAGCTTCTCAGCATCAACGGCACTCGTTCGGTTGACTCGTTCCATCGAGAGCTAGGCCTGCTTCTCTGGGATAAATGCGGGATGTCGCGCCACGAAAGGGGATTGCGCGAGGCGCTCAAAAAAATCCCCGAACTGCGAGAACAATTCTGGCACGAGGCACGCGTGCCCGGGGATGGCGACGATTTCAATCAATCCCTGGAACGTGCCGGACGCGTCGCCGATTTCCTGGAATTCGCGGAGCTGATGTGCATCGATGCACTGGAGCGCGACGAATCTGCCGGTGCGCGGAAGGCGAAGCACTACGCGACGACGAAAATCACGCGGCCGTGTTTGCCTGGGAATTTCAAGGCGACGGACAACTGCCCATATTGCATCGGGAGCCACTCAATTTCGAAACCGTGCATCTAACACAGAGAAGCTATAAGTAGTTTTTAGTTGAGAGTGGATAGTTGATAGATGTCCAATGCAACCATGTTTACCTTCGAAAAATTAGACGTCTGGCAAAAAGCGATTGATTTCGCCGACTTGGTTTATAACCACACGCGCAATTTCCCAGTCGACGAGCGCTTCGGCCTTACAAATCAAATGCGACGGGCAGCTGTCTCAATATCGTCGAACATTGCAGAGGGCACGTCGCGCATGTCGCAAACTGACTTCGCGCGGTTCATTGAGATCGCGACTGGTTCAGTCTTTGAAGTTGTTTCGCAATCCTTCATCGGTCGCCGGCAAGGTTTCCTAAACGAGGAAAATTTCCGCGCAATGTATAGTGCGGCTGACGAAATAGGCCGGATGCTCAGCGGCTTGCGAAAATCGTTAGCACTGGAATAAGCGCATGTGCGTCGCCCTTCAACTATCAACTATCAACTCTCAACTATGAACTTCAAGCGGACGTAAAAACGCCAGGCAAACTCGTCGATTACGAAGTACGCGACATTTCGCCAAACACGTCCTTTCTCGAGATGCTCGACATTCTCAATGAGACATTGGTCAAAGGCGGAAAGGAACCGATCGCGTTCGACTCGGATTGCCGCGAAGGTATTTGCGGCACTTGCTCGCTTACGGTTAACGGCGAACCACACGGCCCCGATCATCCTGGCGCGGTGTGTGAGCTTTACATGAGAAAGTTTCGCGACGGCGCGACGATCACGGTCGAGCCTTTTCGAGTAGGATCGTTCCCGCTTGTAAAAGATCTGGTAATCGATCGCGGCGCGCTGGACCGCATCGTGCAGGCTGGTGGATTCATTTCCGAGCGCGCAGGCTCCGCGCCGGAGGCGAACTCGATCCCGGTTCCCAAGCACGATGCCGACCTGGCGATGGAGGCGGCGGCTTGCATCGGGTGCGGCGCCTGCGCCGCGGCGTGTCCAAATGGATCGGCCATGCTTTTCACAGCTGCGAAGGTCTCGCATCTATCGCTCTTACCGCAGGGCCATCCTGAACGAGAGAGTCGTGTGCTGCGAATGGTCAGCGTGATGGACGCAGAAGGATTCGGCAATTGCACCAATACGTACGAATGCGAGGCGGTTTGCCCAGCCGAAATCAGCGCTAGCTTTATTGCCAAGCTGAATCGCGAATACGCGCGAGCGGCGGTGCAGCGCAGCGCAGGCGAATAGGGTAACACGCGCTGGCGCGCGACGCGTTCTCTGGGGAGCACAGGCTGCCAGACCGTCCTTTTCGGCAGCCTGTGCTCCCCAGATTTATGCGCGAATGACGGAATCTTGTAATGAATTCAACGCCGTGCGATGGAATCGCGATGCCGAAAGGAAAAGCAAAAGCGACAGGCGAAAAAATCTACGCCGTCCTGGGTTCCGACGAATCAGAAATTAAACGCGTGGCCGCAGAGATCGCGTCTAATCTGACGCCACCCGGCGCAGGCGATTTCGGATTAGAAGTCATTGATGGCGCTGCCGATAACGCCGATCAGGCAGAAGCGCGGGTGAGATCGGCTATTGAGGCACTGCAAACACTGCCGTTTTTCGGCAGCACAAAAGTGGTTTGGTTAAAGAACGTTAATTTTCTCGGCGACGATCAAAAAGCGCGTTCGGCCGTGGTGCAATCAGCCTTGGAAGAATTGTCCGAGCTAGTCGATAGCGGTTTCGGCCCCGGCGCCACACTCTTGATCAGTGCGATTGATGTGGATAAACGCCGTTCCTTCTACAAAACGCTGCTAAAACGAGCGGAGGCTCAGGTTTTTGACCGGCTTGATTCCAGCCGAGGCGGCTGGGAAGAGGAAGCACTCGAGCTGGTTCAGCAGCGCGCGAAGAAAAGAAAACTCCAATTCGACCAGGATGCGCTCGACCTCTTTGTGTTACTGACCGGTGGCGATACTCGACAGATCGATAACGAACTCGAAAAGATCGACACTTATTGTAGCACGGGCCCCGAGCCCGTTGGGCGGGCGGGCGTCTCGCCTGGTCCGCCTCGATCGGCAGGCCGCATGTCGGCCGGCTCAACAGCGGGGATGGCTGTGCCACAAGTTACCGCTGAACTTGTTCGCGAGTTAGTGCCGCTTTCACGGGCAGGAGTCATTTTTGAGTTGGGTAATGCGCTCGCGGCGCGCGATCTCCAACTATCGCTGAAACTGGTGCGACGTTTATTAGATCAAGGCGAAAGCGCCATCGGTATTTTGCTCGTGGCGATCGTTCCTACGATCCGCAATTTATTACTCGCCAAGGGTTTGATGGAACGTTATCGCCTTCCACGGCCGCACTCGCCGTTCCAGTTCATTTCCGCAATCAACCGCCTGCCCAGCGAGGCAACGGATCATTTGCCTCGCAAGAAAGATGGCTCAGTCAATGCTTACGGACTTGGGATCGTCGCACAACAGGCGGGCCGGTTCGAAACGACCCAATTGATTCAGGCCATGCGAGCGTGTCTCGAAGCAAATGTTCAATTGGTCACCACGCAGCTTGATCACGAACTGATCTTGACTGAAGTGGTGGTAAAGCTGCTTCAAGACCCGTCATCCTAAGCGGAGTCGAAGGATCCCGCGGCACTACTCACCGCGTTTCTCACGGGATTCCTCGACTTCGCTCGGAATGACCGATACTAGCTGGTGCCTTCCACTTGTCTCCGCGCAACCGGACCGATATAGGGAATGTCCCAGCGGACACCGGTAAATGCCTTAACGATGGTAATGATCATGATTACCAGGAACACGAGATGCACCAGCGCGGCGATGATGGCCCAGAAAAATACCAGGATGCCACCAATACCCGGAATCGCCCCGAACACCGCGTGCACGACCGCCGACACAATGTTGAAGAGAAACCACGCGCAACCAAAGATGATGGATTGCATCGCGTAAAAGCGGACGAAACCGTCATGCTTTTCGAGGATATAAAAAATGACGCCGCCGATCAACGGTATGCAGGCGATTGCTGCAGCCACGTTGGAAGGTAAACCGGTCGATGTGGATTTTGCCGCCGTCCCGGGTTCAGGACTCGGAGGTGGAGGTTGAGTGGGCACTTCGTCTGGCATGATCTACATACACGAACTGGAAAGTGTATTGTCAAGCATCTTCCTTCTACGCAATTCTTTTTCGCTTTTGCTCGGGGCTCACGATCAATATCATGCGTTCCTCACCCAGCGAATCAATGACTAGGAACTCCCGTTTCTCACGTGCCTTTACCTTGATCGAGGTAATTGTTGTGCTGGCAATCATCGCCATTCTCATGTCGATGGTGTATCCAATGTACACAAGCATTTCGGAGCGAGCCAGAGCAACAAAGGACATGAGCAATCTCCGCCAGATTGGGATGGCGACACAGACTTACTTGAATGACAGCGATGGAATGCTGTTTTCGCCCACCAGCTCATGGATGTCACAATTAAGCCCTGGCGCGAACAGCAAATACTTCTCAGCTTGGCGAGGTCTTCAATCGCCTTTCGACAAACGGCCCTCGTCTGAAGCTGGCATAGGAACGCCTTTGTCCCCGATCAGCTACGGTGTGAACGCAAATATCGTTTCGGGCGCTGCCGCAATCTCTGCAAGTACAATTAGGAAGCCGACAGCCTTCATTTTGTTCGCGCCGGCGCAGGCTTCGGGCGGAACGGTGACTTTCTCGGGCTGGGCGAATTCTCCGGCTCAAGGAGTCACGGTAGCAGGAACAGGCACGACAGCGACGAGCAGCCCAGGCGGAGTTGCCATAGGAGGTACGCAGAACAACCGGCAACGAATTAACGCCCTTTTCGCTGACCTGCACTGTGAGATCATGCCATGGACGACATTCACGAGGAATGTCGCTGCAACCGACGATCCAGACGCGCTTTTTCGTTGGAATCCTTAGATCCTTGTCCATAAGGTTGTGGAAATTCGTGGCGCCAGATATTGCTATTCGGCGCTCGTGGGTTCCGGCCTGATTCGTCAACTGGGCAAGCAAGTGCACAAACTTCTGCCTGGTTCAACGTGCGCGATCATCTCCGATACGAATGTTGCCGCGCTCTTCGCTCGTCGAGTCAAACGCAGTCTGGAATCGGCCGGTTTAAAACCGACATTAATCACGATTCCAGCGGGCGAAAAATCGAAGATACTCAAGCAAGCTGGCGCAATTTGCGAGCGGATGATCGTCGCCGGATTAGATCGCCAATCCTTCGTTATCGGTCTCGGTGGCGGAGTGATCGGCGACATCTCCGGATTTGTCGCGGCGATTTATCATCGCGGTATTCCTCACATCCAGATTCCGACCACTCTGCTTGCAATGGTGGATAGCTCGATCGGCGGAAAGACCGGAGTCAATACGAACGATGGAAAAAACCTCCTCGGTATCATCCATCAGCCATCGCTTGTGATTGATGATGTCGATGTTTTGAAAACGCTGCCTCGCCGCGAGTTCAATCAGGGATTCGCCGAAGTCATCAAGCACGCAGTGATAGCCGATCCGAAAATGTTTAAGACGTTTCAGTCCTGGAAGGCAAGATCGCCGCGGCGATCGCTTGCCCTGCAATCGTTGATTAAGCGCAATATCAAGATCAAAGCGGCGATTGTCGCTCGCGACGAGCGAGACCGCTCCGGCGAAAGAGCAATTCTCAATTTCGGTCATACTGTGGGTCACGCGATCGAGCGCGCGGGAAATTATCGGAAATTTCTACACGGCGAAGCCCTCAGCCTCGGAATTGTCGCAGCTTGCGCGATCTCAACGAAAAGAGCCGGTCTGCCAGCAGATCAACGTGATGCCGTCGGCGATCTTCTACAGCGATTCGAGTTGCCGACGAGTTTGCCCAAAAATTTTCCACGCGAGAAAATTTTCAACGCGTTGAAGTTCGATAAGAAATTTGAAGGCGGAAAAATCCGTTTCGTTGTAACGCCGAAAATAGGAGCTGCGCATGTGTCACGCAACGTGACAATGGGAGACATTCGCGAGGCAGTGGATGAACTGTAGCGGCGCTCTGTGAGCGCCGACCATGCACAGAACGGCGGTCACAGACCGCCGCTACAGTTGAGAGTCATTTCCGCGCACTTTCGAATAATATTCGACTAATCCATCCGCCACGCTGTCGGCGTACTCGCGGAAAATACTTTTGCGTTCCAAACCGTTGATGTTGCGGGTTCCTTCGTAATCGCCGGCCTGAATTCGGGCGAAGACGTCTTTGCTGTTCATCACATAGGGCTCGCAATAAACCACCGGACAACGATAAAGCCGCGTAGCTAGCAAATTGCGCGCATAGAGGTAACCGCTCGTGCCGACTTTGGTTGTACTGTTTGTCGTAGGATACTGGTATGGGGGTAGTTGAGTTTCCCGCGCCATTGTGCCGGCAATTGTGTCCGCCAGCGGCAATTCCTCGTCGTAAGCGCGGCTGAGAAGTCGCCGAATCATTTCGAAACGTTCGTCATCGAACTCAAGCTCCTGCTGCAAATAGGAACCGTTTAGCAGAAGATGAAGATGGTTGATGTCGGGCAACGTTGGATTATTTGGATCGCCCCAGCCTTCGGCATTGAAATGCAGGCAAAGAACGAGATCGGGATGCAACTTGAAGTTTACCAGCGCCGCACGGCGGCGAATCTCGCTGTAGCGGTAAAATAAGATTTCGCTCTGCCAGCGAATCGTTTGCTCTTTCTCGGGATCATTTGGATCAAGAACGTCAACACGAGGCTGTGGCACGCCGTTTCTAATCAGGATTTTCCTGGCAAGTTCCCGAAAATCATCCGGACGTTTTGCCGTGATCGGTTCGTTGCTATCCCGAACAAAAAAAACTTTTGCCCCTAATTCGCGCAATCGCGGGGCGAGCAGCTGCGCGACTTTCAAAGTCAAATCACCTTCCTGCACCGGTTGAGTGCTGTCGACTTGAAACCAGCGCTCTTCCATCTTGGCCCATTCGCCACCCAGATGCCCCGGGTCGAGCGCAATTCGGACGCCTGCGAGCGGCTTGTGCCCTTTCGTGTGTGGCAAGGATTTCGCGGGATGCCAAAGCCGCGGCACCGGATTGCGCGAGGTGTCGTCCTTCGCGAACCGCAAAGTAAAGAAATTCTGTGACTCGCGGTTGGTCAAAATCCGCGCTGTGTCGGTGTTTACTTCAATTAAATCGGGAGCGATTCCGTGTGTGCAATAAACGTCGTAGATTAAGTGCGCGAATTCGTCGCGGGTGATTGTCTCCTGATAGGATTCCAGCACGCTCCAGCGCGGATGCGCACCGAGAATTCCCAGATTTTCCGCCGCGCGATCGGTAAGAGCCAGGGTGAAAAAGCAAAACGTGAGCAGGGCCGTGCGCTTCATGATCGCGAGCAATAGAGCATTGATGGTCGGATTTTTCCCACTGTCATCCTGAGCGAAGCGAAGGACCTCACAAAGATTGGTTAATCACTCAAGGTCAGACGCGCGATATTTCAGTCTGTGTGAGATCCCTCGTCGTCCTCGCGGCTCGGGATGACAACAGCTTTTGTCGTGGCTACTGTCGCAGAATGTTAACTGTCCTTATCCTGGGCGACATCGTCGGTGAGCCAGGACGCACCGCCGTAATTGCCAGGCTGCCGGAACTGAAAGAAAAGCACGCCTTGGACTTCATCATCGTTAACGGTGAGAATGCGGCCGGCGGTCGCGGCATAACGGGAAGAATCACCATTGACCTCTTGCGCGCCGGCGTCTCAGTCATCACCACAGGCGACCACATATGGGACCAGAAAGAAATTCTTGCGTTCATCGACACCGAACCGCGTTTGTTGCGCCCGGTGAATTATCCCGATGGCGCACCGGGGAACGGGTCGATCGTCTTGGAAACAGCCAAGGGGAAAATCGGTGTCATCAACGTGCAAGCGCGCACATTTATGCAGCCGATTTTGGAAAATCCGTTTCACGCGGTCGATACAGCGGTGACAAAGATGCGCAACGAGACGGCGAACATCATCGTGGACGTACACGGAGAGACTACCAGTGAAAAAATCGCACTGGGCCGGTTTCTCGACGGAAAAGTTTCTGCCGTCATTGGAACTCACACCCACGTTCAGACTGCGGACGAACAAATTTTTCCCGGCGGCACAGCTTTCTTGTGCGACGCGGGCATGTGCGGTCCGGTAAATTCCATCCTGGGGCGCGCCATTGATCCAATCATGAACCGGTTCATCTCGAACCTGCCGGCATCGTTTCCTGTGGCAGGCGGTGAGGTGCGCCTGCATGGAGCGCTAATCGAAATCGACGAGAGCACCGGTCGCGCAGTGCGAATTACACGTGTGGATGAGCCAGCGCTCAGTGTAACTGCTCAATCGGAGCCCGAACCAAAGATCGACATTGAACAGACGCCTTCCCCAGAGCAGACTTAAAGTACCCCGAACTGTTCGCGACCTGAATTTCGAATTGTTTAGGAACATCAACGTCCAAAAGAAATTATGAAAAAAACCTTTGTTTTTATTTTCGTCGCGGCCCTGGCGCTTTGTGCTCCGCAGGTGTCCGAGGCGCAAGCCAGCAAAGATGCCAAAGAAGCAAACAAGCTTGCCCGAGACGGCGCAGAGGCTTCTAAGAATCAAGAGTGGGACAAAGCGATCGACTCGCTTCGCAAGGCAACGGCTCTCGACCACAAATACGCGCCAAATTTGGCCGCCGTTTATCAACAGCGTGCATACGGTGCGGCGACTAACCAGCAATTTCAGGATGCCATCAACGACTACGGCGAAGCAATCAAGATCAGTCCGGAAGACGCACGAATTTACGAACAGCGCGCAGCGGTCGAGATGAAACTGAACGATATGGACAAAGCGCTGGCCGATTATTCCGAGGCGATCAAGCTTAAGCCAGGCGAAGCTCGCTACTACGGCTACCGCAGTTACATTTACGAGGTTAAGGGCGACATCAAAAATTCGATGGCTGACACCGACAAAGTGCTAAAACTTGATCCGAAAAATCAGGAAGCGATCAGCCGCAAAAAACGCTTAGAAACGCTGCAATCCCTGAGAGCAACGCCGGCTCCTCCATCGCCGGCTGCTTCAACTAAGACGTCCCCGGCGGGCGCACATTCGCCGCATAAGCCGTAATCGTTAGTTAGCCCCAGGGACTGTAATTCGTGCCAACGCGTTGAGCCGCCTTCGTATCACTACGGCGTGCCAAGGGACGACACGTTCGACCTGTGCTTTCCAAGGTGGATCGGCTTCTCCGAAAATGCCAGTCCGGCCCGGACCGATGGCGAACAGGTCGCCGAAGGCGCAGGTAATCTTCGATGTTCAGGCGTCCGCCGGTGAAACAACAGCTTCCTGGTTTTCGGCTGGTTTTGTCGGCGCGGTGAATCGCCTCTTTCGCCGGTTGGCCGGCAGAGGCGCCAGGGTCATGGTGATATTGCGGCCGGTGATTTTGGGATTCATTTCCACCTGCGACATCCCCGAGAGATCATCGCGAACTTTCTCTACAAGCTGCATGCCAAATTCCTGGTGTGCCATTTCGCGGCCGCGAAACTGCAGTTGCACCCGCACCTTATTTCCCCGATCCAGGAACTCTTCGCCGTGCCGGATTTTCGTCAGATAATCGTGATCGTCGATGTTAACGCGAAACTTGATTTCCTTCAGCTTCGAGCCGGACGGTCTTTTATCCTTGGTATGCTTGGAGATATCGTACCGGAACTTTCCAAAGTCGATGATCTTGCAGACCGGTGGGGTGGCCGTTGGGGCGATCTCCACCAGATCGAGACCAAGACTTTGAGCTTTGCGCAAGGCGTCAGTTAGCTTGATGACGCCAAGTTGTTCGCCGGTGGACCCCAGAATGACTCGGACTTCCCGGGCGCGGATCCGACCGTTTACACGAATTTGTGGTTGCAGATTCGAACTAGCTCCTAGCCGGCGAAGCGGGAGTGTACCGCACCGCCGTATTTCCATTTATCGCAATCCCCGGCGCCACCCTCGGCAAACGCCCGGACACTCTAACCTCGCCACGGCTGCGATTCACCGCGACGAAGAGCTCGCATTAATATCGCGAGCCGAAGGGAAGTTGTAGGCAACAATCTTGCGCTGGCAAGGTGAATCTCGTGACAATCATGTTTCGCTCCTCCAATTCTCATTTTGTCGGCGGGTCGCCAAAATGCGCCTTGTGCGCCGCGTACGCAGTGGCGTCGTCGAGCATCGAATCAAGCGTGGCTGTCAAGGGCTCCAGCTTTACAACACCGGAAAACACCGCGCGATCGCCAATTTCCGTGTCGATGACGAATGTCGGGCGTTGGGTGACTTGGAGCGCGTGAAATTCCGCGGTGGAAGCGCGAACGCGCTTCTCGATCTCGGGCGAACGCGCGCGCTCGAGCAGCTCTTTTTTGTCAATCTTGCCGGTGCCAGCTCCAATCTCGGCGGCAACTTTCCAATCGCTCACCTTTTTCCCTTCGCGCAGCGCGGCGTGAGACAGCGCAAGGCGAACGCGATCATCGACAAAACCAAAGTCCCTGGCGGCTTCGGCCACGCAATTCGGTGCGAGCCATTCCGGGAGACTGGGATCGTACCAATCGGTGTTGAGCATGAACGGCGAACGCATCATCATTCCGCTGCGCCGATAGAACCATTGCTCCTGCTCGCGCGAAGTTGGCAAACCAATGGGATCCATTAACGCGACCTTCCACTGAAACTCGACGCGGCCGTCATAACGCTTTTTCAATTCCGCCCAGGTAGACTCGGACCAGAAACACCAGGATGAAATAACGTCGAGATAATCGGTAACAGTGATTCGCATGTTTGAATGTTAAAAAGGGTTGAAAAGTTACAAGGTTGAAAAGTTTGATTGTTGAAGCGATGAAGCGGTTGATTCTTGTTGCCGCGTTAACGCTTCAACGCTTTAACGAGTCACTTGGCGCTAGCGGCAACTTTGTCTGTGGACCTGAACCATATTTTTCTTTTCCTGGCAGTAGTTTCATCGCTGCTAGTGCTCGCTCGTGCATGGCGTCCGGGGCAACCTTATCGCGGCTGGCGTATCGCTGCACTAATTGTTCTGGCAATAAGTTGTGTATCTTGGATTTTTTTGCGCAGCGCTGCTGGATACATCGGCGGCATCGCGTGGTTCGCGCTTTTGCTTCTCCCGGCGATTGGATTGCGCAAAATGACGGAGTTCGCCGCTGAGGGAGACTACAAATCGGCGGCAAGATTCGGAACAACTCTTCAAATCTTGCATCCCAGCGCCGAGTTGCGCGATCAGGTTCAATTGTTTCGGCATTTGGAATCTCACCAAAACCGCCCGGTTGCCTTCAGAACCGCTCCAATCGCGGGCCGCGTTCGGCATAGCCAGCTCCGAAGCGCCCCGGCAGTTCTTGTGTTGATTCTGCTCAACGTACTCGCGTTTCTTTTTGAGATTTCCGTTGGCGATCTGAACGACCCGGAAGTGCTGCATCGAGTCGGAGCACTTGAACCTTATGCCGTTGTAGCCCAGGGAGAATACTGGCGCCTTTTTACTGCCCTATTCTTGCACGGGGGTTTTACCCATCTGCTTTTCAATATTTTCGCGCTTTATATTCTTGGCCCGCCGTTAGAACGATCCATAGGCACCCTCCGATTTGCCGTGTGCTATTTGGTTTCGGGACTTGCCTCCAGTGCGGGTGTTGTTGGTTTGACCGTACTCGGCTTCGTGCAAGTCGCCCAGCTCGTCGGCGCGTCCGGTTGTATCATGGGAATCGTCGGCGCGTGGGCGGGATTCTTACTGAGACATCGTCACGCGCCGCAAGCGAAACAACGCCTGGGAAACGTCGTGATGATCATAGTGATTCAAGTCGCCTTCGATCTTTCAACGCCACAGGTCAGCATGGCGGCGCATCTGTGTGGACTAGTCGCCGGTTTCTTTCTCGGGCTCCTCCTCGCGCCGCGGCGGATAGCGTACGCCCCCTAGCGAAGCTGAAGGAGGGTTGGCTCAGAACAAACTTGTCTTTTGGACGCGCCCTCCCTTAAGACAAACGCCGTTCGCAATAGAATCTTCGTCTTTCTTCGCTACCTTCTGTGAAAATTTGTCAGTGACCGGGGCCACCGACCCCCGGCTACAGGAATTCGCATGCCGACATTTCAAACGTATAACGTAACTCCCATCCTGCCGGCGGCGCTTGAGCCGTTGCGCGAGATGAGCTTCAATCTGTGGTGGACGTGGGAACCGGCCGCGCGCCGGCTGTTCCGTCATCTGGATCCGGAGCTCTGGAACCGAACAAATCACAATCCAGTCCGGATGCTCCAGCTTTCGCGGCAATCCAGACTGGAAGAACTCGCACAGGACAAAACTTTTTTGCGCGAGTTGCAGCAGGTCTTTGAGGAATTCGAAAAATATCTCGGGCGACACGATACTTACGGAAAGACCGGTGCTGGAAGCGCGATCAAGAATCCGATCGCCTATTTCTCAGCTGAGTTTGGTTTTCACGAATCGATCCCGAATTATTCCGGCGGCCTTGGTATACTCGCTGGAGACCATTGCAAATCGGCGAGCGATCTGGATTTGAATTTCGTTGCGATCGGTCTGCTCTATCGGCATGGCTATTTCCGGCAGCAGATTGACAAGGACGGCGTTCAGGCAGCGATCAATCTGAACCAAAATTTTTATCACCTTCCAATCCGTGAAGCGCTTCGTGGCAACGGGAAACCGCTGATTTCGGTACCGATTCTGGATCGGCAGGTTTTTGCCAGGCTCTGGGAATTGCGCGTTGGAAGGGTAAGTCTTTATCTCCTGGACACCGATATTCCGGAAAACAACGCCGAGGACCGATTGATTACTGCTGAGCTTTACGGCGGCGACCTCGAGATGCGCATGCGTCAGGAGATCATGCTCGGAATTGGCGGCGTTAAAGCGCTTGCGGCGCTCGGCATTCAGCCGGGCGTGTTTCATATGAACGAGGGACACTCAGCGTTTCTGGCGCTCGAACGCATTCGTCTCAATGTGGTGGAGAAGAAGCTCGATTTCTATTCAGCTCTTCAGCTGGTAGCGGCGGCCAATGTTTTTACGACGCACACTCCGGTGCCCGCCGGAAATGACTCGTTCCCGCGCGAGATGATGCGGAAATATTTCGGTAATCTTGCCAAGGAACTAAACGTTTCGTTCGACGAGCTGTTCTCATTCGGCCACATACGCATCAATCCAGAAGACCCATTCAGTATGACCATCCTGGCGCTGCGTCTTAGCCGGCACGCAAATGGGGTAAGCAAATTGCATGGTGAAGTGACCCGTTCGCTTTGGAAAGATGTCTGGGCAGGCGTTCCCGTCCACGAAGTGCCGATCACCAGCATCACAAACGGAGTCCATACCAAAACCTGGATGGCGCCGGAGTTTGCCGCACTCTATCGCAAGCATCTCGGGGCATGGGAGGAACACCTCACCGAGCCTGAGTTCTGGCGTGGCGTCATCGATATTCCCGATGCGCAACTTTGGGATACGCATCAAAGACTCAAACTCCGACTGATTGAGTTTGTGCGCGACCGGGAACGAAGGCGTCGCGAACGAATGGGGGAAGCGCCCGAGTCCATTCGCAGGGTCAACCGCATTCTTGATCCGGAAATCTTAACGGTCGGTTTTGCGCGCCGTTTCGCGACTTACAAACGCGGCACGCTCCTATTCAGCGACAAGGAACGCTTGAAACGATTGCTGAATGACGCGACGCGTCCGGTGCAGTTCATTTTTGCGGGCAAAGCGCATCCACGTGATGAATCCGGCAAGGCGCTCATTCAGGAAGTTTACAGACTTAGCCACGAAGCTGGCCTGGAAAATCGCATCGTCTTTCTGGAGGACTACGATAGCTACATCGCGCGCCGCCTGGTGCAGGGTGTTGATCTTTGGCTGAACCATCCGTTGCGTCCCATGGAGGCGAGCGGAACCAGCGGAATGAAGGCTGCTCCAAATGGCGGAATCAACCTGAGCGTTCTCGACGGTTGGTGGCGCGAAGGCTACAACGGCAGCAACGGCTGGGCCATTGGCGCGGAGATTAATAATGGCACTACGGAATTTCAGAATGAAGTGGACGCGAGCAGTCTTTACCACCTACTGGAAAACCAAATCGTTCCTCTTTATTACGCGAAACCGGACGGCAAACTTCCTCTCGCGTGGCTGCAACTGATGCGGGAATCGATCCGCAGCGTCACGCCGGTCTTCAACACGCAGCGGATGGTGAAGGAATACACCGAGCAACTTTATGTCCCGGCCGCGAAATCGTACGAGAATTTTTCCCGGGACGGCTGCGGCGCAGCCACGCACCTGAGCCAGTGGAAAACGCAAATACGCAAGGACTGGGCAGCGGTGAAGATTTCGGACGTCCAAATAGGCAATAAAGATCGGCAAAGCATTTTGGTCGGTGAATCGCTGGAAATCACGGCGCGAGTTCATCTCGGCGCCGTCGATCCACAACACGTGCGAGTGGAAGCCTACCATGGCGAAGTCGATAATGGTGACATTCGGAATCCTTCGGCGACACTCCTTAATCAAACCGGCAGCGCGGATGGAGATGGCAATTACATTTACCACGGAGCAGTCCCCGCGTCTGAAAGCGGCACATATGGCTTTAGCGTGCGCGTTATGCCCACGCATCCCTGCCTGATGCAAACGCACGAACTGCGGTTGATCACCTGGTCATAGTGAAGTAGCGACGCGCCTGTGACGCGTCATAAATGGCGCGGAGGAGGCGTTACACCTAAACACGCAACAATCGCGACTACCGCAACCCCAAGGCAGATTTCGCAGAACACATTTCGGCGCAGTTGAAGCAGTAAGTCCGGCTCCGCGGGAGCTTTTAGCAGCTTTGCTTTAACGAGGAACCGGTTGCGGGCTCCGAAACCAATGAGGATGGCGAAGAGCGTGAGCTTAAAAAGGAGAAGCTGGCCATAAGGCGTCGTGAAAAGCGCGTAAATCGAACCGACCAGCAGCCAACTATTGGAAATTCCGCTAACGACGAGAAGGCTCACGCAGCACAAACTTAGGGTGGAAAAACGGTGCAGCACCGGAGCGACGGCTTCGCCTGACAAGAACGGAGCACGGACGCGCGCCAGGAAAATCGTCAGCGACGCCAGTCCCCCAATCCACCCACCCGCAGCGCAAAGATGAAGCATGTCGCCGAGGAGGCCAAGTGAATGCACGCTGGCTGCCGCAGCGTGGCTGATCCAGGCCAACGAAACGAGCAAAACAACGCTTACCAGCCAGAGAACCGAGATCACCGCCCTTCGTGCCTCGACCTTTACCAGCGCCGCAGCGACAAGCGCAAACGCCGCCGCGATCAGGCCAAGACGAAGTTGCCAGACTCGGCCGAATTGCGTTTCAAACAAAACCGTCCGCCATGCTGTCGCCGAGAAAGCATACTGGAACGGCAATCCACTCATGCTTGCGACTTCGAGCCAAAACCAGAGCAGGGCAGAAAGAAGTGCTGCGACTAGACTCCAAGCGGCAAGACGGAATAGTCGGTGTTCAATCTCGTGAGAATCGTCGCTTCCAGGCTGACCGACCGGGGCGAATATGACGAGGTCGAAAGTGAAGATTCCCGCTAGCAGGATCGACGCGGTGATGTGCACCGCGCGAGCGATGATGAGTTGTGCCGTGAGCACCGGTTTTCCCTCGCATTAGTGCCTAACGAACGATCCGGAACGTGAAGTTCCCATTCGTCACGTGGGTATCGACAGAAACGACGCGCCAGACGACCTTGTAGACTCCCGCGCCGAGCTGCGGCAGAGAAACGTGCAGCAGCGCGTGGTCGGAGCGATCCAGATGCAGATCGCGTTTGTCCACTTCCTTCCCGGATGCGTCGAAGACCTGAATGTTGCTAAGGGCGGGTTCGATATTCTCCGTAAATCGAATTCGAACCTCGCTCGGCGATGTCTGTATCGTGCTGCCTACCCCCGGGTCCGCATCCTTGAGAAAAGCGTGCGCTTCAAGCCGAGCTGACGCGGCCACAAGAACTAAAAAGAAGATGACGATACGCTTCATTTGTTTCCTCCAAAGAGCGGACGACCCAGGCTGTGCGGGAAAAGATCGTCCACAGAGAAGTGCAGTTGCGCGATCACGCCGACGTTGTTTCCAGTGCGCTCGTTGATCGGAACAACAGCCTCAACTCCAACCTGGAAGTATTTACCCGCCCAGATGATGCCAGGGTTTATCGTGCCAGTCGTTTGTCCCTGTTCTCCGCGGTTCAGAGGAGTTTCCAATGCAAACTCCACCAGCGGGATCAGCCGATCGAGCGGCGCGTGCAAGTGCAAATCCTGCACCTGGGATTGCAGGTAGATCAGGCTGTACTCAAGTGCAAAGCCCCACTCCAGCACATCGGGGTGCCGCTCAACCTCAATATCGCGTTCGCCGGTCTGGGCGTCCACTGTGACACTGCGCGTGCTCGCGCTTGTGGGAATCGCAACGCCGACTTGTCCTGTGATGGCAAACGGCTTCAGGAACCGCACGGCCACGGGTAAATCGCCAAAGCCTTTGCCGAAAAAAATCCCTGGCGCCCAGGTGCTAAATGAATCGGCGCCGACCGAGCGCGAGCCGGTGCCACCGAGCTCCACGCCAAGTCCGATTGAGACAATCGCTTCGTGCTCACCGTTTTTCAGGAGCTGATACTTCCCGCCTAACTCCAGGTTGCCAAATCCATTCGCTGCTGGACCTTCGTGCGGATTCACGGCGGTAAAGGTGTCCCCGATTTCGATCGCAAATTCTGGAGTGATGCGTTTGGAGAGGTCCATGGAGATATCCGTCTCGCGCGTTCCACCGTCGTCCGGCAGTCTTATCGTGCTGACCGTTGGAAGTGAAAGTTCGTCGGAGACAAAGGGATCATCGGTTGAAAGCGTCGCCGGAAAAAACCGCGCTCCGGCAAAACCGTGACCGTAAGCCCGCCCCGTTGCACTGAATTGGTATGCGGCGCAAACAAGCCAGAAAAACAAAGATAAAAATTTCATTTCGATCCTCCGAAAGTCGAAACAACCGCGATTGCTGCGCGGTGGTTCCGGTCGTGCAACGCGCCAGGCTACGACCCGTGCACACGCACGGCGCAGCCGAATCAAACGCGAACTAACTGAGGAGCAAGCGCGGTGGCGGCACAGGCGGAGACTGCCCGATTTGAGACGAATGAAAATCGCCCACCGTGTATTTGAAAGGAGTGAATGGTCGTAAGAAAGAGGCGGTCTGCCACAAGCAAATCATGTCGATCTTTGGCGTGGGCGATTGAAGATCAGATTTCTTTTCTGAATTCTTGCCCGCGTTCACCACATGACAAAGCGAACATGGATGAGCACCATCAAATGTCTGAGCGATTGCCTGGCACAAGGGCGCGCGCTTCGAGTAATCGACGAGCATCGTTGTCCACGCCAGCGATTGGAGCGCGATCCATTGCAAGCCGATCGCGCAGCAAAGGGCGAAAATCGTGACGATCCGGCCTACATGGCGAAGCACGATTGCGAGGCTAGTTTTCGCGATTTTTAGTGTCAATCACTGCTTCCTCCCACTTTCAGAGCAAATGAGCCGTTGCCTTCGTCGAGATAAATTGTGGTACCCACACGCGAAATGCGAAGCGATTGTCGCCAGCTCCCTCCCGGAAAATCTTTCTTAGCTTCGATTGTCTTCGTTTCCATTTTTCCCGCAGACGGGACTTGATTGCCGCCAGCCATTGCTTCGGACAAAACTCTGCCGTCCATTTCTTGCGGCGCTTTGATTCCAAGAATGTGCAAAATTGTCGGCGCAAGATCGACATTGCCTGTGGTTAGATCGTCCGTTTGGCCGCGGCGAAAATCCTGGCCCGCTGCGATCAGGGTATTATGCATGTCGAATCGGCTGAGCGTGGCGTGAGTTCCTTTCCCTGCTTCGCGTTGCCAATCAGCATCGATCATTCCCGGAGCGCCGAACTGATTTTTCGAATCGCTCCAGCGAAAAGCCATGACAACGTCCGCCGCATTGGGGTTGTCGATTTTTGCATCATTCAAATGGAAGGTTCCTGGCAAACCCTGTTTGGTAAAAATCACTCCAGCAAAATCCGACTGCTGCAAAAACTCGACAAGACGGCACGTCACCATCGCGTCGTGTCCGACGAGATAAAAAAGAACGCTGCCGCCGTTCCCAACCAGCATGATGTCTCCAGGTTTCGGCTCGTCATCAAATTCAGTCTTCGCAACGAAGCCAGCGTCGCTCAGGATTTTTCGTAAATCGATCGAGCGTCTGATCGTCGAGAATCCGTGATCGGAAACGACAAAAATGTCAGTCGTCGCTCTTGCGGATGCTTGTCCCGCGGTAGCTTTGGCGGAGGGCCTATCTAATGCCGAAAGAATCGCAGCAAGATTTTCGTCCGACGATTTGATTGCAGCGAGCGCAGGGGGCGCGCCGGGCGCGGATTCGTGCTCGGTTAGATCCGGTTCGCCCAGCCAAATCACCGACAAACCGGGCAGGCCATCTTTCCAAAGAAGATCTGTAACTGCTTTGGTCGTCCAGCCGTCGCGCTGTAAATGTGCAGATGGAAAAGGCCCAAGCGCGGCAACGATCGGCGTAAGAATATCACGGGGAAGCGTCTGACCTGCGAACAGCGTGACACGGTTCTTCGCAGGCCCACTGTCTGCATGTCGATCCAGCAAAAGACCGACAGTCTTTGCGGCGGCAATCACGGTTCGCTCACCTGCGCGTTGAATAAGTTCGGCGATGGTCGGAACGGAGATGAATTTGCCGCCGGAAACTTCATCTCCCCTGCTCACGGCTGCCGGGCTTTCGATATTAATTGATCGGCTACGATCGATTTCCGGGCGGTACTCATAATTTGCAACCACGCCGTTCTTGCCGGGATAAACACCAGTCACCAGTGCTGTTCCGTTTACCATCGTTGCACTGGGATAAACCGCGTGGTGATTGCGAAAGGTGACTCCTTCGCGGGCGAGCTTCCAAAGCGTCGGCGTTGTTTTCTCGCCAACAAAGTCCGGGCGCATTCCATCCCACACCACTACGACGACATGCCGGTCGGGTCTTGCCGTTTCAGCAGCAAGCGGAATAAGGCCTAAAGAAAAAACGAGGACGAGGATCCACATCGCTGTGCAATATTTCCGAAACATGATCGTTCGCAGACTACACAGATTGCGTGATATTGGTAGGGTACGACCGTTGGGCGCGCCGCCATGGAGTTTGGTTCTTGTCCTGATGTTTTTGTCTGCCTCGGCATTCGCCGCTCCGCTCCTTCCCACTAATCCCGGGACGACATGGCGATACAGCATGACGGAAGAACTTGGAAAAGGCCTTACTATTTCGAATTTGAAATCGGATGCTGATGGGAAGGTTCGGCTATCGGTACTCTACCGCCTTGATGGAATGGAGGACGTTGACGGGAAAGAGCTTCTCAAATTCGAAATGCACCGGGCTGGTTCGATCACGAATACAGATCTTGTTACCGTCGATGAACACGGAATAACCTGTTGGGCGCGAATTAATCTGGACGGCGAACTGATCAAGTTTAATCCGCCACAGACAATGGTTGCCGCGCCGCTAAAGCAGGGCGCCGCTTGGAATTTCGATGGTCAGGCCAGCGATTTGAACGTGCATCAGCAGTACAACGTGACCGGAGAAGAAGACATCGAAGTTCCGGCCGGCGAATTTCATGGGTTCCATATTCGGGGAGAGCAAACCTCACCCAGCCGTATGACAATTGATCGCTGGTTCGTGCCGGGTACTGGAATTGTTAAAGATGTTACGACGATGCGTGGCACGGACGGCGATTTGCTCGAGCGAATTTCTCTCGAATTGGCTGAGCGACCCAAAATCGAGAACAGGCCGGAGGTGAAATCGGAGGCAGCGTCGAAGCGGCTGTCCGTGACCTTTGCAAACGATCAATTCGGGAAACCAAGCTCGACGTTTTCATCGGATACACCCCAGATTTACGTGCGTTGGCAGGGACGGCGCTTGCGAAAGGGCGGAAAGGTCAAGGCAGTATGGATCGCGGAGAATATCGGCGAGGATTTTCCACAAGGCTACAAGGTGGACGAAGCTTCAGCGACCGTCGAAAGTCAAAATGCCCGCGGAGCATTCACGCTGGCGCGGCCGGAAGACGGCTGGGCAGTCGGTGATTATCGCGTTGAATTCTATGTCGATGACGTTTTCGTGGACGCGGCGAAGATAAAGATTGTGAAGTAACTTCGTCATGTCCAGCGTAGTCGCCTGCCGAGCCGTAGCTTTATGCGAAGGTCTGGACACATTTCTTATACTTTAACCCTGGAGCAGCCAGAGATTCCTCGGCTTCGCTCGGAATGACAATCGTTACAGCCCAGAATTTCTTGAATCCAAAGCGAGGCGCCGTTGCATCGTAACTAGCAAAGTCATATTTCCCATGAAGAAGACCATTTTCATATTTTTGGCTGTGTGCGTGGTGCTGGCCGCTGGATGCCGATGGGTGGGAATTCGAGGTAATGGGCACATCAAAACAGAAGACCGAACAGTTAACGCCTTCACCGAGATCGACACCGGCGGGGCATTCGAAATCGAATGGCAAAGCGGGTCCCCTGCTCTCCGCATCACGACCGATGAAAACCTTCTTTCTTATGTCGAAAGTGATGTCTCGGGGGACACGCTTCATTTGCGCACGCACGAGCAAATTTGGCCAACGCATGGAATCAAGGTCGTTATCTCCAGCCCAACAAGGACAGGCGCAAGGATCCGAGGCGCGGTTAAGCTCACCGCAAAACAACTCGCCGGACCCAAGTTCGCTCTTGAAGGTAGCGGCGCATCACATGTTTTACTCGACGGAAACATCGCTGAACTCCTTGCCGATATGACCGGTGCGAGCGAACTGGACGCAAGCGGTCTCCAAACCAAGACTGCCGAAATCTCCACGACAGGGGCAGGCGACGCGGAAGTCGCAGTTGCTGAGACGTTGAAGGTCGCCATTACCGGCGC
>WNGE01000770.1_pt1 | contig 41823 bp, 35 predicted proteins | sample 5400651 | NCBI WGS metagenome assembly WNGE01 (sample SAMN13153370, study PRJNA577476) | soil metagenome | isolation source: 60 cm soil or saprolite under grassland replicate 2 | place: USA:California | collected 2016-06-15 | reverse complement strand
CGCCGCGCCTTCTCCGGCACGACCGCCGCCTCGTAGTCCTCTCCCGCGAACCCGCGCACCGCTTCGAGCGTGTCGAACCAGAGGATCGTGACGAACTCGACGCCTTCGGGGACGTCGCGGCGCAGGAGATGCGCGCCTTCGAGGCCGCGGATGCTACGGTTCGCGATGCCCGGCAGGATCTCGGACCGTAGGAGCGTCTCGTAGGACGCCGCGTTCTCGCGTGTCGTCCAGCCGTGCCAGATCCGGCTGATCACGCGCTCTTTCGCGACCGCAGAGCTGCTTTCGTCTTGCGAGCCGGTGGCTTCGCCTTCTCCTTCTTTTCCTTCTCCGGCGTCTCGAGGAACACTTCTTTCATCGGAGGGATCCGGCCCGGCGGCTCCTCGAACCCGCAGCCCGCGCGGTCGCACGCGAGAACCGATCCGCCCTTGCGCTCGCGCAGGAGGAGGTACGGGTTGCCGCACTTCGGACAGGCCTGCGGGATCGGCCGCGCGTTCAGCGAGAAGTCGCACGCGGGATAGTTCACGCAGCCGTAGAACGGCCGGAACCGGCCTCGCCGCTCGACGATCGCGCCGCCGTCTTTCGGGCACTTCACCCCGGTGTCCTGCACGGGCTTCGGCGGCTTGTACCTGCACGCCGGATAGTTCGAGCAGGAGACGTATGCGCCGAACCGGCCGTGCCGGCGGACGAGCGGGCTGCCGCACCGCGGGCAGGACTCTCCGGTCGGCTCGTCGGGCCGCGCTTCGGCCTTTCCCTGCTCCAGGACGACGTTGACGATGTTGCGGCAGCGCGGATACGCCGTGCATCCGAGGAACGCCTTGCCGGCCTGGCTCTGGCGCAGCTTCATCGGCGACCCGCACTCCTCGCACGCCGTCGCCTCGATCTCGGCGGAGTCGATCGCGTCCTCGTCCGGGTCGGGGATGTGCACCGTGAACGTGCAAGCGGGATATCCGCTGCAGGCGATGAAGAGCCCGTTCTTCCCCATCCGGAGCTTCAGCTTCTTGCCGCACTGCGGACATTTTTCCGAGAGGTCGGCGGCGATCGGGAGAAAGTGGAGCAGCTCGCGCGCCTGGACGAGCGGGATTCCGGCTTTGCCCGAGACCATCGCGCGGAGCGCGCGGTCCCGGTCGCGCGTGAACTTCTGGTCGAATTCGGCGAGCGCGTTCTGCCAGGTGATCTTTCCTTCCTCGACCTCGTCCAAGCGCTCCTCCATCCGCGCCGTGTACCCCGTTTCGAAGAAATCGTCGAAGTACGGGATCAGGAGCTCGAGCACCGTGCGACCGAGAGCCGTCGGGATGAACCTCCGGTCCTTCTTCCGGACGTATTCGCGATCCTCGAGCTTCCGGAGGATCTCCGCGTAAGTCGAAGGCCGGCCGATGCCGTTCTCCTCGAGGAACTTCACGAGCGAAGCCTCGTTGTACCGCGGCGGCGGTTGCGTCTCCTTGCGCTCCGGTTTGATGGCGACGAGCTTCAAAGTCTCCCCCGCCGTCAGCGGAGGCAGCTTTGCGCCGTCCTTCTCCGCGTCCTCGTCCTCTTCCGGTGAGATTCCGTAGACCGCGAGATAGCCCGGCGTCTTCAAGGTCGATCCGGACGCGCGGTAGAGCGCCCGGCCCGCCTCGATCTCCGCACTGACCGTGTCGTACACGGCCGGGGCCATCTGCGAGGCGACGAACCTCTCCCAGATGAGCCGGTAGAGCTTCGCTTCGTCGGAAGAGAGATGCCGGGCGACCTCGTCGGGCGGCAGCGCGAGGTCAGTCGGCCGGATCGCCTCGTGCGCGTCCTGCGTGTCGCGCTTCCCCCGGAAGACGCGGGGCGCGTCGGGCAGCACGTCGGGTCCGGGACCGTAGCGGGAGGCGATGTGCTCGCGCAGCGAAGTGAGCGCGTCGTTCGAGACCCGCGTCGAGTCCGTGCGCATGTAGGTGATGAGACCGACGGTTCCGCGACCCGGGATCTCCCGCCCTTCGTAGAGGCGCTGCGCGATCTGCATCGTGCGCCGCACGGCGTACCCGAGGCGGCGCGCGGCGGCCTGCTGGAGCTGCGAAGTGATGAACGGCGGCGGCGGGTTCTTGCGGCGCTCGGACGTGTCGACTCTGGCGACGCGCCAGACCGCGCGCTCCGCCTCCTCGCGAACGCGCGCCGCGGCCGCTTCGGAATCGAGGCGGGGATCGGTCCCGTCGAACTTGAGCTTCTGTCCCTCGAAGGAGACGAGCTTCGCGGTGAACGGCGGCGGCGCCCCGGCCTCGAGGTCGGCGTCGACCGTCCAGTACTCGACCGGGACGAATGCCTCGATCTCGCTCTCGCGCTCGCAGATGATCCGCAGGGCGACCGTCTGGACCCGGCCGGCCGAGAGGCCGCGCCAGATCTTCTTCCAGAGGAGGTCGGACACCTCGTAGCCCACGAGCCGGTCGATGATCCGGCGCGCCTGCTGCGCGTCCACGAGCCGCGAATCGATCTCGCCGGCGTTCTCCATCGCCGCCAGCACGGCCTTCTTCGTGATCTCGTTGAACCGGACCCGCTGGAAACGCTTCCCCTTCATCGAAGAGGTGAGCGCTTCCTTCAAGTGCCACGAGATGGCCTCGCCTTCCCGGTCCGGATCGGCTGCGAGGTAGACGGCGTCGGCCTTCGAGGCGGCGCGCTTCAGCTCCTGGAGGGTCTTTTCCTTGCCGTGGAGAACCTCGTACGTCGGCTCGTAGAAGTTCTCGCGGTCGACGCCCAACCCCTTCTTCGGAAGGTCTCGGACGTGTCCGTAGGAGGCGAGCACACGGAAATCCTTGCCTAGGAATTTCTCGAGGGTTCGCGCCTTCGCGGGCGATTCGACGATGACGAGGTTGTTCATCGAGAGCGTGGGACGCTGCCACATTCGGGTTGCCGAGCGCAAACCGGGAGGTCCCGCACTCTGGAGAACAGGGAGCTATTCCCGAAGGCGGTTAGCCGTTCGCGCTCTGCAGTTAGCGTCTTCTCGACGATCACCTTCTCACCGCCCCGTAGCGACCGTCATCGCAGACGGCCAGGCCCGCGCCTTCGAGCTCGAAGAGACCGGCGAGAACGGTCGCCGCGGGAAGGTCGAGCGACTGCGCGAGCTCCTCCGCCGAGAGGGACTCTTCACGGCGAAGTGCTTCGTAGAGGCGGGTCGCCTCGGGGGAAAGGTCCGCGAAGAGCTTCGTCCCGCCTGACGTGCGGCCCGCGGGCGCGCCCACGGACGGAAAGAGCTCGGCGAGCACGTCCTCCGCGCCGCGGCACAGGATGGCCCCGTCGCGCAGGAGCTCGTGCGCCCCCATCGACGTCTCCGAGAAGACGCTGCCCGGCACGGCGAAGACGTCGCGCCCGAAGTCGGCGGCGAGGCGCGCCGTGATGAGGGATCCGCTCCGCCGCGAGGCCTCGACCACGACCACGCCGACCGCGAGCCCGGCGATGATGCGGTTGCGGATCGGGAAGTTCTGGGGGCGCGGAAGAGCGCCTGGAGGAAACTCCGAGAGGAGGAGATCCGTCGACGCCATCGCTTCCTTCAAGCGAGTGTGCTCCGGCGGATAGTTCACGTCGAGGCCGCATCCCAGGACGGCGATCGATCCTCCCGGCCCCTCCCGTGCGGCCTCGTGAGCCGCGCCGTCGACGCCGCGGGCGAAGCCGGAGACGACCGTCACCCCCGCCTGCGAGAGATCACGCGCCAGCCTCGCGGCGACGTCCCGTCCGTATCGGGACGCGTTGCGGGAGCCGACGACGGCGACGGCCGGAAGCTTCAACCTCTCGGGCCGGCCGAGCGCATAGAGCAGGAACGGCGGGTCCGCGATCTCGGCGAGCGACACCGGGTACTCCGGGTCGAACGCCGTCACGATCCGGAGGCCCGAGGCCTCGACCGACGCCGTCCACCGCTCGGCGGCGGCGTCCTCCGGCCCCGCGAGGACGGCGCGGGCCCGCGCCCCGGAGCCCAGGCGCTCCGCGAGCTCCCCTTCGTTCGTGGAAAGGATCCCTTCGAGCCCGCCCCGCTCGCGCAGGACCGGCCAGACCCTCTGGGGGGTCAGATCACGGGACCGGGCCCAGGAGATCGCCGTCCGTCGCGCGAAGTGCATCCGAAACATATTTTCCCCGACGCGCAAGGACGCCCGAAGGGCGCGGGCGTCTTCATGTTTTCTTGAGGAATCGACGACAAGGTCCGGATTCGACCACCCGAACAACGTCGAAATTCCGGGGGCGGGAAACGTCTTTCCTATAATAGCCGCCCCATCGGGGGATCGAGGATGCGAGTTTGAAGAAGGCTGCGCTGGTTCTCGGGGCCGCTCTCGTGGCGGCGGGGTGCTCCTCGTACTCCCGCACCGACAAGGCGCAGACCCAGATCTCCTTCGGAAGCTCGGTCGCCCGGCGAGGACTCTGGCGCGAGGCGGCCTTCCGGTTCGAAAAGGCCATCGAGAAGGAGCCGAACAACGCCCGGGCGCACAACAACCTCGCCGTGGCGCTCGAGGCGGGAGGCGAGTTCGCGCGAGCGCTCGCGGAGTACAAGCGCGCCCTCGAGCTCGACCCGAAGGACACGTACATCCGGCGCAACTACGCGCGGTTCGCGGAGTTCTACACGTCCTACACGCGGACCACGGGAAAGGCGACCGGTGGCTCGTAACGTCCGGCGCGTCGGTCGAGCGATTGCGCTCTCCCTCGTTTTCGCGCTGACCGCCCTTCCGTCGTCGGCCGGCGTGGCGCAGGTGAAGCTGAAGCTCCCGTTGAAGCCGCGCCTGCCGCTGCGCGGCAACGAAAGGATCGCGCTCGCGCCGTTCGTGATCGCGACCGAGGCCGAGAAGGCGCGCGACAAGCGACTCCAGAACGTGGATCTCCAGGCGGAGTTCCAGCGCTTTCTGAAGAAGCAGATCGAGAAGAAGACGAAGCTCGAGATCGTCGCGGTCCCGCCCGATCTGAAGCTGCCGACCCAGAACCTCTCCGAGCTCGGGCGGTCGACCGAGTTCTGGCGCGCGCTCGGCACCCAGACCGGCGCGGAGATTCTGGTTTCCGGGAGCCTGGAATTCCGCGTCGAAGACCGCTCCGGCTACAAGACCGAAGAATACGTCTCGCCGATCGACAGCCGGACCTACTACCGGCAGGTTTACGTCGAGCAGACCGGGTTCCTCTTCGATATCGTCTTCCTCGTCTTCGACGGCCGCTCGGGCGAGAAGATCCTCCAGGACGAGTTCAAAGACTTCCGCCAGACCGGAGGCCGCCGCGCGGACGAGCTGCAGGGCCTCTTCGAGAACCTCTTCTCGCTCGAGAACCAGATCCTGAACCTCTTCGTCGCTCGCGACCGGGAAGCCGAGCGGTACATCTTCACCGACTGAGCCGATCCGGACCGAGGGACCCACCATCCGAAATCCCGTACACGGCAGCGAGCGCCTTCTTCACCGTCATCCCGAGCGCCCGGGGCGCGAGGGATCCCTTCGCGGAGCCTGCCCTGAGCGGAGCGAAGGACTCGGGATGACATTGAGGAGGGCTTGCGACATGAAGAAGATCGCGATTGCGCTCACCCTCGCCTTCTGGGCTGCTGTTCCGGCCTCCGCGCAGTTCGGGAAGAACAAGATCGCCTACGACAGGTTCGACTGGAAGATCTATCGCTCGACCCACTTCGCCGTCTACTTCTACGAGTCGGAGCGGCCGGCGCTCGCCAAGGTGACGTCGTATGCCGAGAGCTCGTACGACGACATTTCGCGCGCGCTGAACTTCCAGATTCCGAAGCCGATCAACCTGATCTACTACGCCACCCACTCCGATTTCGAGCAGACGAACACGCTCTTGAACTTCATTCCGGAAGGGGTCGGCGCTTTCTCCCTGCCGTCACGCAACCGGATGGTGCTTCCCATCGACCTGCCCGACGAGAAGCTGCAGCAGTTGATCGGCCACGAGCTCACTCACGTGTTCCAGTTCGAGATCCTTTTCGGAGGCAACTACATCCGGGCCGCCACGACGAATGCGCCGCAGTGGTTCATGGAGGGAATGGCCTCCTACTTCGGAAACGACGAAGACAACAAGGACCGGATGGTGCTCCGTGACGCGGTCCTCGCCGACCAGGTGCCGCAGATCGCCCAGAGCGGCAACGTCTCGGGTTTCTTCGCCTACCGGTTCGGTCATTCGGTGTTCGACTTCATCGAGGCGGAGTGGGGCAAGGACGCGGTCCGAGACTTCGTCTTCGAGTTCCGCAACCAGATCGGCGGCAACGTCGAGAAGGTGATCAAGCGCGCGTTCAACCTCTCCGCCGAAGACTTCGACGTCAAGTTCCGCCGCTACCTCCGCCAGAGGTACTTGAAGATCCTGACCGAGAAGGGCGAACCGATCGACTTCGGCGAGCGCTTCAAGCTCGTGGAGGAGCCGTCGGCAGACCTCACGCCCCGGGCCTATCCCTCCGGAGACTTCATCGCCGCCATGTCCACCCTGAAGAACGACGCCGACGTCGTCGTTCTGTCGACGGCCGACCGAAAGCTCTACCGCAACCTGACGAAGGGCTACACGACCCGCTACGAGTACATCGTCAGCCAGTGGTTGACGACCGGGCCCCTCGGCGGCGCAGACCTCGCGGTCTCGCCCGACGGCAACACGGTGGCCGTATTCGCGCGGCGCGAGCGCGGCCGCGAGTTGCTTCTCTTGAACGCGCTGGATGGCGGGATCCGGGAGCGCATCGAGATGCCCGGGCTCGACCAACAGCTGAACCCTGCCTTCTCTCCGGACAACAACACGGTCGTGTTCCGGGCGCTGAAGGGGGGACGCGCGGACATCTGGGCGTACTCGTTCTCCGCGAAGACGCTCACGAACCTGACCGACGACGCGGCGTTCGATTTCGCGCCGGCGGTCTCCCCGGACGGGAAGTGGATCTATTACTCCTCCGTGCGCGGCACAAAGGCGAAGATCTTTCGTTTCGATCCCTCCGCGCCCGGTTCGAGACAGCAGATCACCTACGGCGACTGGAACGACGAGGACGTCTCGGTGACTCCGGACAGCAAGAGAATCTTCTTCACGTCCGACCGGGACGGCGGCATCTACAACATCTACTCGATCAACCTGGAAAACGGAGAGACGAACCTCCACACCAACGTGGTCGCCGGCGCGTTCTCTCCTACGGTCTTCATCGGGAAGGACAACACGGAGAAGCTGGTCTTCTCCGCGTACTACAAGCGGCGGTTCACGCTCTACATCGCGGACTCGAAGAAGTCGGTCCGCCGGCTGCCGGAGCTCGCGCCGGCGGTCTCCCCCGCCGGTCCCGAATCCGAAGTGCCCTTCCAGCCCGCGATCGAGGTCTCGGTCGATCCGGAGAAGATCAAGTCACGGGCGAGCCGCAAGCTCCAGCTCGAGGACGCGCAGGTGGTCGCGGGCGTCAACACGGACCAGACCTTCGTGTCGAACACCGTCCTCGTTTTCGGCGACAACCTGGGCGATCGCCGGCTGATCGCGGAGTTCCAGTCCCTGTCTTCGTTCACCAACTTCAACTTCATCTACTTCAACCTCACGCACCGGTTGCAGAAGGGGTTCTCCCTTTTCGACGACCGGACCTTTTTCCTCGGCTTCGACCAGTCGACCGGGAACTTCACGCGCAGCCGCCGAATCTACCGGCAGACCGGGGCGCTGGCGCTCGCGAGCTATCCGCTGAATCGCTACTACCGGATCGATGGACAGCTCGGTTTCATTTCGCGATCTTTCGATTTTCCGTTCGTGATCACGAACAGCGACGGGTCGCAGCAGTTCCTGATCGAGAACCGGCAGGACAACTTTCCCACCGCCGGGATCTCGCTCGTCGGAGACACCGTCCTCTACCAGGAGTGGGGGCCCCTGTCCGGCCGACGATTCGCGCTGTCCTATTCCTACTCCCCCGACCTGAAGAAAGACACGACCAGCGGGGTTCCGGGCCAGCACAATTCCGGCACGCTCTCCTCGGACGTCACCGTCGACATCCGGCAGTACTTCAAGATCACCGCCCGCTCGCTCGTCGCCGTCCGACTTTTCGGCGCGCACTCGACCGGCAATTTCCCCAACATCTACTACTTCGGCGGGCTCGATACCCTGCGCGGCCTCGACTTCCGCGAGCAGATCGGGAACACCATCGCCTATGCGAATTTCGAGTACCGCTTTCCCCTGATCGACGTGCTGGCGTTTCCGTTCGGCGCGTTCCGCGACATCCGGGGGCAGATTTTCTTGGACGTCGGCGGCGCAGCGCTGAAGGACCAGAAGTTCGTTTTCTGGGACTCGCAAGACAATCATCTGAAGGACGGCAGGGCCTCCTACGGGATGGGGTTCCAGTTTTCACTTCTGGGCCTCGACCTCCACTGGGACTTCGCGAAGCTGTGGGACTTCAAGAAGACCCTCTCCGGGCTGAGGACGTCCTTCTACATCGGGGCGCAGTTCTAAACGGGGACAGATTTATTTAATCGCAGCGCGAAGAGAGATTCGAACGGTTAAATAAATCTGTCCCCTTATGCGCTCCCTAACGACCCCGACAAGCTCGTCGGCTTCAGAGAAGGTCTTCACGGGCCGTCCCACTTCGTGGGACGACCAGGGCGTAGAATCCATCTCCGATTGCCCCCCCGCAGCTCGTTGGCGATCCGGGTGCTCGGCACCTACGGCGGCTCCGCGCCAGGCTACCGGATGACGACTTTCCTGATCGACGGCGAGACCGCCCTGGACGCGGGCGCTCTGACCGAGTCGCTCCCGCTCGCCGCGCAGCGACGCATCCGGCGGGTCGCGCTGACCCACGCGCACTTCGATCACTTCGCCTCGCTTCCCTTTCTCGTCGCGAACCTCGCCGGACGCGAGTCCGCGCCGCTCGAGGTCGCCGCGCCGGCGTCGGTCCTCGCGTCGATCCGCCGGCACGTGTTCAACGACTCGACCTGGCCGGACTTCACGCACCTTCCCTCGGCGTCGCATCCCGCGCTCAAGTTTCGAACGATCGCCGAAGGGCGCCCGTACCGCGCGGGCTCCGTGACCCTGACGCCTGTGTCCGTCAACCATCTGATTCCCGGTTACGGGTACATCGTTTCGAAGCCCGGCCGCTCGGTCGTCTTTTCGGGTGACACCGGGCCGACGGAGCGGCTCTGGAAGGTCGTCTCTCGGGTACGAAACCTGAAGGCGATCTTCCTCGAGGTGTCCTTCTCCGACGATCAGGAGGACCTCGCGCGGGACTCGAAGCACATGACGCCGCGGCTGGTGGCCCGAGAGCTCGTGAAAATGCCGGCGAGAGTGCCCGTGTACCTGTACCACATGAAGCCGCCGTCGCTCGCGCGCATCCGAAGGGAAATCGCCGCGCTCCGCGAGCCCCGGCTGAAGCTGCTGGAGTCCGAGCGCAGCTTCCGCTTCTGAAAATGCCGCGGGGACAGGTCCCGCGGACCTGCACCCCGCCACCTTCAGATCCGCCGCGACCAGGCGAGGAGATCCACCGCGAGCGTACCGGCCATCCGTCCCCGCGCGGAGTCGTTCTTCAGAAGATCTTCGCGGGGGCCCGCGAGGACCGCTTCTCGGACGAGCCACGTTTCGCCGTCGTGCACGTCAACGCGCAACGAAAACGATCCCACGCGGCCGTCGCCGTAACGCCGCTCGACTTCGAGGGTCCGTCGGTCGGGATCGGGCCTGACGTCTTCCTCGAAGCCCGCCTCCGCCATCCCCGGAGGCGAGAGCCGGAAGTGCCAGCCCTCCCCCGTCACGTCGGAGACGCTCTCCATCAGCCGCCGGTACCCCTCCGGGCTCGCAACCGCCCGGAACGCTTCCTCCGGACCGGCGTCGACCGAGAGATACGCCGCGATGCGCGCGTCGGCGATCTCGGGGGCCGGGTCACCCGCGATCGAGAACGCGCGGCGCAAAACTCCCTCTTCGATGCCGAAGAGCTCCGCGAGCTTGCCAGGGCGGTCGTCGGAAATCGGGATTCGCGTCCGCGTGTGCCGGTCGTCCACCCGCACCTCGCCGCGCGAGAACGTCGCGACCCGCGCGGCGTGGCGTCGTTGGAGCGAGACGTTTCGAAGGAACTTCGAGTCCGGCCGGAACGTGCGCCGCCAGTGGTCGAAGAACTCTTCCTCCGAGACGGGATCGCGGAAGACTTCCAGGTGGCGCGGCCCGTCGGGAATGCCCGAGGAGAACCGGACGAGCGTCCCCCGCTCGCTTTCAGCGGCCGACAGACCGAGGACTTCCGTCTCGACCTCGCCCCCGCAGGCCGGCACGAGCGCCGGCAGCGGAAACCCGACGTCGGCGATCCACTCCTTCGCCCCGATCGAGATGAGGAGCGCGGCGTGGTCGAAGTCCTTCTCGACCCGTCCGAGCGCCTTCCGCGTCGCGAAATCGAGCTCGCGGGCGAGCGCGTCGAACGCGGCGACGCGAGCGTAGCAGGTCCCGCCGGTTCCTCTTTCGAGGAAGTCGCGCCAGAAAACGTCGGGAGTTCGGGGCCCGGCCGCCGGATCCGCGACGTCCGCGTTCCGAAGGATCTTCGAGGCGGTCTCGAACGGCACGCGCGCGAGGAACCGGCGGAAGAGCGTTTCCAGGAACTCGGTGGACGGCGGTTGCCCGGAGAGCTCGAGCGCGTCGAGCACGTCCTCGAGCGGGAGACTCACGCCTTCGTCGTCAGACGGGCGACGAGCGCTTCGATCCGACGCCGGGCTTCATCCGAGAACCAGAAGTCGAGAAACGGATCGCCGGCTCCCGCCCGGTCGAAACGCGCAAGCGTCTCCGCCCTCGCGCGCCGCTTGACCTCGGCGTAGGCGACGCGCGAGCGTCCGGCGAGCTGGCGCGCGCGATCGAGGGCGGCATCGAGAAGATCGGCGGCGGGGACGATGCGGTCGAGGAGTCCCGCCTCGAGAGCCCGCGCGCCGGACACGTTGTCGCCGGCGGCCGCGAGGCGTTCGGCTCCGCGATTGCCCAGGAGATGCACGAAGATTTCGTAGCACGCTCGGGGAATCGGCACGCCGAGCGCGACCTCCGACAGCCCGAGTTCCCCGTTGCCTTCGGCCGCGATCCGCTCGTCGGCCGCGGACGCCAGGATCAGGCCTCCCGCGATCGCGTGGCCGGGAAGCGCGGCCACGAGGGGAGCCTCGAAGGTGAAGAGGTCGCGCATGAGCGCGGTAAAGTCGCCGAGAAACGCCTCCATCTCCCGGCGATCGAAACCGCTCACGACGGGGAGGTCCCACCCGGCCGAGAACAGCGTCTGCGACGACGTCAGAACGAGCGCGGAGGCCTCCGCGTGCTGCGCGAGCACGGCGCGCAATTCGAGAACGAGCGCCGGGCCGATGGCGTTCGCGCGCGGACGGTCGAGTGTGACGAGCGCGATGCCGCCGTCGCGCCTCTCGGCCCGGACCGATTCCGACGCGCTCAGGCGGTCCTCTGCGCGAAGCGGCGCGGGTCGAACGCGAGCTCGTGCACGGTCGCATCGGACGTCAGCTCCGGGTGGAAGGTCGCGGCGATGACGTTTCCAGAGGCGACGAGCACCGGCTCGGAGTCGCGTGTCGCGAGCACCTCGACGCCGGGGCCGACCCGGCGGATCCGGGGCGCGCGGATGAACACCGCCGGAAGGGCTCCGCCCAAACCCGGCGCGTCGACCTCGCCCACGAACGAGTCGACCTGGCGGCCGTAAGCGTTTCGCTCGACCGTGATGTCGAGCAACCCGAGCCCGTTCTGCGCCGGATGGGTGACCTCGCGCGCGAGAACGATCGCGCCGGCGCACGTCCCGAGGACCGAGCGGCCAGTCGCCGCGAAGCGACGGATGGCGTCCTCCCACGGCGCCGACTCGAAGAACTTCCAGAGGGTCGTCGACTCGCCGCCGGGAACGACGAGCCCCGTTGCGGGTTCGAGGTCTTCCGGCCTCCGGGCCTCGAACGAGTCGAGCCCCATCTCCCTGAGCCGCCGGCCGTGGGCCGCGAAGTCGCCCTGGAGAGCCAGGACCGCGATTCCGACTTTCACCAGCCCCTCCCCTGCATGCGCGCTTCGAGTTCACCTGTCATTCCGAGGGCCGCAGGCCCGAGGAATCCGCTCCCTGCCGAAGGCGCGGCCGAGATTCCTCGCTTCGCTCGGAATGACGGAGTCACCAGCCTCTCCCCTGCATGCGCGCTTCGAGTTCACCTGTCATTCCGAGGGCCGCAGGCCCGAGGAATCCGCTCCCTGTCGAAGGCGCGGCCGAGATTCCTCGCTTCGCTCGGAATGACGGAGTCACCAGCCTCTCCCCTGCATGCGCGCTTCCTCCGGAAGACTCGCCGCTTCGATGCCCTTCATCCCGGTGCCGAGCGACTCCTCGGCCTCCACGAGCGCGTGCGCGTCCTGCCAGTGCGTCGTCGCTTTCACGATCGCGCGCGCGCGAAGCGCGGGATCGTCCGACTTGAAGATCCCGGAGCCGACGAAGATCGCCTCGGCGCCGAGCATCATGCAGAGCGCGGCGTCGGCCGGCGTCGCGACGCCGCCCGCGGCGAAGTTCGGCACGGGCATCCGGCCGCTCTCGGCGACTTCCTCCACGAGCTCGAACGGCGCAGCGAGGCGCTTGGCCTCGCGCATCCGTTCGTCCTTGCTCATCAGCGTCAGGTTGCGGATGTCGCGGTGCACTTCCCGCAGGTGCTTGACGGCGTGAACGATGTCGCCGGTGCCCGCCTCCCCCTTCGTGCGGATCATCGCGGCGCCCTCGCCGATCCGGCGCAGTGCCTCCCCCAGGTTGCGGCAGCCGCACACGAACGGCACCGTGAAGTCGTGCTTGTAGACGTGGTTTTCCTCGTCGGCCGGAGTCAGGACCTCCGACTCGTCGATGAAGTCCACCTTCAGCGCCTCGAGGATCCGGGCCTCGGCGGCATGGCCGATCCGGCATTTCGCCATGACGGGTATCGACACCGCCTCCTGGATCTCGCGGATCTTGGAGACCGGCGACATCCTCGCGACTCCCCCATCGCGGCGGATGTCCGCCGGCACGCGCTCGAGCGCCATGACCGCCGCGGCCCCTGCGGCTTCCGCGATGCGCGCCTGTTCGGCGTTGACGACGTCCATGATGACGCCGCCCTTCAGCATCTCGGCGAGCCCCACCTTGACCCGATACGAATCGGAATCGCTTCGCCTCATGACGATCTCCTCCTATCCTGCTGCGGGTGAGGCCCGCAGGGCCTGTCCCCGCGACTTGCTCAGACCACCGGCGCCGTCTCGAGGACCGAGGCCCTCGCGCGCGTTTCTCGAACTGCTTCCGCAAGGAGAGCGACGCCCCGCTCGATCGATTCCCGCTCCACGCGGGAGACCGAGAGCCGCAGCGCTCCCCGATCTTCGCCCTCCGGGTCGAAGTCTGCGCCCGCCGACACCGCGACACCCCGCGACGCGGCGGCCTCCGCGACTCTTCGGCCCGACACTGCCGGCGGCAGGACCATCCAGAAGATCGCGCTGCCCGGCTCGCCGCCCCACCACGAGAGATCCGGCAGATGTCTCGCGAGCGCGCCCGACATCTCTTTCCGCCGCGTCTCGACCTCGCGCGCCCGCGCGCTGCGCGCCTCGCGATCCAGACCCGCGCGCAGGAACGACGCGATCGCCGCCTGCAGCGGGAGCGGCGTCTGGAAGTCGGCCGTGCGCTTGACGAGGGCGAGGCGCTCGACCACCGCGCGCGGCGCCGCGAGCCAGCCGATCCGAAAGCCGGGCACGAGGTCCTTGGAAAGGGTGCCGAGCCACACGACCCGTTCGGGGCTGCGCGCCGCGAGCGGCGCCATTCCGGACTCCGGCTCCTCGTAACCGTCCTCGATGACGAGCGCGCCGGCGTCGACCGCCGCTTCCAGAATCTCCCTCCGCTTCTCGTCGGTCGCGGTGACGCCGGTCGGGTTTTGCCGCTCCGGCATGACGTAGACGAGCTTCACGCGGCGCCCGCGCAACGCGGCGACGTCGGGCCCCTCCGGCGTCATCGGCATCGGCACGATCTCGACGCCGGCAAAACGGGCGAGAGCGAGCGCGCCCGGATACGACGGCGACTCCATCGCGACCGGATCGCGCGGGTCGGTAAAGGTTCGGAAGACGAGGTCGAGTCCCTGCTGCGCTCCGCTCGTCACCAGGATCTCTTCCGGCGACCGCGTTACGCCGCTCTCTTCCAGGCGTCGCGAGATCTCGACCCTCAACTCCTCGAGGCCGAGCGGGGGAGCGTACTGCCACAGCTCCGGCCGTCGGCTCCACGCTTCGGTCAAGGTCTGAGTGAAACGCTCGAGAGGGAAAAATCGCTCGTCCGGAGTCAGACGCGAGAAATCGGCGACCATCGGAGCGGAAACCGGCGGGGGAGCCGCGGCCGGGATCGCGGACGCGCGGCGCGACACGAGCTCGAGCGCATCGAAGCGCCGGGAACTTCGCGCGTCGGCGCGGACGAGGGTCCCGCTCCCGACGCGCGTCGAAGCGAGGCCCTCTTCCTGGAGACGCCGGTACGCGGCCTGGACGCTGCCGCGGTTGACTCCGAGCGCCGCGGCGACTTCGCGCGTCGTCGGGAGCCGCGTCGACGCCGGGAAGAGACCGGTCTCGATGCGAGCGGCCAGAGCGGCGAACAGCTGCTCGGAGAGCGACTCTCTCGAGGCGCGATCGAGCGTGATCGAGGCGATGTGATCCAATTGGTCCGTCACCACACCAATTGTATCGGCGCAGGGAAGGAATCTCAAGCGGTTTCGACGTTAACTATTGATGGGGAAGGAGAAAAAGGCATTTCAGCGGGGTCTTGAAGGGATAACCCAGCATCGAGGGATAACTCTCTACGCCATCAGTAATTTGCCTCTCAGGCGCCGTGCTTTCTCAGCTCGTCGTCGAGGTTGCGTGCGAAGAGGAACTCCTCGTCTCGGGGAGACACGTTCTTGCGCTTGCCCAACGCGGTGCGGACCTTCTGCTCCATCGCGTCGAGCTCTTTGAACGACTCCGTCAGCTCACGGACGATCGCCCGCCGCACGGTGTCGTCGTCTGCCTTCTGCACCAGGTTCAGGTTGTCCTTCAGCTTCTTCGCGATGACGCGCGAGAGATACAGCACGCGGTCGGGCGAAGGATTCATCGCTCTCTTCCCGCGAGCAATTCGCCGGAGAGCGGATGCCGGAAGAGCTGTTCGATGACCGACGTGGAGATCGCGGCGACGTCGGCGCCCATCAGCGCCGCGTCGAGCACGTGGATCGGGTTGCGCAGCTCCGAGACCACGATCTGCGTCTGGAAGCCGTAGTTGTCGTACACGCGGATGATCTGCTCGACCAAATCCATGCCGATCGAGCCGACGTCGTCGAGCGCGCCCACCGCGGGAGCCACGTAGCTGACGTTCGATTTCGCCGCGATCAGCGCCTGCGCGGCGGAGTAACAGCCCGACGCGCAGACGGCGACCTGATCCTGCGCGAGCAGCCGCGCGACCCGCATTGCCTCGGGCTGCGCGGGTAGCTGCACGACGATGTCCTTTCCGAGCTTCGCGAGCTCGCGCGCCTCCTTGTACATGCCCTTCGCGTCGGTCGAGACCGGACCGACGCAGACCGGGCCGTCGGTCAGCGAAGAGAGCTCGCGGGCGGCGCGACGTAAGTCGACCCCGGCCTTCTGAGCGGCCGCCGCGGAGAGCCAGACGCCGTCCAGAAGGCCCCACTCCCGCACTCTTTTCGCCTCATCGGCGATCGCGCTCTCGAGGAAAAACCGCATGGGTGGCGGGGGATTCTACCCCTCACCCTTTTCGCACAGGCTCCGCGGCGAATCCCTCGGGCCTCTCGGGTGAGTTCGTCCTCGGGATCGCGACTTAAGGGAGGTCCTCGTCCAAGAACGGAGTGGGTTCCCCCATTCCTTTGGACTTGGGCCCAGGGTTCAGAGTCTGATCTCCGGTTCCGGGCAGCGCCGCCTGGGGCTCGTCGTCGTTCTCGTCCGGCTCGGCGAGCTTCGCGACGGCGACGACGCGGTCCCCTTCGTCCAAGTTGATCAGCCGGACCCCCTGGGCGGCGCGGCCCGTCTCCCGGATGTCTTTGACCTTGATCCGGATCAGCATCCCGCTCTGCGTGATGAGAAGGAGCTGGTCGACGTCGGTGACCGACTTGATGCCGGCGACTGGACCGTTCTTTTCGGTGACCTTGATGTTGATCACGCCGGAGCCGCCGCGCGCCTGGAACCGGTACTCGGACGCCTCGGACCGTTTCCCGTATCCCTTCTCGGTCACCGTCAGAAGATGGCCGTGCTCCTCGACGACTTCCATCTCCACGACGTAGTCGCCGTCTTTCTTGAGAGCGATGCCCCAGACCCCCGTCGTGTCGCGGCCGGTCGGACGCACGTCGGTCTCCGCGAAGCGGATGCCCTGTCCGAGGTGGGTGCCGATGAAGATCTGGCGTGTTCCATCGGTGACGCGTACGGAGAGGAGCTCGTCCCCATCCTCGACGTTGATCGCGATGATCCCGCCGGAGCGGACGTTCGAGTACGCCGAGAGGGCGGTCTTCTTGACGAGCCCCTGTCGGGTCGCGAAGACGAGGTACTGGTCCTCCGGGAAGTCCTTCGTGGAGGCGAGCGCCACGACGCGCTCGTTCGGATCGAGGTTCAGCAGGTTGACGATCGCCTTACCGCGCGTGGCCGGGCCGAGCTGCGGGACCTCGTACACCTTGATCCAGTGCATCCGGCCGCGCGAGGTGAACGCGAGTATGTAGGCGTGCGTCGAAGCGACGAAGAGGTGCTCGACCACGTCCTCTTCCTTCGTCGTCGCGCCGATGCGGCCTTTGCCGCCGCGCCGCTGCGCGCGGTAGAGGGACAGGGGAGAGCGCTTGATGTAACCGCCGCGGGAGACCGTGATCACCATGTCCTCTTCGACGATCAGGTCCTCGATGTCGATGTCCGACGCTTCCGCGATGATCTCGGTCCGGCGCTCGTCGCCGAAGAGTTTCTTCGCCTCCTGGAGCTCCTCGACGATGATCTCCAGGACGAGATTCTCGGACCCGAGGATCTCGCGCAGCCTGGCGATGAGCGCGAGCACTTCCTGGAACTCGGCGACGATCTTTTCGCGCTCGAGTCCCGTCAGCCTCTGCAGGCGCATCTCGAGGATGGCCTGCGCCTGGACCTCGTCCAGCCGCATGACGTCCTCGCTCTTCTTTCCTTTCGCCGGCGTGTCGCCGAGCTTCACTCCAGTGAATTTCTCGAGGCCCGCGCGCGTCATCGAGACTTCCGAGATCAACCGTTCCTTCGCTTCCTTCGGGTCCTTCGATCCGCGGATGATCTTGATGACGAGGTCGATGTTCGCGAGGGCCAGCGCGAGGCCGCGCAGAAGGTGCGCGCGCTCCTCCGCCTTCTTGAGGTCGAACTGGGTGCGCCTGATGACCACCGACTTGCGGTGATCGATGAAGTGGCGCAGCAGGTCGGCGAGCGGGAGGATCTTCGGCTGGTTTTCGACGATCGCCAGGAAGATGATCCCGAAGGTCGACTGCATCGGGGTGAGCGCGTAGAGCTGGTTCAGGACGACCTGGGCGTTCTCCCCGCGCTTCAGCTCCACGACGACCCGGATTCCCTCGCGGCTCGACTCGTCGCGGAGGTCGGCGATCCCCTCGATCTTCTTTTCGTTGACGAGCTCGGCGATCCTCTCCACCAGCTTCGCCTTGTTGACCTGGTAGGGGATCTCGGTCAGGACGATCGATTCCTTTTCGCCGCGCGCCGCCTTTTCGATCACGGCCCGGGCGCGGACCTGCACGATGCCGCGGCCCGTTTTGTACGCGTCTCGAATCCCCTGGGCGCCGTGGATGAAACCGGCGGTGGGGAAGTCCGGGCCCTGCATCTTGCGCATCAGCTGCGAAAGCGAGGCGTCGGGGTGCCGGATGAGCTCGATCGTCGCGTCGACGACCTCGCCCAGGTTGTGCGGCGGGATATTCGTCGCCATGCCGACCGCGATGCCCGAAGATCCATTGACCAGAAGGTTGGGAAACTTGGCCGGCAACATCGTCGGCTCGACGAGCGAGCCGTCGTAGGTGGGCACCCAGTCGACGGTCTCCTTGTCGATGTCCTCGCCGATCAGCTCCGCCGCGAGCCGCGTCAGGCGAACTTCGGTGTAGCGCATGGCCGCTGCGTTGTCGCCGTCGACCGAGCCGAAGTTGCCCTGTCCGTCGACGAGCGGATAGCGCATCGAGAAGTCCTGCGCCATCCGGACGATCGAGTCGTACACGGAGCCTTCGCCGTGGGGGTGGTACTTGCCGAGCACGTCTCCGACGATGCGGGCGGACTTCTTGTACGGCCGGTTGTGGAAGTTGCTCTGCTCCCACATGCCGTAGAGGCAGCGGCGGTGGACCGGCTTCAGCCCGTCGCGGACGTCGGGCAGCGCGCGGCCGATGATGACCGACATCGCATAGTCGAGGTAAGACCGGCGGACCTCGTCCTCGATCGTGACGGGGACTTTTTCTTCGGGGGTCAGGAGGTTCGGGCTCATTTATTCACGGACCCCGCAGTCATTCCGAGGAGCGCAGCGACGAGGAATCTCCTCGGCGCAAGAGATCCCTCGCTGCGCTCGGGATGACCCTTCGGGTCAAATATCCAGGTTCCTCACGTTCAACGCATTCTTTTCGATGAAGTCGCGGCGCGGCTCGACCGCGTCGCCCATCAGGATGGAAAACACCCCGTCGGCCTCGACGATGTCTTCGATCGCGACCTGAAGAAGCCGCCGAGTCTCGGGGTTCATCGTCGTTTGCCAGAGCTGCTCGGGGTTCATCTCGCCCAGACCCTTGTATCGGTTGATGACGAGCCCCTTCTTGGCCGACTCGTAGATCGCGTCGACGACGGCCGGCAGCGTCTGGTGCCTCTCGGTTTCTCCGTTGCGCGCAACGGCGTAGGGGCCGTCCAGGAAGCCGCCGATCGCCTTGGCCGCCTCCCGGATCCTCTTCATTTCGTAGGAGGAGACGAACTCGGCGTCGATGCGCGCCGCGCGGGGCACGCCGTTGACCCGGCGGACCAGCTCGAGTGCCCAGGCCGAGTGCTCCTCGTCGGGAACGACCTCCGCCTTTTCGAAGTCGAATGCCCGCACGGCTTTGGCCAGGTCGTCGACCTTCTTCTTGTCCGAAAAATCGCTCTTCGACAGCATCCCGCGTTCGAGCAGCGCGCGAACCAGCGGTTCGGAAATTCCACGCTTGTCGAGCTTCGCCGCGTGGCCGCGGTACTCCTCCATCTTCTCGAGAAGAGCGACGAGCTTCGCGCCCGCAGCGGCGGCCCCGGTCATCTCAGAAGTCAACGAACGATCGTCCCCGATCCGCGCGAGAAGGAACTTCGACATCTCCTTCTCGTCCTTCAGGTATGTCTCCTTCTTGCCCTCGGCGACCTTGAAGAGAGGCGGCTGCGCGATGTAGAGGAAACCCTTGTCGATGACAGACTGCATGTGGCGGTAGAAGAACGTCAGGAGCAGCGTCCGGATGTGTGAGCCGTCCACGTCCGCGTCGGTCATCACGATGACCTTGTGGTAACGGACCTTCCCGGCGTCGAAGTCCTGGGCGATCCCGGTGCCGAGCGCGGTGATCAGCGTGCGGATCTCGGCGGACGCCAGCATCTTGTCCAGCCGCGCCTTCTCGACGTTCAGGATCTTCCCGCGAAGCGGGAGGATGGCCTGGAACTTGCGGTCTCGCCCCTGCTTCGCGCTGCCGCCCGCGCTGTCGCCTTCCACGATGAAGAGCTCCGAGAACGCCGGGTCTTTTTCCTGGCAGTCGGCGAGCTTCCCGGGCAGCGATCCGGAGTCGAGGGCGCCCTTTCGACGCACGAGCTCGCGGGCCTTTCGCGCGGCCTCGCGTGCCCGCGCCGACTCGACGATTTTCTCGACGATCCGCCGGGCGATGCGGGGATTCTCCTCGAGGTGGGAGCCGAGTTTCTCGTAGACGACCTGCTGGACCCAGGTCTTGACCTCGGAGGAGACGAGCTTGTCCTTCGTCTGCGAGGAGAACTTGGGGTCCTTGACCTTGACCGCCACCACGGCGGTCAGCCCCTCGCGGCAGTCGTCGCCGGAGAGATTCGTTTCCTTCAGCGACTTCGTCAGCCCGTTCTGCTCGGCGTAGCGCTGGAGCGCTCGTGTCAAGGCGGTCTTGAACCCCTCGAGGTGCGTCCCGCCGTCCCGGTTGTTGATCGTGTTCGTGAACGTGAAGAGTGTCTCGGTGTACCCCTCGTTCCACTGGAGCGCCACCTCGACTTTCTCCTTATCCGAATCGCGCTTGGGGTCCCCGGCGCCCCCCTTCACGTCCTGGAAGTAGATGACCTTGTCGTGGATCGGCTGCTTCGTCTTGTTCAGGAGCTCGACGAACGACCGGATGCCCCCCTCGTACGCGAAATCGTGCTTCTTGTCGGTCCGCTCGTCGTGGATCGCGATCGCGACGCCCGGGTTCAGGAACGAGAGCTCGCGCAACCGCTGCGAGAGGCTGTCGAAGTGGAACTCGCTGACCGAGAAGATCTGGGGGTCGGGCCAGAACGTGATTCGAGTTCCGGTCTTGCGCGAAGTGCCGGTCGTGCGGATCGGCGCGGTCGGGATGCCGCGCTCGTAGCTCTGAACCCACACCTTCCCCTCGCGGCGCACCTCGACGTCCAGCCGCTTCGAGAGCGCGTTGACGACCGAGACGCCGACGCCGTGGAGCCCGCCCGAGACCTTGTAGGAGTTGTCGTCGAACTTCCCGCCCGAGTGGAGGTCGGTCAGGATGATCTCGAGCGTTTCGCGCTTGTGCTCCTTGTGCATCCCGACGGGAATGCCGCGGCCGTTGTCCTCGACCGTCACGGAGTTGTCCGCGTGGATCGTCACCGACACGCGGTCCGCGTGCCCGACCTGCGCCTCGTCGATCGAGTTGTCGACGAGCTCGAAGACCATGTGGTGAAGCCCGGAGAGGTCGTCGGTATCGCCGATGTACATCCCGGGCCGCTTGCGAACGGCTTCGAGCCCTTTCAGGAGCTTGATCGAGTCGGTGGTGTAGGCGGTGCTCATCGCGTCAGATCCCGTTCAATGCGGTCGCGCGCGCGTCGTCAACCGTCGTCCGGCCTCCGGTCATCCGAAGGACCGTCGCCGGCACGGCGCGGAAGCGGGAGACGTCGGAGGCCGTCGTCAGGACGACCGTGGTCCCTTCCGGCAGGCCGGCGAAGAACCGGTCGAGCGATCTCGCGGAGAGTCCCGCGTCGAAGTCGTCCACCCCGAAGACGGGAGCCTCGCCGGCGGCGTCCTTGACGACCCGCCACTCGGCGAGCTTTGCAAGGGTGACCAGCCGGTGGACTTCGCCCGCCGACGCCCGGCCTTCCAGGGGTCGGCCGTCGCGGCTCCAAAGCAGGTCGTCCCGGTGCGGGCCGGCTAAGGTTCGGCCCCTCAAACGCTCGATCGGAAGCATCTTTTCCAGGGTCTCCAACAGATCCGAACTTTCTCCAGGTAAATAACTTACCGAGACGCCGGCATATTCCTTTCCGGCCCCTTTCGCGAGCTCCGAAAAGACCGCCGAAAACGCGGCGAGCCCCTCCCGCCGATGCCGCCGAACCGCCTCTCCCGCCCGAGCGAGCTCCTCGGTCCAGGCCTCGAGCTCCGAAGGAGAGCCGCGCCCCCTCCGTCCCTCCCGGATCCCGTTCAAGAGCGCGTTCCTTTCCTTGAGGGCCCGGTCGTAGGCCGCCAGGTCGGCCCCCGCCGCCGGCCGATACCCGAGAACCAGCCGGTCAAGAAAGCGCCGCCGGGCTTCCGGCGGACCCGCGACGAGGGCGCGGTGCTCCGGCGCGAGGAACACGGCCGGGGCGAGAGCGGACGCCTCGCGGAAGGAGATCTCCTTTCCACTCCGGCGGAACCGGCGCCCCGTACTGGAGGACCACTCGACGGAGAGGTCCTCGGTTGCGAACCCGCGCCGCAGTTTTCCCTCGATCGCGAAGCTCTCGCCCTCGGCGGACATGTCGGCCGGGCTCGCGCGCCGAAAAGAGCGCTGGCCGCATACGAGCGCGACCGCCTCCAGGAGGTTCGTCTTCCCTTGCCCGTTCTCGCCGACGACGAGGTTCCAGCCGGGGCCAAAGGAGACGACGTCGGGGGAGAGGTTGCGGAAACCGCGGGTGATCAGCTCGAGGAGGCGCAAGATCGTTTCCGGTCGGACGACTGCGGAAGATCCCTCACAGCCGCATCGGCATGACGACGTACAGGTATCGCGACGCGCCGTCGATCCCGCCCTCGGGGGAGCAGAGGCACTGCGTGTTTTCGTCTTTCAGCTCCAGCCTTACGTTCTCGGTCTCCGCCTCGTCGAAGAAGTCGAGAAGGTATTGCGCGTTCAGCCCGATCGACAGCGGCTCTCCGTCGTATCGCACGTCGAGCGTCTCGTTTCCCTCTCCGAGCTCCTGGCTCGCGGACGCGACCGTCAGGAGGTCCTTCTCGAACGAGAGGCGTACTCCGCGCGCCCTCTCCGGAGAAAACAGGGCGACGCGCCGAATCGCGGACTGGCAGACGAGTCGCGGGACGATCGCGACCTTGTCGTTTCCCTTTCCGAGGATCTTTTCGTAGTCGGGGAAGTTGACATCCAAGAGCCGCGCGATCAATTGCCGGCTGCCGACGCGGAAAAGGAGATGGTTTTCCGAATGCCGGATCTCGAGATCGCCGGCTTCGCCCGCGTCCATCTTGAGGATCTCAGTCAGCGCCTTCTTGGGGATGAGGACGTTCGGGAGCGTTCCCTTTCCGTTCTCCCGCGCGAAATTGACGAGGGCCAGGCGGTGCCCGTCGGTTGCGACGAGCTCGAACTCCTTCCCTTTTTCCTTCAAGAGAGCGCCCATCAGCTGGAAGCGCGTCTCCTCCGAGGAGACGGCATACAAGACCTTACGGGTCAGTCGTTTCCAGGCCTCGAGAGGAAAGGTCATCCCCCCCTTTCCCTCGACTTTCGGGACCGTCGGATAGTCCTCCGCGGGCTGCGCGACGAGCCGGAAGCTCGACCGCTCGCACGTCACGCCCAGGTAGTGGTTCTCCATCAGCTTTAAGCGGACGTCCGCCTCCGGAAGGTTGCGGATCAGATCGAACAGTTTGCGCGCGGGAACCGTCACGGCGCCCGGACGCGATACCCGCGCCTGCGCCGAAGAGAGCAACGTCAGGTCGAGATCGGTCGATGTGAGATCCAGGTGCCCGTCGGACGCTTTCAAGAGAATGTTGGAGAGAATCGGAATGGTGTTTTTCCTCTCGACGACGCCCTGCATGAGCGCAAGCTCGTTCAGAAAATCGCCCCGCTTGAGCGTCAATTCCATTGGGGGAATCCACCTCCGAATTGGAGAAAAAGTCTATCACATGTAGTTGTCGTAATAGGACTGTGCAGGAACGGCGCGACCTAGAAAAAAGGCAGGAAAAACGGGGCTGAAATGCTCGTCGCGCCTCCGCGAACGGCTGTGCGCCTGAGCGGAAACTTTGCCGAGCGGGGACGAACGAAGCGCGCTCGAAAGGATGTGGAAAAGCGCAAAGAGGAAGAACGGTCCGAAGACGCGAGCCGGCTAGCGGTACGGCTGCTGGAAGCCCTCGATCACTTTGCGGAAATCCGGATCGTCCTCCACCAACTTCTCGATCTTCTCGACGGAGTGCATGACCGTCGAATGGTGCTTGTCGTTGAACAGTCTTCCGATCTCCGGATACGAGAGGCCGGTCAGTCGCCGACAGAGATACATCGCGACCTGTCGCGGAAAAGCGATCGGTTTCGCGTTGGTCTTCGCCTTCAGATCCGACACGCGCAACCCGTAGTGCGACGCCACGGTTTTGATGATTTCCGAGGGAATTGCCCGGTTTTCGTCGCGTCCAAGGATGTCGCGGAGGGTTTCGCGCGCGAGCTCGATCGAAACCGGCTTTCCGGTCAGCGAGGAGAAGGCCAGGACGCGGTTCAGCCGCCCCTCGAGCTCCCGGACGTTCGACCGGACCGTTCCGGCGATGAAGAGCGCGACGTCGTTCGGGATCTCCGCTTTCTCCGCCGCGGCCTTCTTCCGGATGATCGCCACCTTCATCTCGAGATCCGGAGGCTGGATGTCGGCGATCAGGCCCCACTCGAACCGGGAGCGGAGGCGTTCTTCGAGCGTCGGAATCTCTTTCGGAAGCGCGTCGGACGTCACCACGATCTGCTTCTGCGCATCGTGGAGCGCGTTGAAGGTGTGGAAAAACTCTTCCTGCGTCGAGTCCTTGCCCGCGATGAACTGGATGTCGTCCATCAGGAGCACGTCGAGCTCGCGGTAACGGCTCTTGAACTCGTGCATCTTCTCGAACCGCAGCGCGTTGATCAGCTCGTTCAAGAATCGTTCCGCCGACAGGTACATCACCCGCAAGCCCGGCGATTTCCGGACGACCTCATGGGCGATCGCGTGAACGAGGTGAGTCTTGCCGAGCCCGACGCCGCCGTAGAGAAAGAGCGGGTTGTACGAGCGCGAGGGGGATTCGGCGACGGCGCGCGCCGCAGCGTGGGCGAACTGATTCGAGGAGCCGACAACGAAACTGTCGAAGGTGAAGCGCGGATTCAGGACCAGGCCGCGCGGCTCCCGAACGGCCGGGGCGGGCGCCGGCGGCGGAGGGATGTCGATCGCCGCGGCCTGGAAGCGGAAATCGAGCTCCGGGAACCCGGCGGCCGCCGCTTCCCGCTTGAGGAGGTCTCCGTGGCGTCCGCGGATCCAGTCGGCGAAGACGGGGCTCGGAACCGAAACGGTCAGCGCCGCCCGGGAATCGCCGGCGGGCTCGAAGGAGACCTGCCGGGTCGGGGCGAACCACGTCTTCAGTTCTTTCGGGTCGAGCTTCCCCTCGAGATTCCTGACGATTGAAGACCAGATCTCGGTCATTGCCGACCCCGGTTTTCCGCAAGTTTTTCCGCAGCTGTGGAAAGTCCCATCTGCGTGCCGCCGCCGTGGAAGGGGGCGGAGTATATACCCCGGCTGCCGGCCGCCCGGACACTCAGCGGGGACAGGTCCTGCGGACCTGCGCCCGCCACCGGACGACGCCGCAAAGGGGGCCCGCGCGGCTTGACTTATCGCACCGCCGCACCTAGCATGGCCCGTTTTTTATGAAGCGGACCTATCAGCCCAACAATCGGCGGCGCCGGCGCACACACGGGTTCCTGGTGCGCATGCGGACCCGCTCGGGGCGCGCGGTGATCTCGGCGCGCCGGCGCAAGGGGCGCAAGAAACTCTCGGTGTGAATTCGGGCCCGGATCGTCGCCGGGAGACGTTCTCCCGCGACGACCGCCTTCGGAAACGACGGGAATTCGAAGAGTGCTACGCCTCCGGAGTGCGCGTCTCCGGGCGCCATCTCCAGCTTTTTCTGCTGCCGCCGGCGGGAGCGGGGGCGCCGATGACCCCCGCGCGGCCGCGGCTCGGCATTTCGGTGCCGCGCCGGGTCGGCGGAGCGGTCGTCCGCAACCGGGTGCGCCGGCGACTCCGCGAGATCTTCCGCCGAAGCCGGGAGCTCTTCGGTCAGCGGGGCGGGAACGTGGTCGTGAACGCGCGCCCCTCGGCATCGGAGGCGACCTTCGCGGAGCTCGCCGAAGAGTATCGGTCGCTTCTCGCGAAGAGCCTTTCCCGCCCGCCGGAGAATCGGCGTCCCGGATGAGCGCGGGTGCCCGCGCAGCCTCCAGGGTCCTGCGTTTCTACAAAGCCATCCTCTCGCCTCTGCTGCCACGCGCCTGCCGGTACGAGCCGACCTGCTCGGTGTACGCCCGCGAGGCGATCGAGCGCTACGGTTTCCGGCGCGGCGCGGGTCTCGCGCTCGCAAGGCTCCTCCGCTGCCACCCGTTCCGGCCGGGCGGGTTCGATCCGGTCCCGTGAGCGCGAAACCCGTTTTCTCGATCGAGCGCGCCTGAAACGACCGTGGAAAAGCGTCTCCTTCTCGCCGCGCTCCTGTCTCTCGGCATCCTGTTGCTCTGGGAGTGGATCGGTCCGCGTCCACCCCGGCGCGCGACGCTCCCCGTCGTCCCGACGAAGGGAGCTCTCGTCGTTTCGACGCCGGTGGCCGCCCGGGCGCCGGAGCCCGTCCCGGAAGGCGTGCGGATCGCGGGCACGCAGGAAGGCCTGACGACCGTCGAGAACGACGTCGCGCGAGCAACCTTCTCCAACCGGGGCGCGGTGCTGACGTCCTTCGTTCTCAGAAAGCATACCGACGACCAGAAGCGGCCGCTCGAGCTCGTCCGCGCCATCGGCGATCCGTCCGCGAAGTCGCTCGCCCTCGTGTTTCCGGGAAAACCGGACTTGACGCAGCTCGCTTCGAACGCGCTGTACGCCGTCGAGACCGGTCCCGCCCACACCGTGCGTTTCCGATACGGCGACGAGCGGCTCACGGTGACGAAGGAGGTTCGCCTCGGCGACGGGTATCTCTTCGACGTCCAGGTCTCCGTCGCGGGTCCGGAGTTCACGCTCATCGTCGGAACGGGCCTGCGCAACCCGACCGTGGGCGAGCGAGCGTCGCGCTACGTGATGCCGCCGACCGCGGTCGCGAGCACGGACAGCGGTCTCCAGCGCGTCTCGGCCCAGAAGCTGGAGAAAGAAACCGCGTGGCCGGTCCCTGCCAACGGCTTCGTCGGGATCGAGGACAACTATTTCCTGACGGCGCTCGTTCCGCGGCATCCCGCGGCCGCGCGGATCTCTCGCTTCGCCCTGCCGGCAGCGCCCGGCGATCCAGCGGCGAAGCCGGAACCGCTGGTGTCCGTGGGAGTGGCGTCCTCCGGGACCCTGGAGGCGCGCGCCTTTTTCGGACCGAAAGACGTCGCGATCCTCGAGAGCGCCGGGCTCGGGCTCGAGCGCACCGTGAATTTCGGGTGGTTCGGAATCCTCGCGAGACCGCTGCTCTGGCTCCTGAAGAAGGCGTACGCCTGGTCGGGGAACTTCGGGCTGGCGATCCTGCTCGTGACTCTGCTGGTCCGGATCCTCCTCTTCCCGCTGATGCACAAGAGCTACGCGTCGATGAAGAAAATGCAGAAGCTCGCGCCCAAGATGAACGCCATCCGCGACCGTTACAAGAAGGCGAAGACCGACGCGGCGCAGCGCGCGAAGATGAACCAGGAGTTGATGGCGCTCTACCAGGCCGAGGGATACAACCCGATGAGCGGCTGCTTCCCGGTGGTGCTGCAGCTGCCGATCCTCGTCGCGTTCTACAACGTGCTTTCCCGGGCCGTGGAGCTGCGGCACGCCCCGTTCATGCTCTGGATCCGCGATCTGTCGGCAGTCGACCACACCTACGTGCTCCTGATCCTCATGATCGTGACGATGTACATCCAGCAAGCGATGACGCCTTCGACCGTCGACCCGATGCAGAAGAAGATCTTCATGGCCATGCCGCTCTTGTGGGGCTTCATGCTGAAGGACATGCCGTCCGGTCTCGTCCTCTACTGGCTGTTCTCGAACGTTTTGACGATCCTCCAGCAGATGCTGATCAACCGAATGGGCCGGGACGAACCGCAGGCGGGCAAGCCCGCGCGCGTCAAGATGGCGCGGGCGTAGCCGAAGGCTGAAGGAGACGCAGCGATGAGGTTCGAAGCGAAGACCGAAGCCGACGCCGTCGAGCAGGCCGCGCGCGCCTTCGGAAAATCCGCCGCGGAAGTCCGATACCGCGTCGTCCGCGACGAGAAATCGTTCTGGGGCGGCCGGATCGTGGAGATCGAAGTCGACGCGCCGGCGCCCGAGGAGAAAGCCGAAGCGATCGCGGAGGATGCCGGCGCGGTCCGCGCGGAAAGCGCGGAAGTCGAAATCCCAGTTCCCGATCGGGCGACCCGTCCGAGGAGAGAGGAGCCGGCGCCGCTCGACGAGGAGTCTTTCGCCGCCGTCGAATCGACGCTCTCCGAGTTGCTGTCGGTGGCCGGCTTCCTGGTCGAGACCCGCCGGAAGAGCTCGTCCGACGAGATGGTGATCGAGCTGATCGGAGATGACGTGGAGCCGCTCCTCGCCAACAAGGGCGAGGGCTTGAACGGCCTCGAGGTCCTGACGGGCCGCATCGCCAGCCGCCGCCTGGGACACCCGGTGTATCCGCGCCTGGACGCGGAGGGCTTCCGCGCGCACCAGCGCGAGTCGCTCGAAGAGCTGGCTCACCGATCCGCCGAAGAGGTCAAGCGCACGCGCCGGGCGACGCTCCTTCCCCCGCTCGCGCCCGGGGAACGTCGCCTCGTGCATCTCGCGCTCTCCTCCGATCCGGAGGTCGAGACCGAGAGCGAAGGCGAGGGTTATCTGAAGAGAGTCGCGGTCAAGCTCAAGTCGCTCTAGGCCGGGGGTGAGGGCATGCGTCCCTCCGCCGAATCGATTCTCGACACGATCGCCGCGCTGGCGACTCCAATCGGTCGTTCCGCGATCGCGCTCGTGCGGATCTCCGGAGAGCGCACGCGCGAGATCCTCTCTCGCGTGGCGCGCGAGCTGCCGAATCCGGTCGAGCCGCGCCGGCCCTATCTCGTCGGGCTTACCGATCTCCATGGCGAGCCGATCGATCGCGGCTTCGTCACCCTCTTTCCCGCGCCGGCTTCCTTCACGGGAGAAGACGTGGCCGAGCTGTCGGTTCACGGAAGCCCGGTCGTCGTCGAGACGCTGATTCGCGCCTTGATCGGAAGCGGCGCGCGCCCCGCGAGGCCGGGCGAGTTCACGGAGAGGGCCTTCCGACTGGGGAAGATGGATCTCGTTCGCGCCGAGGCGATCCGTGACCTGATCGATTCGCGCACCGAGGCGGCCGCCCGCGCTTCCTCCCGGCGCCTGGAGGGCGCGCTGTCGTCGAGGTTGACGGGGGCGCGGGAGAACCTGCTGGCCGCCGCGGCGAGCCTCGCGGCGACGATCGACTTCTCCGAAGACGTCGGAGAGGCCGTCGATCCTTCCGTCCCCCTTCATCTCACGGCCGCGCGCGACTCGCTCGCGCGCCTCGCCGCGACTTACGACCGGGGTCGGCTTCTCTCCGCGGGCTGCCGCGTCGCGATCCTCGGCCGCGTGAACGCAGGGAAATCGACCCTCTTCAATGCGCTCCTCGGAACGGCGCGCGCGATCGTCACGGAAATTCCGGGGACTACTCGCGACACGATCGAAGCGACGATCGACGTCCGCGGCATTCCCGTCGAGCTCGTCGACACCGCGGGTCTGCGCGAGACCGACGACCACGTCGAGAAGCTCGGCGTCGAGCGCGCGCGGGAAGAAGGGAAGACCGCGGCCGCGATCCTCTATGTCTTCGACGCGTCGGCCGGCTGGGCGGAGGAAGACGCCGCGGTCCTGGCGGCGCTCGACGGAAAGCCCGTGGCGGTGGTCGCGAACAAGATCGACCGCCTGGAGGCGCCCGATCGCCCGGGCGTGACGCGCCTCGAGCCGGCCGGAGCCGCACGGCCGGCGCTCCTCCTCTGCGGCCTCGCGCCCGAAGCCGGGGCGAGCCTGCGAGCGCTGCTGGCGCAGACGATCGCGGCGGACGTGCCGGGCGAGGCAGAGTCGGGGATCCTCGCGTCTCTGCGGCAGCTCGATCTGGTCGAACGAGCGCACGCCGCCGTCGGCGACGCCCTCGCCGCGCTCGCGAGCGGCGTTTCTCTGGAATACGCCGCCACCCACGTCGATTCCGGACTCGCGGCGCTCGCCGACGTCTTCGGCGAGGCGACCTCGGAAGACGTGCTCCAACGTATTTTTTCGACCTTCTGCATCGGGAAATGAACGGCTCGGCGACGTTCGACGTGATCGTCGTGGGCGCCGGCCACGCCGGCTGCGAAGCGGCCCACGCGGCGGCGCGCATGGGTCGGACGACCGCGCTTCTCTCGGGAGATCTCTCGGCGATCGCGCGGATGTCGTGCAATCCGGCAATCGGCGGTCTCGCGAAGGGGCAGCTCGTCAAGGAGGTCGACGCACTCGGCGGTCTGATGGGGCGCCTCGCCGACGCGGCGGGGATTCAATTCAAGATCCTCAATCGCTCGCGGGGCCCGGCGGTGTGGGGGCCGCGGGCACAGTGCGACAAGGCGCTCTACTCGCGGCTCGCCGCACAGGCCCTCTCGGAAACGCCGAACCTCCAGCTCGTGGAAGGCATGGCGGAGGAGCTCGTTGAGGAAGAGGGACGGGTCGCCGGCGTCGTCACGGGGAATGGAACGCGGCTCGGCGCCCGGGCCGTCGTCGTGACGACCGGAACCTTTCTGCGCGGTCTCATGCACACCGGGGAGCGGCGGACGGAGGGAGGCCGCGTCGGCGAAGCGGCTGCGGTCGGCCTGTCCGCGGCGCTCGCTCGGGCCGGGCTCGCACTCGGACGGTTCAAGACCGGCACGCCGCCGCGCGTCGAGCGGGACACCGTCGACTACGATCTCTGCGAGCCGCAGCGCGGCGACGATCCCCCCGTTCCCTTCTCCTTCCGGACCGTCGCGCTGCCCTCGCACCAGGCTCTCTGCTGGCTGACGAGCACGAATGAGCGCGTTCACGACCTGATCCGCGCCAACCTCCACTTGAGCCCGATGTACTCCGGACGGATCGTCGGCATCGGACCGCGCTACTGCCCTTCCGTGGAAGACAAGGTGGTCAAGTTCGCCGACAAGCCGCGGCACTCGATCTTTCTGGAGCCGGAAGGATGGGACGCGCCGGAGATCTACATCAACGGTCTCTCGACGTCTCTGCCCGAGGAAGTGCAACGCGCGATCCTCCGGGAGGTCGCCGGTCTCGCAAACGCGGAGATGATCCGGCCGGGCTACGCCGTCGAATACGACTTCTCGTTTCCCGACCAGCTCCGGGGCACGCTCGAAGCCCGCGACGTCCCCGGACTCTTCCTCGCCGGCCAGATCAACGGCACCTCGGGATACGAAGAAGCTGCGGCGCAAGGGATCTGGGCGGGCATCAACGCGGCCCTCGCGGTGCGCGGAGAGGAACCGTTCGTGCTCGATCGTTCGGAAGCGTACGCCGCCGTCATGGTCGACGACTTGACGACGAAGGGCCTGGAGGAGCCCTACCGGCTTTTCACATCGCGAGCGGAGCACCGACTGCTCCTCGGCGTGGACTCCGTTCTGCCCCGCCTCCTGCCTCACGCACGCCGTATCGGGCTCGTGTCTTCCGCGGAGTACTCGCGGGCGATGCGATCCGAGGAGCGTCTGCGCCGAGCCGAGTCGGAGCTGCGGGCAGCGGAGATCCATCCGGACCGCGAGACGCGCGAAGAGTTCGAGAAGACGATCGGGATTCAGCTCGCCGAGCCGACGACTCTACATAAACTGCTGAAAAGACAGGACTTATCTGTAGAGCTGCTGATGCCTTACGGCCCGGAGAGTCTCGGGGCGCTCTGCCGCGAAGAGCGGGCGATCCTGGAGAGCCGCGTGCGTTACGAGGGATACATTCGCCGCGAGACCGATCGGGTCGAGAGGATGAAGCCGCTCGAGGGTCGCCGGATTCCGGAAGACTTCGAGTACGAATCCCTCCCCGGGCTCTCGCGCGAGGTCATCCAAAGCTGCACGCGGAAACGTCCCCGCACGCTCGGCGAAGCGGGCCGGATCCCCGGAGTTACTCCCGCCGCCGTCGCGATAATCTGCGCGCATGTCGTCCGGTCCCGAACCTCTTCGGCCTGAGGCATTTCGAGACCTTCTCCAGAAAAAGCTCTCCGACTTCCGGCTGGAGCTGGACGATCTGAAAGAGGCTCGCCTGGCCCGATTCCTCGCCGAGCTCGACCGCTGGCGGCGAACCGTCAATCTGACGGGCCGGCTTTCCCCGGATGGGCTGGTCTTGCATGCCCTCGAATCGGCATTCGGCGCAAACCTGCTGCCGCTGCGTGATTCCGTCGTCGACATCGGCACAGGAGGAGGGTTTCCGGGAGTGCCGCTGGCGGTCTGCCGGCCGGACCTCCGGTGGATCTGGCTCGAGCCGCGGGAAAAGAGGGCTGCTTTTCTGCGTCACGTCGCGCGAACGGTCCCGGTCGAAAACGCCGAGGTGGTCCCCGGCCGATCCGACGAGCTCGCCGTCGAGGGCTTCGATTCCGCGACGTCGCGCGGGCTGAAGCTCGACGCCACAATGATCGCCGGCCTTCTCCGGCCGGGCGGCGGCCTCTTTCTTTGGACGACGCGGGAGAATGCGACGAAAAACGCGCTCTTGTCCCCTCGCTTTCGGCTCGAGCAGACTCTGCCAATTCCGGAAACCCGCCATCGGGTGATCGCGCTCTTTCGCAGGAACTGACGGCGCACGGGCAACGTTCCACGTGGAACGTCATCCGGATCGCGACGGTGACAATCCATTAAGAGGCCTGCGCGGCTCAAATCTTTCTATTTGAGCGCGAAGGCTCCACAATGCGAAAAATGGGGCGCGTGATCGCAATTGCGAACCAGAAGGGGGGAGTCGGTAAGACCACCACGGCTATCAACCTCGGCGCTGCTCTGGCGGCGTTCGACCGAACGGTCGTCCTCGTCGACTTCGACCCCCAGGCGAACGCAACCTCCGGTCTGGGCCTGGCCGACCGCAAGAACGGGTCGAACGCCTACGACGTTCTGCTCGGGGCCGACCCCGCGCAAGCGCTTCTCCAGAGTGGATTTCCCAATTTTTCGGTCCTGCCGTCCGGCCGGGACCTCGTCGGGGCGGAGATCGAGTTGGTCGGCCAGGACGGGCGCGAACGCCGGCTCCGGGAAGCGATCGACTGCATCCGGAACCAGTTCGATTTCATGTTCGTCGACTGCCCGCCATCGCTCTCGCTCTTGACCGTAAATGCCCTCACCGCCGCGGACTCGGTGCTGATTCCCCTCCAGACCGAGTATTTCGCGCTCGAGGGGTTGAGCGAGCTGCTCGAGTCGGTCGAACGGGTTCGCCACTCCTTCAATCCGGGCCTGGAGATCGAGGGGATTCTCCTGACCCTGTACGATGAGCGAACGAACCTCGGCCGACAGGTCGTGGAGGACATCCGTCAGCACTTCGGAAAACTGGTCTACGACACCGTGATCCCGCGCAACGTGAAGCTCGGAGAGGCACCCTCTTTCGGCAAGCCGGTCCTGGCCTACGACGTCAAATCGAAGGGGGCAGCGGCCTATCTCTCTCTCGGACGAGAGGTTTTGAAGAGGAGGGCGGTTCGATGACCCAGAAGCAGGCTCTCGGACGGGGTCTTTCGGCGCTCCTGCCCGGGCGGGAGGAGGTTCCACGGGAAACGAGTGGTGCGCGGGAGGTGGAGATCGGCCATCTCGTGCCGAACCGTTTCCAGCCGCGACGGGACTTTTCCGAGGCGGGGCTCGCCGAGCTCGCCGCTTCGATCCGCGAACAGGGGATCGTCCAGCCGATCGTGGTCACGCCGCGGGGCGAAAAGCTCGAGATCGTCGCGGGTGAGAGACGGTGGCGCGCCGCGGCGATCGCCGGGCTGACGAAAGTACCGGTCGTGTTCCGGGAACGGCAGTCGGAGACCGATCTTCTCGAGGCCGCCCTCGTCGAGAACCTCCAGCGCGAGGACCTGAACCCGCTCGACGCGGCCGAAGCGTATGCCCGGCTCAAAGAGCAGTTTCGAATGTCTCACGAGAGGATCGCCGACCGGGTCGGCAAGGACCGCACGACGATCTCGAATGCCCTGCGGCTTCTGAAGCTTCCTTCGAGCGTGAAAGATCGGGTGCGCTCCGGGCTTCTTTCGGGAGGGCACGCCCGCGCGCTCGCGTCTCTGACGTCGGCGGACGATCAGGAGCGGCTCGCGGAGGAGATCGTCCGCCGCGGTCTTTCGGTCCGGCAGGCCGAAAAACGCGTCGCGAGCTTCGGGAGAGCGGATAAGCTTCGGCGAGAACACCGTCGCGATCCGTTTACCCGGGACGCCGAGGAGAAACTCTCCCGGCGCCTGCGGTCGCGCGTGCGAATCGTGCGCCGCCGTCGCGGAGGGAGGGTCGAGATCGCTTTCGGTTCGGAAGAGGAGCTCATCGGTCTTTACGATCGGCTTGCGCGCGCCTGAGGCGAGGGCGCGGCGAGCCGGAAGCTGTGGATGGAATCAGGGCGGATCGAACCAGGAAGGAAGGGGTCATGAAAGGGAAGACAGAGGAAGCGACGTTGAACGGGTTTCTGGATCGTGGGAGCCACCTGAGCGGTGATCTCAAGTTCGAGGACGGGTTCCGCATCGACGGAAAGTTCGAAGGAAAGATCACCTCGGGGAGCGAGCTCGTCGTCGGCGAGAACGCGGACGTCGAAGCGGAGATCCACGTCGAGAGACTCTCGGTCAACGGCACTCTGCGGGGAAACGTCGTCGCGACCGAGCGGATCGAGCTTCACCCGAAGGCCCGCGTGCTCGCGGATCTGACGACACCCGCGCTCGCCATCGAGGAAGGAGCGTTCTTCCAGGGCTCTTGCAAGATGGGACAGGAAGCGCCCTCGAACGTGGTGGGGATGCCAGCGCCGGCAGCTGGAGAGCGGCGGGGCTAAACTACTGAATATACGTAACTTAGAGACATAAGCCTTCGATCCCAGCCCTCGGTCAAGCGTCCTTCCGTCCGGGTGATCTTGGACTTTGATCTTGGACTGCTCGTCGGTTTGACCGCTTCGGGAGCGTGTGCTATTCATCCGCGCTCCGGCGCGGTCACACAAGCGGTCTTCGTTCTCTCCCGGTCCGATCCCTAAAATCGCGAGGAAGGCGACGCCAGCTCCATGATCAAAGCCCCCGACGTGACGCTTCTCTACGTGATGTTCGCGTTCGTCCTCTCGTACGCGATCCTGAAGCGCTTCCTCTTCGGGCCTCTCGGCGCGATCCTGGCGGAGCGGGACCGGGAAGGGCGCGAGGCGTCCCGGATTCACCAGGAGAGCTTGAGGGAGCTCGAGCGAACGGTCGCGGAGGCAGAGCGCCGGCTCGCGGAAGCGCGGCGCGAGGCGTTGAGGGAGCGCGAAGCGCTTCGCGCCGAAGGCCTCGCGAAATTCGAAAGCCAGCTGGCGCAGGCGCGCCAGGAAGCGACGACGTCCATCGAAGCCGCGAGTCGAGAGATCGGCGCCGAAGTGCAAAAGGCAGCGGCCGAGCTCTCGACCCGGGCGCGGGCGCTCGCCGTCCTGCTGGCGGAAAAAATCCTCGGACGGAAGCTCGCCGCGTGATCGACGGCCGGAAGAGCGTTTCGGACGCGGGTCGGCGTCCGCTCGTCTGGGGGCTGTTCGGGAGCGTCCCGCTCGCGCAGCAGGAGGCCGGCGAGCACGCGGCCACTTTCCTGGGTCTGCCCCTCTGGCTCTGGCAGATCGTCAACCTGATCCTCTTTCTGGGCGTGATGCTGTATTTCGTGGCGCGGCCGCTCGCGGCGATGTTTCGAAAGCGCCAGCTCGAGGTCGAACAGCGGCTCGAGGAAGCGAAGGAGCTTCGCGCGGAAGCGGCGCGGCTCGAAGCGCAGGTGCACGACCGGATGGTCCGCCTCGACCAGGAAATCGTGGAGATCCGGGCCCGCGGGGTGGCGGAGGGAGAAGCCGAGCGCGCCGCTCTGTCGGAGAAGGCGGACCTGGAGGTGGAGCGCGTGCGCCGGGAGGCGGAAGAGGAAATCGGGCGACGTCTGGCCGCCGCGAAACAGGAGCTGCGTCGAACGGCAGCGGATCTGACCGCGGGCGCGGCGCGCGAGCTGCTTGCCGGAGAGATCAACGACGAGGACCGCCGGCGGCTCCTCGAGGAAAGTGTCGCGCGGCTCGCGGAGAAGAAGCGCTCGGAGAACGCGGGATCGTGAGCCGATTCGCACGTCCCTACGCGCAGGCGTTTCTCGAGACGGTTCCGACGGGCTATGACGTCGAAGCTTTTCTCGCGGCGGCGGGGGCGATTCAGCGGGCGATCGCACAGGACGCGCGCCTGAAGCACTTCCTCATGGCTCCAGCCATTCCGGTCGACGCGAAGCGCCGGGTCTCAGATGACCTTGCCGCCCGGGCCGGCGTCGACGAATTCGGCCGCCGGTTCCTCCGACTCGTCCTCGAGAAGCGGAGGATCGTGGCGCTGGCCGAGATCCTTTCGGCGATTCGCGCCGTGCACGATCGAAAATCCGGGATCATGGAGGCGCGGGTCACGGTCGCTGCCCCGCTCGACGCCGCGGAGAGGGCCCGGATCGAGCAAGCGCTCGCACAGCAGATAAACCGCCGCGTGCGGATGAACGTCGAGGTGGATCCGAAGATCCTGGCCGGTTTCGTGGCGAGGGTCGGCAGCGAAGTCTTCGATGCGTCCGCGGCGCGGGCGATCGAGAGGTTCCACGAAACGGCTGGGTAACCACGCTTGGGGACAGGTTTTAACCTGCACCCGGATGTACGGAGTGTTATGGAAATCAAGGCTGATGAAATAACGGAAGTCCTCAAACGGCAGCTCGCGGGCTACGAGAAATCGATCGACGTGGCGGAGGTCGGGACGGTCCTCTCGGTCGGCGACGGCATCGCGCGCGTTTATGGGCTCGACAAAGCGATGGCGGGCGAGCTCCTCGACTTCGGTCACGACCTCTACGGCCTGGCCCTGAACCTCGAAGAGGACAACGTCGGCGTAGTGCTGCTCGGCGAGTCGCGCGAGGTCAGCGAAGGTCAGGAAGTCCGACGCACCGGCAAGATCATTCAGGTCCCGGTCGGCCCGGCCCTGATCGGCCGCGTCGTGGACGCGCTCGGGCGACCGATCGACGGAAAGGGACCGATCGCCGCCGCCGATCACTATCCGATCGAGCGCACGGCTCCGGGCGTCATCGAACGCCAGCCGGTCCGCGAACCGGTTCAGACCGGGTTGAAAGCAATCGACGCCATGATCCCGATCGGCCGCGGGCAGCGCGAGCTCGTGATCGGCGACCGGCAGACCGGCAAGACCGCGGTCGCGCTCGACACGATCATCAACCAGAAAGAAAAGGGGCTGATCTGCATCTACGTCGTGATCGGGCAGAAGAAGTCCACCGCGGCTCAGGTCGTCAAGACGCTCGAGGAATACGGCGCCATGGAGCACACGGTCGTGGTCTCCGCGACCGCGTCGGATCCGGCGCCCATGCAGTTCATCGCTCCGTACGCGGGCTGCGCGATGGGGGAGTACTTCCTCTACAACAAGCAGCACGCGCTGACGATCTACGACGACCTTTCGAAGCACGCGGCGTCGTACCGCGAGATCTCGCTGCTCCTGCGGCGGCCACCGGGGCGCGAGGCGTATCCCGGGGACGTCTTCTATCTCCACTCGCGGCTCCTCGAGCGCGCGGCGAAGCTCTCGGACGCGAAGGGCGCTGGATCTCTGACCTCGATCCCGTTCATCGAGACGCAGGCCGGCGACGTGTCGGCCTACATTCCGACCAACGTCATCTCGATCACCGACGGACAGATCTATCTCGAGTCCGACCTCTTCTATTCGGGGGTGCGGCCCGCGGTGAACGTGGGCCTCTCGGTCTCCCGCGTTGGCGGCAACGCCCAGATCAAGGCGATGAAACAGGTCGCAGGCACGCTGCGCATAGACCTCGCGCAATACCGCGAGCTCGCCGCGTTCGCGCAGTTCGGCTCCGACCTCGACAAATCCACCCAGGCGCAGCTTGCTCGCGGGCGAAGGCTGGTCGAGATTCTGAAGCAGCCGCAGTTCCAGCCGATGCCCGTCGAGCTGCAGGTCGTCTCGATCTTCGCAGGGACGCGCGGTTTTCTCGACTCGCTGCGCGTCGAATCGGTTCTGCCGTTCGAGGCGGCGCTACACGAGTTCGTGAAGAGAGACCACGCCGACGTTCTGTCCGCGATCGTCAACACCGGCAAGCTCGAGAAGGCGACGGACGAGGCGCTGACGAGCGTGATCGCCGCCTTCAAGGACCGGTTCGTGAAAGAGAACGCCGACGCCGTCGCGGCGTAGAGTTATTCGTACTTACGACTGAACTCCGGAAACCGTGGCTTCGCTCATCGACATCCGCCGGCGACTGAAGTCGGTCAAGAACACACAGCAGATCACCCGGGCCATGAAGATGGTCTCGGCGGCGAAGCTGCGGCGGGCGCAGGACCGGGTCATCGCCGCGCGGCCTTACGCAAAGGCGTTGCGCGAGGTCCTCGCCTCCGTCTCTTCGCGGGTGAAGGAAGCGCAGCACCCGCTCCTGGCCGCCCGCGAGGAGAGGCACGTCGCGCTCCTCGTCGTCGAGGGCGACAAGGGTCTGGCGGGGGCCTTCAACGCGAACATCAACCGCGCGGTCGCGGCCCTCCTCGCCGAGAAGAAGGAGTGGCAATCCGTCACGATCCTCCCGATCGGGAAGCGGGCGTTCGATTACTTCCGGCGGCGCAAGGCGACCCTCGCGCCGAAGGCCTATCCCGGAATCTTCGCGCGCGTGGAATACGCGCACGCGAAGGAGATCGCCGACTACCTGACGGCGGAGTTCGTGGAGGGCCGGATCGACGCGGCCTACGCGGTGTACAACGAGTTCAAGTCGGTCATGACGCAGATCGTGCGCCGCGACCGGATCCTCCCGATCTCCCGGTCGGAGACCGCGATCGCGGAAGCGGCCGCCTCGGGGGCTCCCGCCGTCGAGTACATCTACGAGCCGGATCCGGAGACCATCCTCGCGAAGCTTCTCCCGCGGTATCTCGAGTTCGTGATCTTCCGGATGCTGCTCGAATCGGCCGCCGCGGAGCACGGTGCGCGGATGACCGCGATGGAGTCGGCGACGAAGAACGCCGGCGACATGATCGACTCGCTGACGCTGACCTACAACCGCGCGCGCCAGGCGCGGATCACGAAGGAATTGATCGAGATCGTGTCGGGCGCGACGGCGCTCGAGTAGCCCAAAGGAGACGTGAGAGACATGGCAGAGCAGCAGATTGGTCGGGTCGTCCAGGTCATCGGCCCGGTTCTCGACGTCGAGTTTCCGGAGGGCCACCTGCCGCCGATCTTGAACGCGGTCGTGGTGAAGGACGAGGGCAAGGAAACCGGCATTCCCATCGACGTCATCGCGGAGGTCGCCCAGCACCTGGGCGAGAACCGAGTCCGGTGCATCTCGATGAAGCCGACCGACGGCATGGTGCGCGGCATGAAAGCCGTGGACACCGGCGGGACGATCACGATGCCGGTGGGCGAGGAGACGCTCGGCCGGATCCTGAACGTGGTCGGGGAGCCGGTGGACGGGCTCGGTCCCGTCAATGCGAAGGAGCGCTGGCCGATTCACCGCGATCCGCCGAGCTACGAAGACCAGTCGACCGAGGTGGAGATGTTCGAGACCGGGATCAAGGTCATCGATCTTCTCGAGCCGTACTCGAAGGGGGGCAAGACGGGTCTCTTCGGCGGCGCCGGAGTCGGCAAGACCGTCATCGTGCTGGAGCTCATCAACAACGTCGCCATCCATCACGGCGGCTACTCTGTCTTCGCGGGCGTCGGCGAGCGCACGCGCGAGGGCAACGACCTGTATCTCGAGATGACCGAATCGGGAGTCATCACGCCGGGCGATCCGAAGAAGTCGAAGGCCGCGTTGATCTACGGGCAGATGACCGAGCCGCCGGGCGCGCGCCTGCGGGTCGGCCTTTCGGGCCTGACGGTCGCCGAGTACTTCCGCGACGTCGAGGGAAAGGACGTCATCCTCTTCATCGACAACATCTTCCGATTCACCCAGGCCGGCTCGGAAGTGTCGGCGCTCCTGGGGCGCATGCCGTCCGCGGTCGGGTACCAGCCGAATCTCGCGACCGAGATGGGCGAGCTACAGGAACGCATCACCTCGACCAAGAAAGGATCGATCACCTCGGTGCAGGCGATCTACGTCCCGGCGGACGACCTGACCGACCCGGCCCCCGCGACCGCGTTCGCGCACCTCGACGCGACGACCGTTCTCTCGCGCCAGATCGCGGAGCTCGGCATCTACCCGGCGGTCGATCCGCTCTCCTCGACGTCGAAGATCCTCTCGCCGCGCATCGTGGGCGAGGAGCACTACGGCGTCGCGCGCGCAGTCCAGGCGATCCTGCAGAAATACAAGGACCTCCAGGACATCATCGCGATCCTCGGAATCGACGAGCTCTCCGATGACGACAAGCTGACGGTGGCCCGCGCGCGAAAGATCCAGAAGTTCCTGTCGCAGCCGTTCTTCGTCGCGGCGCAATTCACGGGCCTCGAAGGCCGCTACGTGAAGATCGCCGACTCGATCAAGGGCTTCTCCGAGATCGTCGAAGGCAAATGCGACGACATGCCCGAGCAGTCGTTCTTCATGGTCGGGACGATCGAGGAAGCGCGGGAGAGAGCGGAGAAGCTCGCGAAAGAGGCGGCGTAAGACGGCTGTCGTAGCGCGCCGTCTAACATGGCGTTGCGGCGGACTCGCCGCCTCGCATTCGCTCGAGCCGCTCGCTACGCTCGCTCGGCTCACCGCTGAACGCCCGACCGTTAGGCGTGCTTAGATGATCATTGAACGTAGGGTTCTGGAATAATAAATGACGATATTCGGCAGACTTCGCTCGTCTCTCGCGATTGCGGCGCTGATTCCTTGCGGAGTCGCCACCGCGCAGAACCTCATTCGGGACCCGACGTTCTCGTCGGGGATCGGGGCTTGGACCACGCGAGGCGCACTGCCCTCAAGATTGGACTGGAATGGAGGTCCAGGGGCTGATGGAGCAGTTGGCTTCGCCCGACTGAGCGCACTGACTGGAGGTCCAGGAGCGTTCTTCGGAAGAGTCTGCCTTCCAGCCCGACCAGGGGTGGTCTATTTATGGGGCGGCTATCTCCGATTTCTGTCTGCCCCAGATGCTAGTGCCCAGTTCACCCTTAGCTTCTCGGGGGACTCCGCTTGCGCAGGTCCTATTCTCCTTCACGCTGATGGTCCCCAACTCTCTGGCTCTCTGGCGAGCCCTAACACGTGGTATCTGAGACCAGGGCAAGATGTCGCTGCTCCCTCAGGCGCCAACAGCGTTAGCTTTGAGATTCAGCTCACCACCTTGTCTAACCCTCTCCGCAGTGTTGACTTCGACAATGTATATTTCGGCCCCCCAGCCGTCGTTCCGATGCTTTCAATCTCGAACCTACTGCTTCTGGCCGCCGCAATGGCAGCCGTAGGTCTCTGGCGCTTAGCGAGTCGATGAATGTCTCTGCCCCAAGAACTGGCTTCATTCTGGATCCGCCATTGAAGCCGCAAACTGTATGCTCTTAGCATATCTGGCTGTTGCCGATATTTCAGACTTAGGTAGGAATGGAGACGGCCGCCAGCCCGAGCGAGCGGTCCGACCGGGGAACAACGGCCATACATGGTATTGAAGCGGACTCGCCGGCCTCGCATTCGCTCGGGCCCAGGTTTTGCTCGCTCGGCCTGGCGCGGAACGTCCGTCTCGACTGGAGACTTCTATGGGCAGGATCACTCGTCGCGACTTCGTAAGTATTAGTGCCGCGGGCGGGCTCATAGCTCTTGGATCTGATCCGGCACGCTTTGACCGCCGGCGGGATGAAAGCAAAGGAGGAAGACCGATGCCGTTCTATCTGACCCGGTTCAGTTACACGCCAGCGACTTGGGCGAAGCTCATCAAGAACCCCGAAGACCGCCGAGCGGCAGCCAGGCAGTACATCGAGGCGGTCGGCGGAAAGCTGCACGGTTTCTGGTATGCCTTAGGCGATCACGACGGATACAATTTGTGGGAGGCTCCGGATAACGTCTCGATAGCAGCCACGACGATCGCGATCAACGCCGGCGGAGCGCTGAGCTCCCTCCAGACGACTGCCTTGCTGACCGTCGAGGAGACGCTCGCAGCCCTGAAGAAAGCCTCATCGATCAAGTATCGGCCACCGGGAGAAAAGGGATAGCAGCACTCCCCGCTCGAATCGGTCTTGGTCTATCAACGCTCGGCGCCTGACCAGGAGTTGTGGGTTCGGCGCCGCGCTTCGCCAGGCGACCGTTGGCCGTCGATGGTGAGGTGCCCTACCCGAGACCCGGTGCCTCGACAGACTTCGACCATCCCGACCGAGGGGAGAACAGCGCCGTCTGAGGTTGCGAGGCGCCTTCGGTGATAATCCGGCGCCATGGATCTCGGAATCGCCGGCCGCGTGGCGATGGTCGCGGCAGCGAGCAAGGGCATCGGGCGAGGGGTCGCGACGGCGCTCCTCGGCGAAGGATGCCGCGTGTCGATCTGCGCGCGGACGGCGGAGCAGCTCGAGTCGGCGCGGGAGGAAATGGCCGCGGCGGCGCCGATCACGGAAGT